>Ga0208991_1000052_pt1 | contig 18137 bp, 15 predicted proteins | sample MedBloCAOM3_M2_FD_187855 | JGI IMG/M metagenome (GOLD analysis project Ga0208991, IMG submission 187855) | Forest soil microbial communities from El Dorado National Forest, California, USA - Mediterranean Blodgett CA OM3_M2 (SPAdes) (version 2) | ecosystem: Environmental > Terrestrial > Soil >...
GACGATGATCTCGACCAGCTTGCGCGCGCCTTCTCCGTCCCGCGCCACCTGCTCGGCGAGATCGGCAAGCACGGCGCGGAAGGCCTTGGTGAAGGCCTTGAGGCGGGGATCGTTGGCGCGGCTGATTTTAGGCGCGCCGTTCGCGGCAGCAGCGCCGGTGGCGAAGGCGAGCAAGGTATCGGACGTTGAAGTGTCGCCGTCGATGGTGACGGCATTGAAGGTGTCTTCGACACCGGCCTTCAACAGCGATTGCAGTGCGCCCGCCGCGATCGGCGCGTCGGTGAACACGAACGCCAGCATGGTCGCCATGTCGGGCGCGATCATGCCGGCGCCCTTGGCCATGCCGTTGATGGTGACCTTCGCCTTGCCGAGCTTCACGGTTGATGTCGCGACCTTCGGAAAGGTGTCGGTGGTCATGATTGCCTTCGCCGCGCCCATCCAATCCCCCGGCGCGGCGTTCTCTGCCAGCGTGCCGAGCACGCCGTTGAATTTCGTGGCGTCGAGCGGTTCGCCGATCACGCCGGTAGAGGCGAGAAACACCTCGCCTGGGCTGCACCCGAGTGCCCTGGCGGCAATGTCAGCCGTCAGCGTCGTCGCCTGTCGCCCGGTCTTGCCGGTGAAGGCATTGGCATTGCCGGAATTCACCACCAGCGCGCGGGCAAACCCTCCCTTGGAAGATCTGCCGCCTTTCAATTTGGCGCGGCACCATTCCACCGGCGCGGACGGGCACTTCGATTTGGTGAAGACGCCGGCGACCGTGGTCCCCTTGTCCATGACCGCGAGCAGCACGTCGGTGCGGCCCTTGTAGCGGATACCCGCGGCAGCGGTTGCGAGCTTCACGCCTGCAATCACGGGCATGTCGGGGACGTCGGTCGGGGCGAGCGGGGAGACAGCGGTGGACATGGGTAAATTCCGAAAAAAAGATATCCTCATGTCCGGGCAAAAGGCACGAAGCGCGTCCTCGCGATGTCCCGGCCATCCACGTCTTTCCTCGCTGAACGAGATTTAAGACGTAGATGGCCGGGACAAGCCCGGCCATGACGGTTGTAAATACTATCGGCTTCGAGGAAGCGACAGCGAATTTTTACTTCTTCGCCGGCGCCATCTTGGAGTCGGCGGGCTTCGCAGCCTCCGGCTTGGCCTCTGTCTTCGGCTTGGCCTCTGTCTTCGCGGCGGTGTCTTCGGGCTTGTCCATGCGCTCGACCTTGGCGGCTTCGCGCAGCTTCGCCACGTAATCCGCCTGCGCCTTGCGCGTCACATAGGTCTCGATCTGGCCCTTGACCTGATCGAAATCGGGCGCCTTGCGGTTGCGCTTTTCCTCGACCTTGATGATGTGCCAGCCGAACTGCGACTTCACCGGATCGGAGATCTTGCCCGGTTCGAGCGCGAAGGCGACGGTGGAGAACTCCGGCACCATCTGATCCTTGGTGAAGAAACCGAGATCGCCGCCGTCGGACGCGCCGGGATCCTTGGATTTCTTCTTGGCGAGTTCGGCAAAATCGGCACCCTTCTTGAGCTCTTCCGCGACCGCCTTGGCCTCGTCCTCGGTCTCGACCAGGACATGCCGGGCGTGAACTTCCTGTTCGCCGGTGATCTGCTTGGAGGCGTCCTCATAGACCTTCTTCATGGCGTCGTCGGTGGTCGCGGCCTTGCCTTCGGTCGCCAGCAGGCTGTCCATCAAGAGCCGGTTGCGTGTAAACGCGAGCCGCTTTTTGAAATCGTCGTTATTTTCGACTTTCTTGTCCTCGGCGGCCTTGGCGACGATCCTCATGTCGATCAGGAAGGCCAGCACGTTTTCCTTCTTGGTCGCGGGGTCCATCTGCGCGAGGCTGGGCCCGAGTTCCTCCTCGGCGAGCGCGACGTCGCTTTGGCGGATTTCGGCGCCGTTGACCTTGGCGAGCACCGGGTTCGCGTCTTCAGCGCGCAGCGGGAGACCCGCGAAGAGAACCATGGCGAGACAGCCCGTCACGGTGGCGGAGGCGAGGCCGAAGCGCAGGCCGGTTTTCGTGTCCAGGAACGAGGAGGTCATGGAAAATCCTTATCTTCAAAGATGGGGCTGTTCGGGGCGGCGGGACACTCGCCCAATCATATGCCCTTGGCAACGCGAAAAGTCTGTCAAAATGATGAAATCCTTGACAGCTTCGCGCCGTTGACAAGCCTTTGGCCCAGCCATATCTCTGCGAAACCGGGTCAATGGCGATGGCGCGTATTTGGCTGCGTTTTCGGCTATTGAACCCTGGATTGCTGAATTCCCACTCATTTGGCGGATGCCCCCGGATCGGGGCCGTTGCCGCGATGCGTCACGATGAGTTGATAGGCAACCGGGTGGACTATTTCACGGCTGCAACGCCGAACCGCAGAAACAGGAATTTGGCATGATCGGCGCGCTCGCCCGCAAGTTTTTCGGCTCCGCCAATGACCGGCGGATCAAGGGATATCAGTCCCGCGTCGACGCCATCAACGCCCTTGAGCCGGAGATAGCCGCGCTGTCGGACGAGGCGCTGAAGGCGCGCACCGTCGAATTCCGCAAGCAGCTCGCCGACGGCAAGACGCTGGACGACATTCTGGTTCCGGCCTTCGCCACCGTGCGCGAGGCGGCCAAGCGCACGCTCGGCCAGCGGCATTTCGACGTGCAGCTGATCGGCGGCATGGTGCTGCACGAAGGCGACATCGCCGAGATGAAGACCGGCGAAGGCAAGACGCTGGTCGCGACGCTTGCGGTCTACCTCAACGCGCTGGCCGGCAAGGGCGTCCACGTCGTCACCGTCAACGATTACCTCGCCCGGCGCGACTCCGAATGGATGGGGCAGATCTACAGCTTCCTCGGCATGACCACCGGCGTGATCGTCCACGGCCTCGACGACGCCGAGCGCAAGGAAGCCTATGCGCGCGACATCACCTACGGCACCAACAACGAATACGGCTTCGACTATCTGCGCGACAACATGAAGTACCGGCTCGAGGACATGGTCCAGCGCGGCCACTTCTACGCCATCGTCGATGAGGTCGATTCGATCCTGATCGACGAGGCGCGCACGCCGTTGATCATCTCCGGCCCGCTCGACGACCGTTCGGAATTCTATAACACCATCGACACCTTCTTTCCGAAGCTCGACAAGACCGATTACGAGGTCGACGAGAAGCAGCGCACGGTGACGCTGACCGAAGCCGGCATGGAGAAGATCGAGACCCTGCTGCGCGACGCCGGGCAGCTCAAGGGCGAGTCGCTCTACGACATCGAGAACGTCTCGGTGGTTCACCACATTAATCAGGCGCTGCGCGCGCACACGCTGTTCCAGCGCGACAAGGACTACATCGTTCGCGACGATGAGGTCATCATCATCGACGAGTTCACCGGCCGCATGATGCAGGGCCGCCGCTATTCCGAAGGCCTGCATCAGGCGCTGGAAGCGAAGGAGCACGTGCAGGTTCAGCCGGAAAACCAGACGCTGGCCTCGATTACGTTCCAGAACTATTTCCGGATGTACGAGAAGCTCGCCGGCATGACCGGTACGGCGTTGACCGAAGCCGACGAACTGTTCGACATCTACAAGCTCGAAGTCGTGGAAATCCCGACCAATGTGGCGGTGGCGCGCCTCGATGAAGACGACGAGGTCTATCGCACGCAGACCGAAAAATACGCCGCGATCCTGGCCGAAGTAGAGCGCGCCAATGCCCGGCTGCAGCCGGTGCTGGTCGGCACCGCTTCGATCGAGAAATCCGAAGTCCTCGCCGAATATCTGAAAAAGCACGGCTACAAGCAAATCGATTTCGGCAACGAAAACGCGATGGAGAAGCTTTACGCCGCGGCGCGCGCGGGCAAGCCGGCAAAACTGTTCGCGGTGCTGAACGCGCGCTTCCACGAACAGGAAGCCTACATCGTCGCGGAAGCCGGCGTGCCCGGCGCGATCACGATCGCGACCAACATGGCCGGCCGCGGCACCGACATCAAGCTCGGCGGTTCGCTCGAAATGCGGATCATGCACGAGACCGCAGGGATTACCGACGAGGCCGAGAAGGCCGCGAAGATCGAGCGCATCAAGGCCGACGTCGAGCGCTTCCGCGACATCGTGCTGAAGGCGGAAGATACAATCGAGGTCGAGCTGGCCAAGGGTGCGAAGCCGGCGAAGACCGCAACCCGGCCGGGCGGGCTCTACATCATCGGATCCGAACGCCACGAATCGCGGCGGATCGACAACCAGCTGCGCGGCCGGTCCGGGCGCCAGGGTGATCCCGGACGCTCGAAATTCTTCCTGTCGCTGGAAGACGATCTGATGCGGATTTTCGGGTCCGACCGGCTCGATTCGATGCTGACGCGGCTCGGCCTCAAGGAAGGCGAGGCCATCATCCATCCCTGGATCAACAAGGCGCTGGAAAAGGCGCAGCAGAAGGTCGAAGCCCGCAACTTCGACATCCGCAAGAATCTCCTGAAGTTCGACAACGTCCAGAACGACCAGCGCAAGGTGATCTTCGACCAGCGCGTCGATCTGATGAAGGACGAAAGCGTCGCCGAGACCGTCGCCGACATGCGCCGCGCCTTCGTCGAGGATGTCGTCACCAAGCATGTGCCTGAACACGCCTATGCCGAGCAGTGGGACGTCGCCGGCCTCAAGGAAGAATTGAAGCGCGTGCTCGATATCGATCTGCCGGTCGACGAATGGGCCAAGGAAGAGGGCATCGCCGACGAGGAATTGCTGTCGCGCATCGAGCAGCGCGTCGATGAGCACATGGCGGCCAAAGTGGCGCAGTGGGGCCCCGACGTGATGCGTTACGTCGAGAAGACCATCCTGCTGCAGACGCTGGATCATCTCTGGCGCGAGCATCTGATCATGCTCGATCATCTGCGTCAGGTGATCGGCCTGCGCGGCTACGGCCAGCGCGATCCGCTGCAGGAGTACAAGTCGGAAGCGTTCAGCCTGTTCGAGGCGATGATCGCGCACTTACGTGAGGCGGTGACGGCGCAGCTGATGCGCGTCGAAATCGTGCCGCCGGAAGACCAGCAGCCGATATTGCCGCACATGGAAGCGCACAAGTTCGATCCGAATACCGGCGAGGACGCGTTGGCGTTCGCCGGTGCCTCGCTGGTGCCCGCGGCCACCGCCGACCGCGATCCGAAAAATCCGGCAAGTTGGGGCAAGGTCGGCCGCAATGAGGATTGTCCCTGCGGCTCAGGCAAGAAGTACAAGCACTGCCACGGCAAGTATGCGTGAGTCGTTGCTTCGGAAGCGTAGGGTGGGCTGAGCGAAGCGAGCCCACCATTTCACAATATTGGTCTCACAGACGCGTAGGGTGGAGAGGCGCTCTTTGCGCGGTGCGACCACTATGGCTAATGCGACGACACTCCGTCGGTGGGCTCGCGTCGCTTAGCCCGCCCTACGATTCCGTTCGGGTTGTATCTTACTTAAACGCCGAGAAGCGGCTCTCGAACGAATTTGCCTGCACGATCGGCTGTGCCCCGGCAACGAGGCCATCTTTCGCCGACGGCGGAGCTGCTGCGGCCTCAGAGTCGGCGGTCGCCGGCTTCAGTGGCGGGCGAGCGGTCGCCTGTTTCGTATCGCTCGGCTTCGGTGCCGCGGCCTTTGGCGCTGGTGCTTCCGGACGCGGTTCGTTCCGCTTGGCCTCGATGACTTTCGGTTTCGCCGCCATTGGCTGCGCGCTCGCGGTGGTATCTGCAGCGGCGCCGCCGAGGCCCACCTTGCGGGCGAGGTTGCTAAAGAATCCGTCGGATTGCGCGTTCGGCGCCGCGGACGCGACCCGCGTCGTGGGAGCGGGTGCTTGAGCCGGCGCCATTGAAGCCACCAACGGCTCTTGCGGTGATGTAACAGGCCCGCGCGGCGGATTGACCGTCGAGGGAATGGTGCCGGGCGCACGGGAAAGCGCCGCGAGCGACAGGCCCTGAGCCTCGCCGCCTTCCGATAGTCCGGTGCTGGCGTCGGGCAGCTTGGCGGCGAACACCCTGTTCATGCCGCCGTCGATGCCGGTGTTGGTGCGGGCGACCGGCGTGCCCCGCGAAATCAGCTTGGCGGTCTCGACCTGGTCTTCCTGCTGTTTCTCGCGCACGGCGTTGGCGATTTCATCCGGGATGCCATAAGCGGGGCACTTGGCCGACGCGTCGAATACCGGATCCCGCTTGGCATCCGGCGTCTTCGCGGCGTCGAACACGTATTTCTTCTCGCAGAAATCGACCTTCGGCTCCTGCCGTGTCACCTCGAAATGATCGTAGCCTTCCTTGATCATTTTCCAGAACGGCATGTTCGGATTGTTTCGATGTTTCGCCATGTTCAGCGGCGTCATCCTGAACGGATAGGCCTGCAGCTGGAACGCGCGCTGGCCGCCAAAGAAGGATTCCCGCCCCAACGAATAGATTTCCGCGATCTGTTCATCGGTCATCGCGTAACAACCGCGCGACGAGCAGTCGCCATGCACCATCAGCTGCGAGCCGGTGTGTCCCAGCGCCTTGTCGTAGGCATTGGGGTAGCCGGTGTTGAATGAAAGATAGTAGGCCGACTGCGGATTCATCTGCGCCGGGGAGATGGAATAGAAGCCTTCCGGAGCCTGGCGGTCGCCTTCGCGGACCTTGGGTCCGAGGTCTCCCGACCAGCGGCAAATCGGATAGGTCTTCAAGAGCGCGAAGTGGCCGGAACGATCCTGTTTCCAGACCTCGAGCTCGGCCTCCTGTTTGAACAGCCGGACCAGCATCGGCGACTGCAGGTCCATGTCTTTCGCCGTCATGTCGGCGACCAGCTTTGGCGGAACGGGCTGGTTGGCCTTGGCGTTATTCGCGAGCGAAATATCGTCGCTGTTGCAGCCGGCCAGCAGCACACCGGCCGCGAGCGCGACGGATGTGATAAGCGCGCGACCCAGCGAGCGACAAATCAATGCAAAGCTCCACACCCAACGGGCAATTTTCGCACCCCAACTATAGCGTTCATGCCCTGAAGCCATTGACTAAAATACTATCCTTTGGGCCGCCTGCTCGCAAGCCGATCAAGGCGTCACGGCAGGTTCCAACCCAGGCATGGTCAATAGACGTTAAAAGACGTTAAATATCGGTGTCTGGGCCGAATTGGGGCCGAAACGGCGGGTTTTTGAAAGAGAGCCGGGGGGAACGCAAGGGCGGCCGTTTTGGCGGCTTTTGCCCGCAAAAATGCGGGCTCAACCCAGCTTCCTGCCGATATCGAGGAATTTCTGGCGCCGCTGCTTGCGGATCGTGTCGGCATCAAGATTGCGCATATCGTTCAGGGCTTGCGCGATGGCATCGGCGGTGGTCGCAATCATGGCGGCGGGATCGCGATGTGCGCCTCCGGCCGGCTCCCTCAGGATGGAATCGATCACGCCAAAACGCAGCATATCCTGCGCCGTGATTTTCATGCTGGTCGCGGCTTCCTGGGCCTTGGTGCCGTCGCGCCACAGGATCGAGGACGCCGCTTCCGGTGAGATTACGCTGTAGATGGCGTGCTCGAACATCAGCACGCGGTTCGCGGTGGTGATCGCGATCGCGCCGCCCGACATGCCTTCGCCGGTGATGATCGCAACATTGGGCACGCCGAGCGACAGGCAGGCATCGGTGGAGCGCGCAATCGCTTCGGCCTGTCCGCGCTCCTCCGCGCCGATGCCCGGATAGGCGCCGGCGGAATCGACGATCGACAGCACGGGAATGCCAAACCGATCCGCCATTTCCATCAGGCGAACCGCCTTGCGGTAGCCCTCGGGCCGCGCCATGCCGAAATTATGCTTGATGCGGGATTCGGTGGTGGCGCCCTTTTCCTGGCCGATCACGCAGATGCTCTCGCCGCGGAAGCGGCCGAATCCGCCTATCAGCGCTTCGTCCTCGCCGAACTTGCGGTCGCCCGCCAGCGGCGTGAATTCGGGGATCAGCGCGTTGATGAAATCGTTCAAATGCGGGCGCTGCGGATGGCGCGCGACCAGCGTTTTCTGCCACGGCGTCAGATTGGCGTAGAGGTCGCTCAGCGCCTGCGCGGCCTTTTCCTCGATCCGCGAAATCTCATCGCCGATGTCGCTGCCGGTCGCCGCCAGCGCCCGCAATTCATCGACCTTCGATTCGAGTTCGGCGACGGGCTTTTCGAAATCGAGATAGCTGCGCATGTGATCCAGCATTAAATCACTATAAGGAGGAACGTGCTTTCAGGCGACGCGGATTCCGATTTCACGTGAAGAAAGCACGCATTTTCAATTGTTTAGCGCGCATTCTGACGCGAGATGAGACCCGTTTTGCTGATTGCGCGCCAGGAGATCGCGGGCGGGAAATGGCTCTTTCAGGTGAGAAGGCGCCGAAGTCAAGGCGGCAGAGGGGGTCCTACTTCTCCGCCAGCGGATGCAGGTCGCGCACCAGGCTTTTCAGGCGCTCTTCGACCACATGGGTGTAGATCTGCGTGGTCGAGATATCGGTATGCCCGAGCAGGGTCTGCACAATGCGCAAATCAGCGCCGTTATGCAGCAAATGGCTTGCGAACGCATGGCGCAACACATGCGGGCTTACCAGCCGCGGCGCCAGTCCGGCCAAAGCCGACAGCTCCTTCAGGTCGCGCGCGAAATGCTGCCGCGTCAAATGTCCGCTCTCGCCGAACGAGGGAAACAGCCATTTCGAGGCTGCGGCGTTTTTCTTCTTCTCCGGCTTTAGCGCTTCCATCGCCGCGAGGTAATCGGCCATCGCCTGTCTTGAAGCCTCGTTCAGCGGCACCAGCCGTTCTTTGTTGCCCTTGCCGCGCACCACGATCATGCGGGCGTCCCGCCGTGACGCCGAGAGCGGCAGCGCCACCAGTTCCGATACCCGCAAGCCGGTGGCGTAGAGCACCTCGAGCAGGCAATATAATCGCATCGCGCGGAGCTGCTGCAGCCTCGATGCTTCCGGCGCTGCCGTCAGCGCCTTCGCGTGCCCCAGCAGACGATCCACATCGGATATCGACAGCACTTTCGGCAGGCCGCGGCCGCGCTTCGGCCCGGACAGGATCGCCGCCGGATCGTCGCTGCGAATCCGTTCGTTCATCAGGAAGCGAAACAAATGCCGCATCGCCGACAGCCGGCGCGCCACGCTCGACGATTTGAAGCCGCGCATATCGAGATCGGCGAGGTAGTCCCGCAGCGCCTGGGTTTCGACGCCGGCAAAGCCCTTGCCGGTGCGGGCTAGAAATTCCGACAAATCCGTGAGGTCGCGGCGATAGGCATCGAGCGTGTTATCGCCGGCGCCCTGTTCCGCCGCGAGCATGTCGAGGAACAGGTTGGTCAGCCTGGCATCTGAGGTCTTGCTGGAACTCATCCGTCAACCTAGCGCCTATTTCTTGAGGAACCTGTCTGCCGGGATGGTGACGGTCATTTCCCGCGGTTTCGGGTTAACGAAATTCGCCAGCGCAAAAATCACGCCATAGACGATCCCGCCGATCACGGCGACCACCGTCAGAAAGCGGAACAGGCTGGGCATCAGCGAGCCTCAGGCGGCGAATTAACCATTGAAATCATCGGGGATGGCCGAGCTTGACTACCAACATGTTCGCCTCTTCGTTGCAAGAGTCTCTGGCAACGGTATCGGCGGGGGTAGTATAGGTGGCGCGGAACGCCGCAATTCCTGCGGCGACTGAGTAATTCGATGCCTGAGACAGCCTCACCGGCCGGCGCCAGCGCAACCCAGGACGCCGAGATATCAGCGGCGCTGGGAACGCGTTCGGTCGTGCTGGTGGGTATGATGGGTGCCGGCAAATCCACCATCGGACGGCGGCTGTCGGCGCGGCTGCGGCTGCCGTTTCTCGATGCCGATACGGAAATTGAGGCAGCGGCCGGCATGTCGATATCGGACATTTTCGAAACCCATGGCGAGCCGCATTTCAGGGATGGCGAGGCGCGGGTGATCGCGCGGCTGCTCGAAGGCGGTCCGGCCGTGATAGCCACCGGCGGCGGCGCATTCATGCGCGACGAGACCCGCAGCCGTATCGGCGGCAAAGCCGTTTCGATCTGGCTCAAGGCGGATGCCGATATTATCATGCGCAGGGTGAAGCGCCGTGCCGACCGTCCGTTGCTGCAGACGGCGGATCCCGCTGCGACCGTCGGGCGTCTGATCAGGGAACGCGAGCCGGTCTATCAGCACGCCGACATTACGATCTGGTCGCGCGACGTACCGCACGAAAAAATCGTCGATGAGTGCATCGACGCCCTGCATGCCCGGCTGTGCGGCGACGGTGCGAAAGTTACATCGAACATTTGGGGCGCAACACCATGACTGCGCCACTGAAACATTCCGATTCCGTAACGGTCGATGTAGCGCTCGGCGAGCGCGCCTATGACATCGTCATCGGCCGCGACGTGCTGCCATCGCTGGGCGCCCGTATCGCCGCGTTGCGGCCCGGCGCGCGTACTGCCATCGTCACCGACCGCAATGTCGCAAGACATTGGCTTGAGAAAACAGAGGCGTCGCTGTCGGAGGCCGGCATTGCCACATCGCGGATTATTGTCGATGAAGGCGAAGGTTCGAAAACCTATGCCGGGCTCGAACAGGTCAGTGAGGCGCTGATATCAGCGAAGATCGAGCGCAACGATCTGGTGATCGCGCTCGGGGGCGGCGTGGTCGGTGACCTCGCGGGCTTCGCGGCTGCGATCCTGCGCCGCGGCGTCGATTTCGTGCAGGTGCCGACCTCGCTGCTGGCCCAGGTCGATTCCTCCGTCGGCGGCAAGACCGGGATCAATTCGCCGCAGGGTAAAAATCTTCTCGGCGCGTTTCACCAGCCGGTTCTGGTGGTCGCGGACACCGCGGTGCTCGACACGTTGTCGCCGCGTCAGTTCCGCGCCGGCTATGCCGAAGTCGCGAAATACGGCGTGCTTGGTGACGAAGCGTTTTTCGCCTGGCTGGAGGCCAATTACGCCGACATTTTCGCCGGCGGCGCCGCACGCGAACACGCCATCGCCACCTCTTGCCGCGCCAAAGCGGCGATCGTGGCGCGCGACGAGCGCGAGACCGGCGAACGCGCGCTGCTCAATCTCGGCCATACCTTTGGCCACGCGCTGGAGGCCGCGACCGGCTTTTCCGACCGGCTGTTCCATGGCGAAGGCGTTTCCGTAGGCATGGTTCTGGCGGCGGAATTTTCCGCGCAATTGGGCATGATCGCCGAATCCGATGCGACACGCGTCAAACATCACCTTGCCGAGGTCGGTCTGCCGACCCATTTGCAGGACATCGCGGGATTTGCCCAGGAGGGGCTTGCCGATGCCGACGCGTTGATGGCGCTGATGGCGCAGGACAAGAAGGTCAAGCGCGGCCGGCTCACCTTCATCCTGTTAAGGGCTGTCGGCCGCGCCGTCATCGCTCCCGACGTCGAACCTGCGCTGGTTCGCGATTTTCTGAAAGCTAAGCTGGCATGTAAGACTTAGAGCATGATCCGGACCCGGAAAGCGGCGTTAGCGCAAAGTGGAAACCGGTTTTTTCGAAAAGATCATGCTCCAACGAGAGATGAAGTGAATATCACGCCATGGACTGGCTTACATTCTCCATTGTCATTGCCTTGCTGCTGGTCTCCGCGTTCTTCTCGGCGAGCGAGACCGCGCTGACCGCAGCCTCGCGCGCCAGCATGTTGCGGCTGGCGAAGCAGGGTAATCGCGATGCCGTCGTGGTTTCCAGCCTGTTCGCGATGCGCGAACGGATGATCGGGGCGCTGCTGCTCGGCAATAATATCGGCAATATCGGCGCCTCTGCATTGGCGACCGGCCTGTTCACGGCGTGGTTCGGCGAAGTCGGCGTGCTCTATGCCACCGGCGTGATGACGGTGATGGTCGTGATCTTCGCCGAGGTGCTGCCGAAGACCATTGCCATCAATGCGCCAGACCGGGTGTCGCTTTTGGTCGCCCGCCCGATGAAGCTGATGGTGTACCTGCTGGGACCGCTGCTAACCATCATCGAGGCGATCGTCCGGGTGCTGATGAAAGCGCTGGGCATCAAGATCGGCGCCAACCAGCCGATCCTGTCGCCGACCGAGCGGTTGCGCGGCGCGGTCGATCTTCTTCATCACGAAGGCAAGGTCGAAAAGCACGACCGCGACATGTTCGGCGGGTTGCTGGATCTGCGCGAGCTGCAGGTCTCCGACGTGATGGTTCATCGCACCGAAATGGTGATGATCAACGCCGACCTGCCGCCGGAAGATCTGGTGCGCGAGGTGCTGGCCACCGAATACACCCGGATTCCGCTGTGGCGCGACAAGCCCGAAAACATCATTGGCGTGTTGCACGCCAAGGATCTTTTACGCGCTATCCGCGCCGCCGAAGGCGATACATCCAGGATCGACGTCTCCACCATCGCGTTGCCGCCGTGGTTCGTGCCGGAGATGCGCCCGGTATCCGAACAGCTCAAGGCGTTCCGCCGTCGCAAGACCCACTTCGCGCTGGTGGTCGACGAATATGGCGAAGTCGAAGGCATGGTGACGCTGGAGGACATTCTGGAAGAGATCGTCGGCGATATTTCCGACGAGCACGACGTGGTGGTGGCCGGCGTCCGCGCCCAGCCCGACGGCTCGGTGGTGGTCGACGGCTCGGTGCCGATCCGCGATCTCAACCGCGCGATGGACTGGCATCTCCCCGATGAAGAGGCGACCACCGTCGCCGGCCTGGTGATCCACGAGGCGCGCTCGATCCCGGAACGCGGCCAGAGTTTCACCTTCCACGGGTTCCGTTTCCGCGTCCTGCGCCGCGAGCGCAACCGCATTACCGCGTTGCGGATCGTGCCGGTGACGCGGGAGGCCGAAGTCGAGGAAAAAAAGCCGAAGCGGGCCGGCACGGCGTTTTAGAAGCGTCCGAGGTCGTCATCGTCCGCGAATGCGGACCATCCAGTACGTGTGCCGCCTGCGTTCCAGCTTCGATGCCTGGATTACTGGATGCCCCGCTTTCGCGAGGCATGACGGCGTGGAATCTCAGCCCCCGGCTTCCCCGGGCGCATGCGCCTTGATCGCCAGCGCGTGCACCGAGCCGGCGAGTTCCCCGGCGAGGGTTGCATTAATCATGCGATGGCGTTCGACCCGGCTCTTCCCCTGGAACGCCGGCGACACAATATAGACCCTGAAATGCGTCTCGCCGCCCGGCCTGTGGCCGGCGTGGCCCTCATGAAGATGTGATTCGTCCGTGACGTCGAGGCTTTCCGGCGCGAAAGCTTCACGCAACTTGTTTGTGATAATATCTTTGGTGCTCATGGCGGCGGCAATACGTCCATGACCGCCCCTTCGTCAATGGCGCATCGAGAGTGAGGGTTTCGCAATGTCAAGACTTGAAGCTTTTCGCATTGCGTTGTCATAGTCAGTCATGCCGATTGATTCATCAAAATTCTTCGACTCCATTCGCATCAAGCCCAACAAGCTGAGCGCGAAGCAGCAGGCGCAGGCGCGCGAAGAATCCGCGATGTGCGAATGGCCGGACTGCAAGAACAAGGGCCCGCACCGCGCGCCCAAGGGCCGGGCCAATGACAAGGAATACTGGCACTTCTGTCTCAATCACGTCCGCGAATACAACCAGTCCTACAACTTCTTTTCCGGCATGAATGCGGACGCGGTTGCGCGTTACCAGAAGGATGCGCTGACCGGCCATCGTCCGACCTGGAAGATGGGCGCCAATACCAGCGCCAAGAAGGGCAAGGGCAGCGCCGAGGCCGATCTGGAGGGTGCGTCCGATCCGTTCAGCATGTTCAGCGAACTCAACGGCCGCGGCCGTTGGCGGCCGGGTCCAGGCGGGGCCGCCGGCGAGACCAAGGTCGAAACCCGGAAAATCTTCAACGCCGAGCGCAAGGCGCTGCAGGTGATGGGGCTCGGCTCGGATGCGACGCTCGAGACCGTCAAGGCGAAATACAAGGCGCTGGTGAAGCAGCACCATCCCGACGCCAATGGCGGCGACCGCTCCACCGAAGATCGCCTGATCGAAATCATTAAGGCGTATAATTACCTTAAAACCGTGGTGCGCGGCGCGAGCTGAACTCGAAGCTCTTGCATCAGACTACTTGGCGTCAGACCATTTCCGAATCCCGCATCTGTGCCGACGTCGCTAAGGTAATCAGCTTGCCGAGTTCGACAAAGTGTCGCTTGCGCGGCGAGCTTCGGCGCCAGGCCAGACCTACAACGCGGCGCGGCTGCGGGTCGGTGAAGCGCATCAGCCTGATATCGTCCTGGCGGCACTCCAGCTTGATGCTCAGTTCCGGCAGCAGCGTCATTCCGAGGCCGTTGGCCACCATCTGGACGATGGTCGAGAGATTGGAAGCGCCGAAGGTGTCGATGTTGTCGACGCGCCGGAGGCTGCAGAACGACAGAGCCTGATCGCGCAGGCAGTGACCTTCTTCGAGCAGCAGCAGACGGTCCTGCTGAAGAAGATCGGGCGTCGCCCGAATGCGGTTCGAGATGCGCCGCGACTTCGGCATCGCCAGCAGGAAGCGATCGTTAAACAGTTTGATGGTTTCGATTTCCGGGCTCTCGACGGGCAATGCGAGCAACAGCAGGTCGAGCCCGCCATCGAGCAGTTCGTCCACGAGATGATGGGTCTGGGTTTCCCGTAAGTGCAAATCGAGATCGGGAAACCTGTCGCGGATCAGCGGCAGCAGGGCCGGCAGCACATAGGGCGCGACCGAGGGAATAACGCCGAGGTGCAGAGGTCCGGACAGAATGTTGCCCTGCCGGCGGGCAAGATCGACGAGGTCGCGCGTTTCGGCCAGGATGCGGGTGGCGCGGCCGGCGATGTCCCGCCCGGCCTCGGTCAGCATGATGCCGTTGCGGCTGCGCTCGATCAGTTCCACGCCGAGCGTCTTTTCCAGTTCCTGAATCTGCATGGAGAGCGCCGGCTGGGATACGGAGCATTGTTTCGCGGCCCTGCCGAAATGCCTGACGCGGGCGACGGCCTCGAAATATCTGAGTTGTTTGAGTGAAATCATGCGATCAGATTTTCTTATCAATCACCAGCATTAATACGATTAGACCTGATCGGCAACCCTTCGTAGGTATTCGGCAACTAGCCCCCAACCCGAAGGAGATACCGATGACCGAAAAGCCGACCATGACGACATCGTCCGGCGCGCCGGTAGCGGACAACCAGAATTCGATCACCGCGGGACCGATGGGGCCGGTCCTGATGCAGGACTTTCACCTTTTGGAGAAGCTCGCGCACCAGAATCGCGAGCGCATCCCGGAGCGCACCGTCCACGCCAAGGGCTCGGCTGCCTATGGCACGCTGACGATCACCCACGATATTTCGAAATACACCAGAGCCGCTGCGCTCTCGAAGGTTGGCAACAAGACCGAGGCCTTCCTGCGCTTCTCCACCGTCGCCGGCGAGCGTGGCGCGGCCGACGCCGAGCGCGACGTGCGCGGCTTTGCGCTGCGCTTCTACACCGAGGAAGGCAACTGGGACATCGTCGGCAACAACACGCCGGTGTTCTTCGTGCGCGATCCGCTGAAATTCCCCGACTTCATCCACACCCAGAAGCGCCACCCGAAGACCAACATGCGCTCGCCGACCGCGATGTGGGACTTCTGGTCATTGTCGCCGGAGAGCCTGCATCAGGTCACCATCCTGATGTCGGATCGCGGCCTGCCGCAGAGCTATCGCAATGTCGATGGTTTCGGTTCGCACACCTACTCGTTCATCAATGCCAAAAATGAACGTCACTGGGTCAAGTTTCACTTCAAGACCATGCAGGGCATCAAGAACTGGACCAACGCCGAGGCCGCGCAGAAGGTCGCCCACGATCGCGAGACCCATCAGCGCGATCTGTTCGAGTCGATCGAGAAGAGCGATTTCCCGAAGTGGAAATTCTTCGTGCAGATCATGCCGGAGAGCGATGTCGGCAAGCACTGGTACAACCCGTTCGACCTCACCAAGGTATGGCCGCACGCGGATTATCCGCTGATCGAGGTAGGCATTCTCGAGCTGAACAGGAATCCGGAAAACTATTTCGCCGAGGTCGAGCAGGCCGCGCTGACGCCCGCCAATGTCGTGCCCGGCATCGGCCATTCGCCGGACAAGATGTTGCAGGCGCGCATCTTCTCCTATGCGGACGCGCACCGCTATCGTGTCGGCGTCAATGCCGAACAGCTTTCGGTCAATAAGCCGCGCTGCCCGGTGCATCACTATCACGCCGACGGCGCCATGCGGCTCGCCGGCCATTCCAATTCCGACGCCTATTACGAGCCCAACTCGATGGGCGGCCCGGTGCAGGACATCAGCCTCAAGGAGCCGCCGCTCGCGATCTCAGGCAGCGCCGACCGCTACAACCATCGCGACGGCAATGACGACTACCGTCAGGCCGGCGACCTGTTTCGGCTGATGAGCGCCGATCAGAAGGAGCAGTTGTTCGACAACATCAAGGCCGCGATGGATGGCGTGCCGGTCGAGATCGTCAAGCGGCAGGTGACGCATTTCTATCGCGCGGATCCGGACTATGGCATCGGCGTCGCCACCCGGATGGGACTCAGCGCCAGCGATCTTCCCACCGCGCAGGCGGCGGAGTGAGTTCGCTAAGCGAAGCAACTTCAACAGAAAAGGAATAGTGGATCATGACCGCGCCCCAACGTGCTCCGTTTTCCAACAGTGCTAACGTCGTGGATGAGATATTCACGGAGGCCAAGATCGACGCTCTCAACGCCAAACTGATCGAGCGGGGCATTTCCGCAGACCAGGTGATCGCGATTCTGCCGGTGGAAGCACAGATGATGGTCAATCCGAAGCCACCGCAGTTCCGCGTTCTTTACCGGACGGCGTGATCGATCCGCGTAGTCGTCCTGCTGTCCAACAGCGGGACGACGTCGCGGCGCCTCATTCGATGATTTGATCGGCATGGGCGAGCAGCGCGGGTGGTATATCGATGCCGAGCGCCTTGCGGTGTTGAGGTTGAAGACCAGCTCGAATTTGGTCGGCTGCTCGACCGGAATATCGCAGGCCAAAATCTTATCGAGAATCCTTCCGAACCGGCTTTGGTGCCGGCTCGATCACGCCTCCGCCACGCCTGCGGCGGATCGTCCAGATGGCCAACGCGACAATCAACGCGCCGCCGATCACCGCCAGCATCCAGTAATGCTTGCCGATGCCGGTATGATGCGGAATCCCGGCGTATTGGTGCAGCGCCGATACCGCCAGTACTCCGGGCAGCACGTGCGCCGGCGCCCACAGCAGGATCGCCAGGATGTTGACGGCGTAAAAGCGCGCCGGCGACATGCCCAGCGCGCCTGCAGTGATCGGCACGAAGGCGCGAATTGGCGGCACGAAGCGCGCAAAAAACACCGCCAGCGCCCCCCAGCGATGAAAGAAGGCTTCGCTCTGCGCGACCACGCGCGGATAATTTTTCATTGGCCAGGCGCTGAGGATTTCGCGCTGGGCGCGATGCCCGATCCAGAACGCCGATCCATCCCCGAGCAATGCGCCGGCGACCGCGGCGGCCAACACCCATTCAAGCCGTAACTCGCCGCCCGGCACCAGCGCGCTCAGCGCAAGGATGATGGTCGAGCCGGGAATCACTGAACCGACGACAGGAATGGCTTCCAGGAACGCGGCGAGGAATACCGTGAGATAGGCAAGCCACGCATGTGCCGAGACGAACGCAATCAACGGATCGAGGAATGAAGTCACGAAATACCTGTGCTGGTGTTGCTGTCCGGTTCAGGCGCAGACCTGACATTAACTCACGGGAAGGGCCGAAAGTGCCATCAAAGCCCTGCTACGAGCCGGTGCTCACATTGAGCAGGCAAAAGTACGGCGTGATTCGCAGGGCAGCCTTCCAAAAACCGCGGCCAACGCCTATCTTTATGATAAGGCAATGGAACTTTGATTGGGCCGCGGGCTTCTTCCAGCCGTTGCTCTCTGATAGGTTCCGGCCAGCACCCATCCGCAGCCGTAGCGCAAATCTGGTTTCGGGAGCGTCCGAGACTTCGGAGGATTGATGACGACCGCCGCCATGACCAAAGTGCAGGAGCCCGCCGGCTTGCCCGACATGAAGGTGTCGGTCCGGCAGGTATTCGGTATCGACAGCGACCTCGAGGTGCCGGCCTATTCCGAGGTCGATCCGCATGTACCTGATGTCGATTCGGATTACCGCTTCGATCGCGCCACCACGCTCGCCATCCTCGCCGGCTTTGCCAAAAACCGCCGCGTCATGGTCACGGGCTATCACGGCACCG
>Ga0208991_1000053_pt1 | contig 18105 bp, 19 predicted proteins | sample MedBloCAOM3_M2_FD_187855 | JGI IMG/M metagenome (GOLD analysis project Ga0208991, IMG submission 187855) | Forest soil microbial communities from El Dorado National Forest, California, USA - Mediterranean Blodgett CA OM3_M2 (SPAdes) (version 2) | ecosystem: Environmental > Terrestrial > Soil >...
GGAAACGTTTTCGCGGGCCAATCTGCTTCGGGCTCCGCACGCGCCGAACGAATCTGCGCATCAATATCTCTCCGACATGCTCATCGCGCTCACGCGCTGCACACCGGCGCAGGCCTTTCTTTTGCGCGCGCACGTTGGAAATTATTCGCTCTTCATCAGCGGCATCTTTCACGAGAACGCCCAGCGCCGCAGTTTGCGCGGCGGTCCCGACCTGAAGTTTTACGAGCAGGTCGGACGAACGAATTACCACCTCGTCGCCGAACATGCCACGGCCCGTCAGTGCGAGCTTGACGATGTTTTCGGAGAACTAGCCGATCGTTTCCGCGATGTGCGCGTCGCGCTTAATCAACTTTCCGATCAACTGATCAATCTCGATGATGACACGACTGCCGGCTCGCTCCTGCTGTGAACGAAACACTTTTCAGCCAGATCCAGAAATTGTTCGAGCGGACTTACGCTCAGGTCGGGATCAATCTGGAAGATTGCCTGATCGATCAACGGCGCTGCGTGCAATTGTCGATCTTGGCCGGAAGATCGGCCCGTGAACTGAGCGAGCTGGCGCGCACTTTTCTGCGCTACGCTGACGATCGTCTTTATGTCGGCATTTATTATTCGCGCTGGTTGATCGAACAGCTCGAGCGCCACGATCCGCGGGTGGGTTTGAGCGATCAAAATATCCGGTCGCTCATCATGTTCGTGGAAGAAATCAATCACGCCCTGCACGCGGCGCTCCAGTTCAAGAACGGCGCGCGCGAGATAGGTTCCGAAGATTTCGCGCGTAACCTCGAGCTCCAGGCGCAGGTCGATACTTATCTAGTGCTGATCTTGTTCGTCGCTTTCTTCCGCAAAGCGCAGCGCGTTTCGCGGACCGATCGTCGCTGGCTGCGCTTTCATCTTTTCTCCCGCAGTTGCTGCGATGCCTTTCGCGACGCCAATTTGCGCGGCCGTTATCTGGAAACGACCGAGCTCGCTTCGAGTTACACTCAGTACCTCGATACGCTCAACGGCATGCGCCGCCTCGATGAGATTCGCCGATTTCGCTCGCTCGATTACGATGCCAAAAAGCAGCGCATCCTCGCCCTGGCTGATCGCGCAATTTAATTGTCGATCTCGCGAATTTAATTTGCGCGAACCGGAACATCGCCGCTAAATACGGAGCGTGTTCTGTCTCACCATGCTCGGCAGCGGCAGTGCCGGGAACAGCGCGCTCGTCGCGACCGATCATTGCAAAATTCTCGTCGATGGCGGGCTGAGCGCGCGCCAGATCGTCCTCCGCCTCGAGCAATGCGGCGTGGCGCCCGAACAACTCGACGGCGTCCTGCTTACCCATGAACACGGCGATCATGTTTGTGGCCTCGAGGTGCTTTGCCGCAAATTTGCCGTGCCGATTTATTGCAACGCGCTTACCGCCGAGGCGATCCGTGGCGACGGCTCGTTAGATCGACATCGGAACTGGCGCCTTTTTCGAACCGGCGCCGATTTTTCGATTTGCGATATCGTCGTGCAAAGTTTTCCGGTGCCGCACGACGCGGTCGACCCGGTCGGGTTCGCTTTTCATGCCGGTGCGCGCGGGCTCGGGTTCATTACCGACCTCGGCTACGCCACCAAAATGCTGGTCGAGCGGCTGCGCGAAGTGCACACGCTCGTGATCGAGACCAATCACGACGAAAAACTTTTGCAGAATGATCTGCATCGTCCCTGGCCGGTGAAACAGCGGATCATGTCGCGACATGGCCACCTCTCCAATGCCGCAGCCGCTGTTGTAATCGAGCAATTGCTCTCGGGAAAAGTCGAGCGGGTCGTGCTCGGGCATCTCAGTCGCGATTGCAACACGCCTGCGCTCGCCACCGGAACCATCCGGGCGTTGCTCGAAAGGTGCGGCAAGATCGACCTGGAAGTTTATTGCGCCACCCAATCGGAACTCAGTCCGCCATTCCGCATCGGTGAAACAAAGGCCGGTCCATTTCAGCCGACATTTGAGAACGCATTTTTCCAAGCTATATGAGCGCAACCGTGGCAGAAGCAATGAAGATCCGCGACGCGGTCGACTCAGATTTGCCCGCGATCATTGATATTTACAACGCCGCCATCGCCACGCGCATGTCAACTGCGCAGCTTGAGCCGGTCACGGTCGAGAGTCGTCGCCGATGGTTAAAAGAACATTCCCCGGAGCGACATCCGTTTTGGGTGATGGAATGTGAAGGCGAAGTGGCCGGCTGGCTCACGATCAAACCATTTATCCCTCGTTGCGCCTACAGCGGTACGGTCGAGCTGAGCGTTTATGTTGACGAAAAACTCCGGCGTCGCGGCGTTGCTCGCGCATTATTAGAAGAAGCGATTGCGCGCGCACCTGGGCTCGAGATCACGGCCATGGTCGGACTGATCTTCGCGCACAACGAACCGAGCTTGCGACTATTCGAGCAACTCGGTTTTGCCCGCTGGGGCTTGTTGCCGCAGGTGGCGCTGCTCGATGGTGTGCACCGCGACCTCACCATCATGGGTCGCCATGTCTAATGTGGGAGCGGCCTCAGTGCCGCGACAGTCGGTGCGCTAAGGCCCCTTCCACATTCGCAGCTACACTTCCTCGTGGCCGATGACGAGATGAATGACACCGTTCGGCGCGGACACAAAGAAGCCGTCAAAATCCTCACGCAATTGCTCGACCTCATCGCGGCGCGGCACGCCGTGCACTTTTAGAAAAGAGGCCGCCGCTTCAGTGTCGTTCGTCTCCAGTTCGAGCCAGATGTCCGGCTGGCTGAGATGCGGCGCCTTGTCGATCCACAGCCGATTCGGACCGAATTGGAAAATGCAGCCGTCCGCTTCCTCCTCGATTAACGGCAGCGCGAGAGTGTCGCGATAAAATGCCACGGTCTGATCGTATGTGTGGGCCGGACATTTAATGGCAATATTGGCGCCGCCGGAGAATTGCGGGCCGTCAAGTTTGGCAACCATATGTTGGCAGCGCGGCGAAAATTGCGCTAAAGCTGCGCCAGAATTTTTTGCGCGACCCCCTTGGCTTTTTCCATGGCGGCCTCGTCATCCAGACCGCTTAGACCGATCGTGATTAGCGCGTTGCCCTACATGACATAAAGCATGACCACGCGCGACGGTAAGCCGCTGGCCGCGCCGCTGGTCGCGACCGCTTTGTCGCCAAGTCCTGAAACAGGTTTCACCTCCGGCATATCTTTAATTATCGTCTCAAGTTCCTTTTGCGCGTCGTATCCGGCCGCCGCTTGATACACGCGAATAAGCAGTGTTTTCCCAGGAGTGACGCTGTAGTAATTACATTTAGAATAATAACCGTCGCCGCCCTGGACGTTGCGTGGCGTTGAGTCTTTCACTTCCGCGCCGAGAATCGATTTCGCGTCGGCTTTACTAATGATCGTCGAAACATCGAGGCGATTGTCCGCAGCGAACATTGCGGTCGTGAGCAGCGCGCCGAAGAAAACTGTTAAGATCGGCAATTTCATCCGCCGGCTCCGCCGGTGCCGCCCGGCTCGGTCATCGCGACGGGATCCAGCGCGCGATTCAATTCAGCTTCGGGCAAAATCTTTTTCTCGCGGCAAAGTTCGCGCACGGTCTTGCCGGTCTTCACGCTTTCCTTCGCGATCTCGGCCGCCCGATCGTACCCGATGATTGGCGCCAGACTTGTGACCATGGCCATGGAAAGCTCGACCAACTCCGCGCAGCGTTCCTTGTTCGCTTTAATTCCAATGACGCATTTGTCGCAGAAAACATCGACGACATTGGCGAGCAACCGAATCGATTCGAGAAGATCGTGCGCCATCACCGGCATCATGACGTTGAGCTCAAAATTGCCGTTCGCACCCGCCCACGTGATGCAGGTGTCGTTACCGAAAACTTCCGCACACACCATCATCATCGATTCGCACATCACCGGATTCACTTTGCCCGGCATGATGGAGCTGCCCGGTTGCGTGGCCGGTAATTGAATCTCGCCAATGCCGCAACGCGGGCCGCTCCCGAGCCAGCGAAGGTCGTTCGCGATCTTGAATAAACTGGTCGCGATGGTTTTGAGCTGACCGCTCGCTTCCACGACCGCGTCCTTGCCGCCCTGGGCTTCGAAATGATTTTTCGCTTCGTAAAAGGCGATGCCGGTGCGCTGTTCGAGGTGGTGCATGATCTTCTTGGGAAGATCGACATGTCTATTTAAACCGGTACCAACGGCCGTACCTCCCAGTGCCAGTTCGCGTAAAACTTCGATGGCTTTCTCGGCGCGCGCTTTTCCGTACGCCACTTGCTGGGCGTAACCGGAAAATTCCTGACCGAGTCTCACCGGGGTCGCGTCCATCAAATGGGTGCGCCCGATTTTGATGATGTCCCAAAATTCTTTCGTCTTGGCGGCGAGGGCACCGTGCAATTTATCGAGCGCCGGCACCAAGCGATTCGTCAATTGCTCGGCGGCACTGATGTGAATGGCGGATGGAATCACGTCGTTGCTCGATTGGCCCATGTTGACGTGATCGTTCGGATGCACGGCCTCGCGCGCGCCAATTCCTTTGCCGGCCAGTTGAGCGCACCGGTTTGCGATCACTTCGTTCGCGTTTGTGTTGGTACTCGTGCCCGAGCCGGTCTGGAAAATGTCGAGCGGGAAATGTTCGTCCAGTTTGCCGTCTGCCACTTCTTCCGCCGCCTGCACGATGAGCGACGCGCGATGCGCGTCGAGCAAACCGAGATCGTGATTGGCTTGCGCGGCCGCCCACTTGATCAGGCCGAGCGCGCGAATGAACGGGCGGGAAAAGCGATAACCGCTAATCGGGAAATTCAGAAGAGCGCGTTGCGTGGATGCGCCATGGAGCGCCGCTTCCGGGACGGACATTTCGCCCATCGAATCCCTCTCCATGCGCGTCGCACCGCCCGACATTAAGAATGATTCGCCGAGACGCGCACGGACGAAACGGCCGCATGATCGCCGTTGCGCCTGTCCGTTTTTCCAAAAACGGTGATGAACATCGGCGGGATGTTTTGCAGAAAATACTCCGACTTGGCGTGATCAAAAACGGTGGCGTGCTGTTTCAACTCGTTTGTCACCTGATAGATGATGAAACGGCCGCCGGGCGCGAGCGCATCGTAGGTTTTTTGCAGGAGCGCTCGTTTCTTGTCGATCTTGAGAATGCTGAACGGAATGCCGGAAAGAATGTAATCGCAGTTTGGAATGCCTCGGCGCTTTAACTCTTGCGGGAGTCGGGCCGCATCCAGATTGATGACGTGGACGCGTGTGTCGTCGGCGAATTGTCGCTCGAGATCGCGCGAGAACGCGGGATCGAGTTCGAACAGCAACAACTGCGCGTCCGGCCGCATCCGTCGTGCAATCTGGCGCGAGTGCACACCTTCGCCCGGTCCATACTCGGCGATCACGTGCGCGTGATCGAAATCGATCTTACTCGAAACGCGTTCGACGAGCGCTTTCGAACTGGGAACAATGGAGGCGATTTGCCACGGTCTCTGCAAGAATCTCTTAAAAAACAAAGCGCTCATTGCGATGCAAATAGTCAACTGCTGCTCCCGTGTTGTCCAGTCACGATGTCAACCGGTCGCCCCTCCCCAAGATGGAGACGAGAAGTCGTTCTTGACACCGATTCTAAAATTTATAATGCTCTGCGCAGCGAAATGTCTTGCCCACCCTTGTCCTACTTGCTGATTTCCTTCCATGCATAATCTCCTGACGGTCAAGGAAACGGCCAAATACCTGCGCATCCCGTTGCCGACCGTTTATTATCTCGTCCAACGCGGGCAACTTCCGGCCATCCAGATCGGTGGACGCTGGCGAATCAAAAAGTCCTCCCTCGACAAGGACATTCTCAAGGAGGACAAATCCGGCCAGCCCACCGTGCTCGTGGTCGACGACGACGAGAGTTTGCAAAATCTCTTCAAACTTTTTCTTAAGAAGATCGGATTCAGCCGCGTGGTAGTTGGAACGGTCAAAGAAGCGCTGACCGCGCTCGACAAACAAAAGTTCGACCTCATTTTTCTCGATTTGAAACTGCCGGACGGCCCGGCTGACGACGTTTACGATCAGGCCAAGAGGGAACAGCCCGAGTGCCCAATCGTTATTATTACGGGTTATCCCGATAGCGAAATGCTCGACCGGATTTTGGCCAAGGGGCCGGTCACGGTTTTGAAGAAACCGCTCAAGGCCGATCAGCTCAAGCAGACGGTTCGCATTCTCGGACACAAAGACGCCGTCAAATTGGCCGCGTAAAAAAATCGCTGCGCGATTTTTTGGTGATCGGTGAGAGGTGATTGGTAGTTGGCCCTTTCCCAAACATTGGTCACCAATCAGGGATTGCTTCTCACCAGTCACTCATCACTTTTCACTTTTCTTCGCCTTGACTCGTCACTGGTCACTGGTCACTTATCAATCCCTATTTTATCGCGCGGTTAGCTCAGTGGTAGAGCACCTCCCTGACACGGAGGGGGTCAGAGGTTCGAAACCTCTACCGCGCACCATCCCGATCTTACCGTGCCATGCCCAGTTCATCTGACCTTCTGAAAAGTGCGATTGCATCGGCAAGCAAAACTATACGATCACTGGTCGATCTTGACAGGCAAGTCGCGAAAGCGGCTGACTTGATTACAAACTGTCTGCGCTCTCGTAACAAAATCCTGGCGTGCGGCAACGGCGGGAGCGCCGCGGATGCGGCCCATTTCGCGACCGAATTTGTCGTGCGCTTCACGCACGATCGCCCTGCCTATCCGGCGATCGCGTTGACCAGCGACGGCGGATTGCTCACGGCGGCGGGCAACGATTATGGGTTCGAGGAAATCTTCGCGCGGCAAATCGACGCCTTCGGTGTTGAGAACGATCTGCTTATTTGCCTGACCACGTCCGGTAAATCGGAGAATGTGAAACGAGCTCTGCAAAGGGCGAAAGCGCGCAAATTGAAAACGATCGCGTTCCTCGGACGCGACGGTGGATCAACCATCGGCATGGCCGATGTCGATCTTGTCGTGAAGAGCGAATCGACCGCTCGCATTCAGGAAGCGCACAAATTTCTGCTCCACGTTCTCTGCGAAATCGTGGAAGAACGTCTCGCGCATTAACGCCCGTCGCTGCGTCACACCGTTATGCGCTCAGCTTGGACTTGGCGTGATTGGTCGCCGACGCGTCTGCTCTTTCGGTACCGCCAGATGGCGAAGGCGACAAAGGCAAGATCGACCATCACGAATGTGGCAACGTAGGTCTCACCGCCGATGCCGAATCCGTAGGAATGCAATCCTTTTCCAAGAACAAAGTTCACGCCGTACCACGCCATGAGGACAGCGAGAAAACAAACTACACTCGCCACGACGAGTCCGAATTGCGTCCACCAACCGGCCAGGCGTCCATGCAAGGTCACGATGTAACAGAGCAACGCGATTAAGGCCCAGGTTTCCTTCGGGTCCCAACCCCAGAAGCGTCCCCAGGAATAATTCGCCCAGACGCCGCCGAGAATGGTTCCGGCCGCGAGCAATAAAACGCCGAGTTGCAACACGCGGTACAACCAGAAATGCATCGGCGCGTCAGCGCGCGCGCCCTGTGGATCGCGCGCGTAACGGAAAAGCAAAATGTGCCCAAATCCCATGGCGAGCGCGAAAGCGGCATAGCTCAAGGTGATGGTGAGGACATGGATGGTGAGCCAGAAATTGTCGCGCAACACCGGCACAAGCGGATCGATGCTCGAGGGCATGGCGATGGGCATTTGATGCACGAGTAGCAGCGCGATCAACGTCACGGGCAACGCGGCCAACAGGTAAACGGGGGTGCGATAACGCGCGAAAAAGATCATTCCGAAAAATGAGACCGCGAACGAAACCCAGATGATGGACTCGTACATGTTTGTCACCGGCGGCCGGCCCGCGATCAGGCAACGCAAGACAATGCCGGTGGCGTGAAAGGCGAGGCCGAGAATTGCGATGGCCACGCCGATGCTGCGAAGCGCGGTCCCCGTTCCGCGCAGATGCGCGACGAGCAACACGAGAAAGGCCAGACCATAAAACCAAATGGCGCGATAAAACCCGTCGAAATGATTGTAAAAATATTCGAGGCGTAATTGTCGATCTTGCGGATAAATCCGGGGACTCAAATTGCGTAAAGAGTCGCGCAGTTGATTGGAGGCGCGGCTGAAATTAAAACTGTCGCCGTTCGTGTAGCTGGACGCGACCGTTTGCAACTGAATCTGAATCGGTGCGAACTGTTCGTCGCTGTAATATCGGGAATACTCCGGCGGCAACACCCAAGGATCGGTCTCGCTTTGGGGCGCCGGCACAATCAGGAAGGCGTTTCCGTTGATGACATTCGCAAACAAGGCAAGCCGTTCGCTTACGCTCATCACCTCCTGTTGCAATCGATCGAGCGGCTTCTCCGCCTTGCGCAAGGCGTGCGCTTCATTGGCCAGGCGGTTCAGTTCCGGCAGCGCGATCAATTGCGAAAACGTGAATCGCCGTTGCGTTTTATCGAGCCCGAGCTTCTCGATCACTTGGCCAAGTGAAACCAGAACCATCGGCTCGTTTCGCCAATCGTGCGTCTCGAGTAGCGCGGACAAAATGAAATCGTTCGGTGTCCATTTCCGGCCGGCCTTGTCCGTATAAGTCGATCTTCCCGTAACGCGGATGAGCGTCTCGCGCGCGAACGTGTCGATCGGTTTGCGGCGGCCGCCGTCTTGAATCGCGAGCAATCCAAATTGTTTGTAGTCCAGGCTGGCCGTGTCGGCCGCGAGTGGTGCTTGCGCCCGACAAATCTCGCCCCCGAAAATAAGACCCAGAAAAAGGAGAATGAACTTCTGCAAGGAGACAACTTTATCGCGGCGGGACCATTTCCACAATTGGCGATTGTCCCGGGTTCTTGACTGGTAGGAACGGTCCGCCGCCGTCGCATTTGCTCCGATTGAAACGGCATGGAACGACCCATGCTCGTAAGGCTTTTATGCATCTGATTCCAAGCAAGATGCCGGAGTCGAAACTGATATCGTCGGTCGTGCCCGAAGCGGAAGAGGAAACTTCATTAAGTGAAGGGGCCGAGCGGCCCTTCGCCTTGGGCGGATCGCGACCGTTTGCCGGCCATGGCCGGGCCATAGTGGTAGGCATCGCTGTCGGCGCGGTTGTTATTTCCATCGCCGGTACAATTTTTCATCGGCAACACCGCCTCAGGGAGCAAGAGGTGGCTGTGCCGAAGGTGCTTTCCGTGGCGACGAGAAAGGTTTCGGGCTCGAGCCATTCCGAGGCCACGCCCGCGCCAATGGTCGTGCAAATTGACTCCGGTGCGCTCCGCATCAGCGCGATCGTGCTGGGCCATCCCCGTCTCGCCGTCATCAATGGCCGCACTGTTGCCGAGGGCGATACTATCGTTGTCCATACCCCGGCAAGAGCTGTGGCCGTCACGTTGCGCGTGCTGAAAATTGCCGAGGGCCAGGTCAAGTTGTCCGATGGGACGCAAGTGATCATGGCGCGACTCAATATTCCGTCACCCGCGGCGGCGAAGCAGCCTTGAAATCAATCGGGCAAGACCGCGCTCTCTCCGGGATCGCCAAACATCGCTTGTATTTCGCCGAAACCAGGCGATAATGCCTCCGTATTGGATAGTTCTGTTCTGTTCGTTGCATGGTAGATCGTCGGCTGAGATAGCCTCAGTGGTGATTTGAAACCCGATTCACGGGAACGGCTCTGAAGTTGGCAGTTTTTCCATATCAAATCACAATGAAACTATACGTAGGAAATCTCTCCTTTGAGACAACCGAGAACGATCTGCAAGATGCGTTCGAAAAACACGGTCAGGTCGGCGAAGTCGCGCTGATGATGGACCGCATGACCGGCAAATCGCGCGGTTTTGCGTTCGTCACCATGAATGACAAAGCCCAGGCCGACGCGGCCATGGCCGCGCTCAACGGCAAAGAATTTGCCGGACGCACGCTTACGGTTAACGAAGCGCGCGCTCGCGAAGAGCGTCCCCGTCCTTCGGGCGGCGGCGGCAACGGCAAGGGCCGTTTCGCTGAGAAACGCTGGTAAACAAATTTGATCGTGCGGCCGGTCCCGAAACTTTCGGGGCCGGCTCGCCCGGTCGAGAATGATGAATTCAGAAAAAGCCATCGAGGTGGAAGGAACAATTATGTCCGTTCTGCCCGGCACCATGTTTCGGGTCTCGCTTTCGAACGAACATCTCGTGCTTGCCCATATTTCTGGTAAGATGCGGAAACGCTTTATTCGCCTTACTATTGGCGATCGCGTTAAAATGGAAATGTCACCTTACGATATCGATAAAGCGCGCATCGTTTATCGGCTCGGCTAACCAACACTTATTATTATGAACTTTTTTGCACCACCGGCCGCGCCGAAAGCTAAAGGACCGATCATCAAACGCCTTCTCATCCGTTGCCCATCGACGGCAAAACTGACGCCGAGCGGTCAAACGATCAAAGAAGAATTGTGGGCGGCCGCAAAAATCAAGAGCACTAAAATGACATGCCCGCATTGCCAGCAGGTCCATACCTGGACAAAAAAGGACGTCGTCCTCGCGCGCTAAGATCGACATCTGCGCGGGCAGCGAATTCCGCGAGATCCTCCGCGACGTGGCCGTCGCTAGCGCAACCGTAGCCTCGATTGCTGGCTTTTCGCGATGATCGTTCTGCATTCAACTCCCACCCGGACGGCAGGACGAACGGAAACACTCTTGGAACCAACCATCACTCAAAACAGCGCACTTTATCTCGCCCAACGGCGGCTCTTACGGCGTCGCCTGGCCCGCTTCGATTGGATGCGCAGCGCATCCCGAAAACGATCCGCGGATGTGCGACGGATTTCTCAAGGCGGGCCCGTTCGTCCACGGATTCACCGGGATAACGGTCGCTGACCTAGTTCACTGACGATTCGAGACCGTTAAGGTCCGTATTTCTTTGTGACTGGAATTCTCTGTCCGTGAATGTCTTCGGGGGGCGTCCGCACTCGCGCCAGCGTCCGATTGCAAGATTCTTCCCAACTGAGGAAGATGAATAGTTTCCTGGGACTCGTTATCTTCGCTTCAAATTGCGCATCTCAGGCGCGATCGATCGATTGTTCCTGCTCCGGTGATCTTAGGCCCTGAGAGATCATTCGCTCCTGAAAAGCCCTTATGTCCGGGTCGGTCGACTGCAACCAATTCCCATCGCTTAACTTTTTGGGAAGCATTGCGCCAATCTTGATAGTCGCATTTTGAAAAGGTGGATATCCTCCACCCATGATGAAGATCTTTCGAACAGTCGCTTGCGTGCTTTTGGTCGCAACTGGTCCTCTGTGCGCCGCGGATTATCCGCCACCCACGGAAGGCGATTACTCAATCCGCGATTTCAAATTCGCATCTGGCGAAAGCTTGCCGGAGTTGCGGATTCATTACCGGACCCTCGGAACAGCGCAGAAAGATGCACAGGGCAAGACGGCCAACGCCGTCCTCATTACCCACGGAACGACCGGGAGCGGCGCGCAATTTATCCGGCCGGAATTCGCCGGCGAACTGTTCGGCAAAGATCAACCGCTCGACGCGACCAAGTTTTTCATTGTGTTGCCCGATGGAATTGGTCACGGCAAATCGAGTAAGCCGAGCGACGGCCTGCACGCGAAGTTCCCGCGCTACGGATACATCGACATGGTGGAAGCGCAGTATCGTTTGCTCAGCGACGGCCTCGGCGTGAACCACGCGCGCCTCGTCATGGGCACCTCCATGGGCGGAATGCACACCTGGCTTTGGGGCGAGCAGCATCCCGATTTCATGGACGCGCTCATGCCGCTGGCCAGCCTGCCGACGCAAATTTCCGGACGCAACCGCGCCTGGCGCCGCGTCATCATCGATGCCATTCGCAACGATCCGGCCTGGAGCGGCGGCGATTACAAATCGCAACCACCAAGCGTGCGTACCGGCGCCGAGATGCTCTGGTTCATGAGCAGCAATCCAGTCTTGCGACAAAAGGAAGCGCCGACACTCGCGAAAACGGATGAAGTCCTCGACAAATTCGTCGAGCAAATTGTAAAAGCGGATGACGCGAACGATGTGCTCTACGCGCTGGAGGCTTCACACGATTATGATCCGGGCCCGAACCTTGAAAAGATTCGGGCGCCCCTCGTCGCGATCAATTCCGCGGATGATTTGATCAATCCGCCTGAGCTCGGCATTATCGAGCGCGAGATAAAGCGCGTGCCACATGGTCGTGCCGTTGTTATTCCGTTTAGCGATAAGACGCGCGGCCATGGCAGTCACACGATCGCCGCTTTGTGGAAAGATGAATTGATAAAGCTTTTGAAAGAAACGGAGAAATAATCACGAAATGGAAAATCGCGCCCTGGCCAGGAATTTTTCCGGATTATCCACGCCGCTGATCGCCGATGCGGCGCTGCGTCTGCAATTGTCGATCTTGATCGCGCCGCCGGGAATTCAGCCGGTCATTCCGGGGAAGCGTCTGGCCGGGCGCGCCTTGCCGGCTAAACACTTTGGCAGCGTGGATGTTTTTCTCGAAGCGATGGAATCAGCCAGCCCGGGCGATGTGCTCGTGATCGACAATGGCGGTCGCAAAGATGAAGGCTGCATTGGCGATCTCACGGCGTTGGAAGCGCGTGCCAGCGGTCTCGCTGGGATTGTCGTCTGGGGAACGCATCGCGACACGCCCGAGTTGAGGCAAATCAAGTTACCGATTTTCAGTTACGGTTCCTGGCCGTCCGGCCCGCAGCGGCTCGATCCGCGAAGCGAAGACGCACTGCGTGTCGCGCGATTCGGCGCGATCAATGTAACGAGAGACGACGTCGTTTTCGCAGATGACGATGGCTGCATTTTTGTTTCTGCAGATACGGTCGAGCAGATCCTCAAAACTGCTCACGCCATCTGGCAAAAGGAAAGGAAGCAAGCCAGCCAGATCAAGCGCGGCAAGACTTTGCGCAAACAATTGAAATTTGCTGATTACCTGGAGCAAAGGCGAGTAAACCCTGGCCACACATTTCGCGAGCATCTGCGCGAGATCGGCGGCGCGATTGAAGAATAGATTAGATCGACAATTGCTCCTTGGTTGAAACCGAGGCGCACGCGAGCGAAGTTGTTCATTCGATGGATTCTACTCGCAAGATTAGATTACACTGGATGCATGGCACGCTCGGAGACGTGAGCTACCGCTTGCGCTTTTCGCATTTTGTCCGGCACGCCTGGCGTCCGGCCATTAACATTTATCGCTGCGAGACTTGCATTAGCATTTGCCTTGATCTTGCCGGAGCCGATCACTCGGACATCGAACTGGTCATCGAAGGCGAGCGCTTGTCGATCCGCGGAGAGCGCGCCGTGCCCGAGCCGGGCGAGAAAGAAGGGGCTGCGCACCAGATGATCGCGATGGAAATCGATTACGGGCCCTTTGAACGTGAAGTGCAGTTGCCCGACGAAGTCGATCTCGAGAAAATGCGCGCGGAACAGCAGAACGGATTTCTCTGGATTCATTTGCCGCTGAAAAAATCATGAGCGCGGAACTACTTGAAGCACTTCAGCCCGGCGGCGGCCCTAATCAATTGCCACGTGGAGGCGCGGCCGTCGGAATGGCCGATCAAGCCCAAACCGTGCAAATCCCGGACACGTTGTCGATCTTGCCCTTGCGCGGGTTCGTTATTTTTCCGGGGACGGTCGCGCCGCTCAACGTGCGCCGGCCCTCCTCGATCAAGCTGCTCGATGAGACCTTGCCGCAAAGCAAAGTTATCGGCCTGATCGCGCAGCGCGATGAAAGCAAGGAAGATCCCGAGGCGCAGGATCTTTACACCATGGGCACCGCCGCGATCGTGCTCAAACTCTTGCGGCAGGCCGATGATCACGTCATCGCGCTCGTCCAGGGGCTGCGCCGGTTTTCGCTTCGTAAAATCACGCAGACCACGCCTTATTTGAAAGCGGAGATCGCGTTGCTGGATTCGATTACCCCGCCGCAGACGAAAGAATTCGAAGCGGAGTTTCGAAACCTGCGTGATTCCGCCGCGCACCTCCTCGATTTGACCCCGGATGCACCGGAAGGCGCGAGTACGTTAATTCGCAGCATCGAGAATGCGGAACAACTCGTCGATTTTCTCGCACCGAATCTCAATGTCGATCTTGTCCAGAAGCAGGCGATTTTGGAAGAGCTCGATCTGGAGAAGCGATTGCGCGCCGTGCAGACGCACGTCTCCACTCAGCTCGAGATCGCGCAGATTCAACAGAAGCTGCAAAAAGATGTGGCCTCGCAGTTTTCCGATGCGCAACGCAAAGCCTATTTGCGTCAACAAGTGAAGGCGATCCAGCAGGAGCTCGGTGAAGGCGATGCCGGCGCCGATCAACAAATCGCGCAGTTGCGCACGCGACTTGAGGAGGCAAAACCGCCGGCCGATGTGCTCGCGCAAGCCGATCGCGAATTAAAACGCCTCGATTTCATTCCGCCGGCCAGTCCGGAATACTCGGTCATCGTCAGCTATATCGAAACCATCGCCGAGCTGCCCTGGTCGAAATTGAGCGAGGACAATATCGATCTCGATGCGGCGCAGAAAGTGTTAGATCGCGATCATTACGATCTCGAAAAAGTGAAACGCCGGCTGATCGAGTATCTGGCCGTACGCAAACTAAATCCAAAAGGACACGGACCGATCTTGTGTTTTGTCGGCCCGCCCGGCGTCGGCAAGACCAGTCTTGGCCAATCCATCGCTGATGCGCTCGGCCGCAAATTTGCGCGCATGAGTTTGGGCGGGATTCGCGATGAAGCCGAAATTCGCGGCCATCGCCGCACCTACATCGGTTCGATGCCGGGCCGGATCATCCAGGAACTGCGTCGCGCCGGGACGCGCAATCCAGTCATGATGCTTGATGAAATCGACAAGATCGGCGTCGATTTTCGCGGCGATCCGGCCAGCGCCTTACTTGAGGTGCTCGATCCACGGCAGAATTTCGCCTTTGTCGATCGATATCTCGACGTCCCATTCGATCTCTCGCAGATCATTTTCATCGCCACGGCCAATTACATGGATGCCGTGCCGGAACCTTTGCGCGATCGCATGGAGATTATTTCGCTGCCCGGGTATACCGAGCGCGAAAAACTCGAGATCGCGAAAAGATATTTGTTGCCACGTCAGCTCGAAGAAAACGGGCTCAAACCCGAACAATGCGAGTGGGAGGACGAGGCCTTTCGTCGCATCATCAACGATTACACGCACGAAGCCGGCGTGCGCGAGCTCGAACGGCAAATCGGCGCCGTTTGCCGGACGGTTGCGGCAAAATGTGCGCGGGGCGATTGCGGAAAAGTCACAGTCACGTCTGAATTCGTGGCGCAAACGCTCGGACCGGCGCGTTACATTCGCGAAACGAAATTAGGAGCGAGCAAGCCGGGCGTGGTCACCGGTCTGGCTTACACACCTTACGGCGGCGAAGTTTTGCACATTGAAGCGACGCGTTATCCGGGCAAAGGCAACGTCATTCTCACCGGTCAAATCGGGGATGTCATGAAGGAATCAGTCCAGGCCGCGCTTAGCCTGGTGCGCACACGCGCCAACGAGATCGGCGCGAAGCCGGAAGAGTTTACCAATAACGACATTCACGTGCACGTGCCGGCCGGTGCGGTTCCAAAAGATGGCCCGTCTGCCGGCGTCGCCATGTTTACCGCGCTCGCTTCGCTCTTTAGCAATACACCGGTGCGCTCCGATGTCGCCATGACCGGTGAGATCACTTTGCGCGGACTCATTTTGCCGATTGGCGGCTTGAAGGAAAAAAGTTTGGGCGCGATGCGCGCCGGTGTTTCGACCGTCATCATCCCCAAGCTGAACGAAAAGGATCTTGTCGATGTTCCGCAGGAAGCGAAAGAGAAACTCAAATTTATTCCGGTCGAGAACGTTGATGAGGTTTTGGACATCGCGCTCGAGAAAAACGATGCCGGCAATCAGATAAAAGTCGCCGCGGGTTAATCGGTACATCCGGGGAGCACAGGGCGCTTGCCCCGAACCGTGCGTCATCTGAGGAAATGCCCTCACCTCAATCCTCTCCCTGAGGGAGAGGCGGACGCGCCAGCGCCAGGTGAGGGTGCGGGTTGTTCATGCGCAGTCCGCGCTCGACGCGTTCATTTTGACGACCCAAACTCAACGGATGTTTCGTTTTTGTTCCTTCTTTCTGTTGTTAACTTGCGCTTCCGGTCTCGCGCAGGACTTCGACGTCATTATTAAGAACGGCATGGTCTACGACGGCAGCGGCGGCGAAGCTCAGCATGTCGATCTTGCCATCAAAGGCGATCGCATTGCCGGCCTTGGCGATTTCAAAAACGCCAAAGCAAAATCGGTTATCGACGCCAAAGGCATGGCCGTCGCGCCCGGCTTCATCAACATGCTTTCGTGGTCGAACGAATCGTTGATTCAAGACGGACGCTCGCAAAGCGAAATTCGCCAGGGCGTCACGACCGAGATCATGGGCGAAGGCGAATCGATGGGCCCGCTCAACGATCGCGTCCGCCAACACCTGCTTAAGCAGCAGTCCGACATCAAATACGAGATCAAGTGGAACACGCTTGCCGAATATTTGCAGTATCTGGAAAGGCGTGGTGTCTCCTGCAACGTCGCCTCGTTCATCGGCGCAACCACCATTCGCGAGAACGTCATCGGTTTCGAAGATAAAGCGCCCACGCCGGAGCAGCTCGCACAAATGCGTGAGCTCGTGCGCAGGGAAATGGAGGCGGGCGCGTTCGGCATCGGCACGTCGCTCATTTATCCGCCCGCCTTTTATGCCAAGACCGAAGAGCTGATCGAGCTCTGCAAGGTAGCGGCGAAATACCAGGGCAAATACATCTCGCATATGCGCAGCGAGGGAAACCAACTCATGGAGGCGGTCGAGGAACTAATTCGCATCTCGCGCGAAGCGAACATTCCGGCCGAGGTTTATCACATTAAGGCCGCCGGCCAGAAAAACTGGGCCAAGATCGATAATCTCCTTGCCCGCATCGAAGCGGCGCAAAAGGAAGGACTCAATGTGCGCGCCAATATGTATACCTACACCGCGGCCGGCACGGGCTTGGATGCGTCGCTCCCGCCGTGGACGGAAGACGGCGGTTACGATGCGCTTTACAAACGTCTGGCTGATCCAGCTACGCGCGAAAAAATCGCTGCCGAAGTCAAGGTCGACAGCGACCAATGGGAGAATCTTTATCTCGCGGCCGGTTCGCCCGACAAAATTCTGCTCGTCGCCTTCAAGTCGGAGAAGTTGAAACCGCTCACCGGCAAATCGCTCTCCGAAGTGGCGAAGATGCGTGGCAAAGACCCGATCACCACGATCATGGACCTGATCCTGGAAGATCGCTCGCGCGTCGGCACGATTTACTTCCTGATGTCGGAAGAGAACGTCAGAAAGGAACTGGCCAAGCCTTGGATCTCGTTCGGTTCCGATGAAGCGTCGCAAGCGCCGGAAGGCGTTTTCCTGAAATCGAATCCGCATCCGCGCGCCTACGGAAATTTCGCCCGCGTCCTCGGCAAATATGCGCGCGACGAAAAAGTAATCAGGCTGCCCGAAGCGATCCGGCGATTAAGCGCGCAGCCGGCCACCAATCTCGGACTCGATCATCGTGGTCTCTTAAAAGAAGGAATGTTCGCCGACGTTATCGTGTTCGATCCCGCCACCATTGCCGATCGCGCCACGTTTGAGAAACCGCATCAGTACGCAGTCGGGATGAAACACGTGTTTGTGAACGGCGTGCAAGTCCTCAAGGATGGCGATCACATCGGCGCGAAACCGGGCCGCGCCTTGTGGGGCCCGGGGAAAACAAAATGACAGACGCCGGATTAGGCGGAACAATTAGGTCTTATACTAGTTAGACGGATGGAACGCGTCGACCGATTCCTAGTAGTCTCGTTTTTTGTCTTGCTCGGCATTGCCTGCCTTGAGGCACCGTTCCGCTTGATCAGGTCTGGCGAGGTCAGCAGTCATTCTGGTACGTTCTGGGGCTTCGGACTATTGGGCATCTCGCTCGTCACCGTTGGCGTCTACTGCGTCTACCGCAAGCCAGTACCGCGATTTCAATTACTTGGCGCCGGCGGGCCTTCCCGAGCTGGAACGCTTGTGTTCGCGTTCATGGTCCTGTTCATGTTCATCGCCGTTCTTCTAAGTTTGCTCCGATGATA
>Ga0208991_1000055_pt1 | contig 17941 bp, 14 predicted proteins | sample MedBloCAOM3_M2_FD_187855 | JGI IMG/M metagenome (GOLD analysis project Ga0208991, IMG submission 187855) | Forest soil microbial communities from El Dorado National Forest, California, USA - Mediterranean Blodgett CA OM3_M2 (SPAdes) (version 2) | ecosystem: Environmental > Terrestrial > Soil >...
GCGCCAGCTTCAGGATCAGCTCGTGCGCCTCGTAGTAACGCCCGTGCGAATGGGTGGGATTGACGCCGCTGGCGAAATATTCCGTGCCGATGCCGCGCACGAAGCCGGTGATGATGCGGCCTCCGCTCATCTGATCGAGCATGGCGAATTCTTCCGCCACCGCCACCGGATTGCTCACCAGCGGGAGCGCGCGGCCGAGGATCGCGATCTTCGCCTGCTTGGTCGATCGTGCGAGCGCCGCTGCGATCAGATTGGGCGCCGGCATCAGCCCGTAAGCGGTCTGATGATGCTCGTTGACGCAGATGCCGTCGAAGCCGAGTTGATCGGCAAGCTCCAGCTCACCGATGTAGCGGGCATAAAGCTTTTGTCCGACCGCGGGATCGAAATAGGAATTGGGCAACGTGACCCACGCCGAATTGTGACGCTCGGTGTAGGTGAGATCCAAATCCGCATAGGGCATGAGGTGGAAAAAAAACGTCTTCATCCCTTTGCTCCTCGAAAGAAGGCCGCCAGCCGCGCGCCGACCTCGTGCGCACGCTCGATCGGCAGCGCGTGTCCGGACTTGGGCAGGGCGAGCAGTTCGGCGTGCCGAATATCGCGCTTGAACGGCTTGTGACACGCGAACGGGACCACCTGATCGTCCTCGCCCCAGACGAGCAATGTTGGAACATCGATGCGGTGCAGCCAATAGGGCAATTGCGGATTGTGCATGCGCGGGTTCCAGCCGAGCCGCGCCAGCGCGGTGCGGTTCTGCAGCGCGATGTCGATATCGAGCTTCGCCTGGGCCTGCTGCCACTCCTGCGCAAGCCTGGGATCGTGGAATTGCCGGCGCGCGAACTCCTCCGCCGTCCAGGCGAAGATATCGTCGAACATGGCCTCACGGGCTTCGACGCCGGCGGGCGCGAGCAGCGCCAGCGACGCCAGCCGGGCCGTGTTGCGGATCGCGATCTCGGCCGCGATCCAGCCGCCGAGACCGTGTCCGACGAGATGAACATTGCGCAGGTCCAACGCCTGCATCAGGTCGAGATAGAAGAACGCCACGTCGCCGACGCTCATCATCCAGTCCGGGACCTGCCCGCGTCCGAAGCCCGGATGCTCCGGCGCCAGCACGCGATATCCGCCGCTGAGCTGGTCCAGCAATGGATCCCATGCCGCCCCCGCGGCGCCGTGCAGGAACAGCACGGTCGCCCCGGCGCCGCCGGCCTCGCGATAGCCGAGCTTCGTGCCCGCGACTTCGATCACTGAGTCTCGCATCGGCCTCCCCTACGCAGCGCACATTAAGGCGCATTATCTTGCTTGCGCCAAATCTTATCTGCATCAAAGCTCTCCGTTGAAAGGCGCCCGGCGTCGCAATCTAGGACACGTCTTCGCGCTCAAGTCTGCCGACCGGAAGTTGCTCCGTGTTGCCGAGCGATGCGCGCAAGCGGTATCGTTGTCCGCTCGAAGGGCATCGGGCGGACGGAGCAGCGTCCGAACAACAACAACGGCCAGCCACAAGCGAGCCTGGGGAGGCGATGCATCCGATCTCACATTGGGCCGCTGTCATCGGCTTGGCTGCGCTGGTGCTGCCGGCATCGCCAGCACGTGCGCAAGACTATCCCACGCGCGCCGTCACCATCGTGGCGCCGTCGGCGCCCGGCGGCATGTACAGCATCCTTGCGCGGCTGATCGGCGGCAAGCTCGAACGGCTTTACGGAAAATCGTTCGTGGTCGAGAACCGGCCCGGCGCGAGCTCGGTGACGGGCGCCGTCGCGGTGACGCGCGCGCCGCCCGACGGCTACACGCTCATGGTCGCGACCAGCTCTACGCTCGCGACCAACGTCACCCTGCACAAGAATCTGCCCTACGATCCGCTCGCCGATTTCGTTCCGATCACGCTCATTGCACTTTCCCCCGAAGTCTTGCTGATCAACGCATCGCTTCCGGTCAACTCGATCGCTGACCTGGTCAAGCTTGCGCGCACGACCCCAGGCGGCCTCTCCTTCGGCTCGGCCGGGCCCGGAACCGCGCAGCATCTCAACGGCGAACTGCTCAAAGCCGCGCTCGGCGTCGAGATGCACCATATTCCCTACAAGGGTATCCAGCCCGCGCTCAACGATCTTGCCGGCGGGCACATCGCCCTGATGTCGGCGCCGATTCCGGTCGCGCTGCCGCTGGTGCAGGGCGCAAGGGTGCGCATGCTCGGCGTGACGACGAAGGAGCGGCTCGAGGCCATTCCGGATGTGCCGCCACTCGCAGAGATCGGCGTTCCCGGTTACAACGCGCCGTCCTGGTTCATGCTGGTGGCGCCGGCCAAGACGCCGCGCGCGATCATCGACAAGCTCGATGGCGACCTGCGCGCGGTCTTGGACGAGGCCGACGTGCGCGAGGAATTCATCATGCGTCAGGGCCTCATTCCGGTGCGCTCGCCGCCGCCCGACGAGCTCAAGCGCTTCGTTGCAACCGAGATCGTCCGCTTCGGCGACATCGTCAGGAGAACGGGCCTCGCCGGCTCGGAGTAGGGATTTGATGTATAAGGGCACTACAATCTGCATCCCTTCGCTGGACGCAGAGCATTGAGGACACTGACGATGACATTGCCGCCGCGTTGCGTTGCGCTGGTCCTGATGCTGAGCCTGGCTGCGGCCGCTGGCACGCCCCAACGCGCGGAGGCACAATCGGCCGACTATCCGAACCGGCCGGTCAGCTTCATCGTGCCGTTTGCGCCGGGCGGGGTCACGAGCCTGTTCGCCCGCATCCTGGGCCAGAAGCTCGAGCAGCGCCTTGGCAAGCCGTTCGTGGTGGAGAACCGGCCGGGCGGCGGCGGGATCACGGCGGCGGCGGCGGTCGCCAATGCCACACCCGACGGCTACACCATCATGATGGCATCAAGCACAGTGCTGGCGATCAATGTCACCGTGCGCAAGAGCCTGCCCTACGACCCGCGCACGGCGCTCACGCCGATCGCGCTGCTGGCGCGGGTGCCGTTCGTGCTGGTCGTCAATCCCGCGCTGCCGATCCAGTCGGTCGCCGACCTGGTCAAGCTCGCCAAGGAGAAGCCGGGCCAGCTCGCATTCGGCACGCCGGGGCCCGGCACGTTCCACCATCTCAACGCCGAAATGTTCAAGAGCATTTTCGGCCTCGACCTGGTGCACGTTCCCTACAAGGGTTCGGCGCCGGCGCTCAACGATCTCGTCGGCGGCCACATCCAGATGATGTTCTGCGACGTGCCACCGGCGATGGCGCTGATCCAAGCCGGAAAGATCCGCGCGCTCGGCGTCACCACCGCGGAGCGGGTGCCGGCGGTGGCGGATATTCCCCCGCTCGCGGAAGTCGGCGTTCCCGGCTACGACACCGCCTCCTGGCATACGGTAACGACCACGGGGAACGTGCCGGCGCCGATCGTCGACAAGCTCTATGCCAACATCCGCGACATCATGAGCGATGCGTCGGTGACGGAAGCGCTGGTCAAGGACGGCGCCATCCCGCAGGCGAGCCCCCCGCCGGCGGAGATGAAACGCTTCGTCGAGCGCGAGATCGTGCGCTGGGGCAAGGTCATCGAAGAGGCCGGTCTCGCGGGCTCGGAATAGCGGCCGCCCCGTCAGCCAAAAAAAGAGCGCCCGGCCCCAGCGGGCCGGACGCACTCGCACGTGAAGTTCTGATGGCGCGCGCCGAGCCAGCGCGCTCCGGGGTTGTTCAGATGCGCCGGAACGTATCCACGCCGCGCACGCTCCGGCCGCCGTAGGTCATGACCCACTTCACCACGACCGTGGTCGGGTCGATCATGCGGCCGCGCCACACTGTGACCGACTTGCAGTCGAGCGACCATGCCTTCCAGGCCTGGAATTGGATCAAGGGGCCTCGCATCCCCCCGGCGACGTCATAGACGGCTCCCGGGCAGGGCGGGCCATAGTTGATGAAAACGCCGTTGAAATTTCCCGCCGGTCCGGTCGCCAAAACCTTCAGGATCGAACCATTCTGGTTCTGCCAGACCGACGGAAACAGCGCGGGCTGGGCCGACGACGTAGCGACGGAGGCGACTAACAGAAAGAAAGCGGCTATGATCCGGTACATATCTATCTTCCCTCGTCGTGGTGGTTCATGGAGGTCGGGGTGGTACTAGGATAATGATATCTGCCGCGCGGCAATGTCCAAAGGCTGTCTACAAACATTTCCGTCCTTCTGCAACTATGGTAGCGCGGTAAGGTTGAACGGTTCTAGTTCGTATTGCCGCGGCGCTGCGATGACTCAGGACGATTCGCGTTAATCCTTTTAACCCCGCCCAGTGTAGAAGTCCGCCACTGGATCGGCCGCGGCCGGCGGCGCGAGCCCGCACAGAACCGCGTCAGGGAATCTTCTTCACCGGCTTGAGATCGAGCCCGAACACCTTCGCCGCGGTGCCGCCGAGGATGTTGCGCCGGCCGGCGTCGCTCAGGAACGGCAGGTCATAGATCACGCTCGGGAGATCGAAATCCCAGTGCGGGTAATCCGACGACCACATCAACTGGGTTTCGGCGTTAATCATCTTGAACGTCGCCTCGAGGATCGAGCGGTCGCGCGGCTTCTCCATCGGCTGCGACGAATAGTACATCTCCCGCATGTACTCGCTGGGCTTGCGCTTGAGCGAGGGACAATCCGACGTGCGCATCATGTAGGAGTGGTCGAGCCGCTGCATCAGGCAATAGGCCCAGGTGAGGCCACTCTCGATCCACATCACCTTGAGCTTGGGAAAGCGCTCGGGCAGTCCGTTGATCACCCAGTTGGTCATGTGGACCATGTTGAACCAGATGAAGCCGAGCGCGTGCACCGAGATGAAACGGTTGGTCAGCGACAGCGACTGGTCGTTCCAATTGTACGCCGCATGGAAGGCGATGGGTTTGCCCATCTCCTCGAGCAACGCGTAGGTCTTGACGTAGGCGTTGTCGTGCACCGGCTTGTAGCGCGGCGAGGTCACCATGAATCCGACCACGCCCTTCTTGTCGCCGAAATCCTTCACGGTCTTGTAGGCGGCCTCCGGGTCGTTGAAGGGAAGATAGAGCATCGAGATGATGCGCGGCTCGACGGCGAGAACACGCTCGCAGAGCCACGCATTGTAGGCCCGGCACATCGCCACCTCGACCTCGACCTGGGGATGCAGTCCGAGGAACAGCATCGGCGTCGGGAACAGGCAGGAATAATCGACGCCCATGGCGTCCATCCATTCCAGCGTCATGCCGACGTCGCGGTGGTGGGCAGCGCCGAGCTTGTCGTGCCGGCGGATGTCGTGCCGGCGCAGCTCGTGGCGCGTGATGCGCCCGCCGATGTCCTGGTAGCCGATCTGGCCGCCGAGCATGGAGGCGCGGCCGCCGCGCTTGGCCGATTCCACCGCTTGGCGGCGGATCACCGGACTTTCGATGTATTCGAACACGTCCTTGTAGGATTCGCTTTCATAGTGGTGCGCGTCCACGTCGACGATGAGAAAATCCTGGTAGTTGCGCTCGCGCGCCTGCTGGGACGCGTGCTCGAGATGCTGCGCGGTGGAGTAGTCCTCGGCGGCTAGCTTGCGGACTTCGCTGCGGACCATATCCATGAGCGCCCTCTCCTCTTCAAATTCTCAAGCGACAACGAAGATGTCGTCGCCACGCCGGACCACGTCGAACTTCTTCAGTCTCAGCCGCCGGTCGCCGACGCATTCGCCGGTCTTGAGCTCGAATTCGTAGCCGTGCCACGGGCAGACGAAATGCACGTCGTCCGAGAAGGTCTGGCCCTGATACGTGCGGTCGGGCGCGATCACGTCGACCACCCGGTTGATCATCAGCCCCTCACAGGCCGGACCGCCGGAATGGACGCAGTAGTTGCTGTAGGCGAAATAGTCGCCGTTCTTGTAGAACACGCCGATTTCCGCACTTCCGGCAATGACGATCCGCCGGTCACCGTCCTGCATCTCGGAGGCCTTGGCAACGAAGCATTCGGGCATGGGTCACTCCCTCGCGATCACCTTAGAGCGCAATCGCTTGATGTTGAATCGCGATTTTGTCCGGGCATGCGCGGGGTCGCATGATCCATCGGGAAAGTCCTGCAACCCTTCGGGACGATGCGCCAAGCCCACCCGCCCGCGTAAACGCTAGCGAGCCCCTGATCGCGACGCAGTGCCCGGCGGGCGTCGGCGGTGGTATCAATGGCCGCGCCGCGGCTCTAAACCGGCTGATGAAACAACGGGTTGGCCGGCGGGCGCGGGCGCAACGATGGATTGCGGGTCAAGCCCGGCAATGACGAGGTCGCGTCGGATGGCTACAGCAGCGATCCCGGGTTCCTCTGGTAGCGATTGGCAATCGCATCGGCGCTCATATAAGCGAGCGCCTGGATCGTGAGCGTTGGATTGAAGCTGCTTTGCGAGGGAAACGTCGAGCTACCGATGAGGAAAAGGTTCGGAATATCCCAGCTCTGGCCGTAACGGTTCACCACCGAGGTCCTGGGATCATTCCCCATGCGCGTGCCGCCCTCGTGGTGCCCGCCTGGGGCGCCGGAACCCTGCGGCGCACGCCACACCTGCGTCGCCCCCATCGCGCGGCCTATTTCCTCGATTTTCTTCATCATGAACTCGGCGCGCGCGAGCTCGTTCGGCCGCCGCCAGTCGTAGGTCATGCGCGGCGCCGGCAGGCCCCACGCGTCGCGTACGTTGGGATCGAGGTCGATCATCTGGTGCGCATAGGGCAGGTCTTCGGTCTGTGCGACGATCGAGGCATGGCGCGTGAACGATTTCGCCAGGAAGTCGCGATAAGCCGCCCCCCAGCGCGGAGTGCCGGGCGGCGGCGTCATGCCGACGGCCGCGCCGATCGGGCCGCCCTGCAGGCCGACGGTGCTCACCGAAATCTGCGCCCCGCGGATGAAGCCCAAACCGCCGTGATCGAAATTGTCTGCGTTAAGATCATCGAGACTATGCTTCTGGGCGTTGGGCCCCATGTAGATGTTGATGTGCCGATCGTCGAAGGTGAGAAACACCGTCGGGCGGAAATGGGTCATGAGATGCCTGCCCACGTGGCCGCTCGAATTGGCGAGGCCGTTCGGGAATTTGTCCGTCTTCGACAGCAGCAGCAGACGGGTGTTGTCATAGATAAAGGTCGATAGAATCACGACCTCGGCTTCGATGATGTTGTCCGAGCCGTCGGCCCCGTAATACGCCACGCCGGTTACGCGCCCGCTGTCGTCGCTGTTCACGCGGTAGCACATCGCGCCGGTGATGAGCTTGAAGTTGCCGGTCGCGTCAGCCTCGGGCAGCTTGGTCACGAGGATCGACGATTTCGCGCCGACGTGGCAGCCGAATGCCTGGCAAAAGCCGCAATAGGTGCAGCCGGGCCGGCCGCCATACGCTTCTGACAGGATTGCACGCGGAGTCGGAAACGGATGATAGCCGAGCTTTAGCGCGCCGGCGTCGAAGGCGACGCCGGATTGATCCGCGCGCAGCGGCGGCAGCGGAAATTCGCGACGGCGCGGCGCTTCGAAAACATTGCCGCCGCCGATCTTGCTCCCCTGCAGATTGCCGGCCTTGCCCGAAACGCCGAGCTCGTATTCGGCGCGATCGTAATAAGGCTCCAGTTCCGCGTAGCTCAACGGCCAGTCGACAAGCGAGGAATCCGCGGGAATAGCCGACGCGCCATAGCGCTCGACCGTCTGCGAGCGGGCGCGAAAATCGTCCTCGTGCAGGCGCCACGAGACCGCGCCGTAATGGACGGTGCCGCCGCCCGCCTGGTTGCCGTAGCTTTGCGTCGGGATCGGGGTCGCGCGCACATCGGCGTTCCGCCGCCAGGTGACGGGTTGGCGCTTCGGGTTCGGGCGCAGATCCTGCCGCTGGAAGTAGCGCAATTCATCGTGCGGGTTGAAGTCCTGGGTGGTGAGACGCGGGCCGCGCTCGAGCCCGATGACTTTCATGCCCGCTTTGCCGAGCTCGGCTGCGAGGATTCCGCCGGCCGCGCCCACGCCGACGATGACGACATCGGTTTTTTCCGTTGCCATGGCTTCCGACCCCCATTTGGACTTGCGCTTGCTTGCGCGAGCCGGACTGTCCGAATCGCGCCCTTGCAAATGCCCGAACTCGGGGAAAACCCGAGTTCGGATGGTTGTCGGATAGCTACAGCAGCGATCCCGGGCTCTTCTTGTAGCGATTGGCGATCGCATCGGCGCTCATGAAGGCGAGCGCCTGGATCGTGAGCGTCGGATTGAAGCCGCTCATGCTCGGGAAGGTCGAGCTGCCGATGACGAAGAGGTTCGGAATATCCCAGCTCTGGCCATAGCGGTTCACGACCGAGGTCTTGGGGTCGCTCCCCATGCGCGTTCCGCCCTCGTGATGGGCGCCCGGCGCGCCCGCGGGACTGACTGGTGCACGCCAGACCAGCGATGCTCCCATCGCGCGGCCGATCTCCTCCATCTTCTTCTGCATGAACTCGACACGCGCGCGTTCGTTCGGCCGTCGCCAATCATAGGTAAGCCGGGGTGCAGGAAGTCCCCAGGCGTCGCGCACATTGGGATCGAGATCGATCATCTGGTCGGGATAGGCCAGGTTCTCGGTCTGCGCCACCATCGCGGCGTGACGCGTGTAGTACTGCGCGAGGAAGTCGCGATAGGCAGTACCCCAGCGCGGCACGTTCGGCGGCGGAGCCGTCGTGGTGAGGCTGATCGGGCCGCCCTGCAGGTTGCCGGTACCGATTGAGATCTGCGACCCGCGGATGAAGCCCAGGCCGCTGTGGTCGAAATTGTCGGCGTTGAAGTCGTCGAGCGTGTGCTTCTGCGCGCTCGGTCCCATGTAGATGTTCATATGGCGGTCGTCGAAACCGACGAACACATTCGCCATCATATGCGCCATCATGTGCTTGCCGAGGTGGCCGCTCGAATTGGCGAGACCATTCGGGAATTTATCGGTCTTCGACAGCAGCAACAGGCGGGTGTTGTCGTAGATGAACGTCGTCAGGATCACGATGTCGGCTTCGATCGTATTGTCCGAGCCGTCGGGACCGTAATACGACACGCCGGTGGCGCGTCCGCTGTTGTCGCTGTTGACGCGATAGGCCATGGCGCCGGTGACGAGCTTGAAGTTTCCGGTCTTGTCGGCATCGGGCAGCTTGGTCACGAGGATCGAAGACTTGGCGCCGACATGGCAGCCGAAGGCCTGGCAGAAACCGCAATAGGTGCAGCCCGGCCGGCCGTTGTAGGGCTGCGAGAGGATCGCGCGCGGGGTCGAGAACGGGTGATAGCCGAGCTTTTTGCCCCCCGCATCGAATGCCGCGCCCGCCTGCTCCACCAGCAACGGCGGCAGCGGATATTCGCGGCGGCGCGGCGCCTCGAACACATTGCCGCCCTCGATCTTCTTGCCCTGCAGATTGCCGGCCTTGCCCGACACGCCGAGCTCGTATTCGGCACGATCGTAGTAGGGCTCGAGATCGGCGTAGCTCAACGGCCAGTCGGCGAGCGAGGAATCCTCGGGGATGGCCGACGCTCCGTAGCGCGCCATCGTGTGCGAACGCGCGCGGAAATCGTCCTCATGCATGCGCCACGACACCGCCCCATAGTGCACGGTGCCGCCACCGGCCTGGTTGCCGTAGTCCTGCCGCGCAACGGGGACCGCACGGCCATTGGCGTTCGGCCGCCAGGTGACGGGCTGGCGCTTCGGATTGGGACGCAGATCGAGCCGCTGGAAGTAGCGCAATTCATCGTGCGGGTTGAAGTCCTCGGTCTTGAGCCGCGGGCCGCGCTCGAGCCCGATCACTTTCATTCCTGCTTTGCCGAGCTCGGCTGCGAGAATTCCGCCCGCCGCGCCCACGCCCACGATGACGACATCGGTTTTTTCGGTGGCCATGGCTCATGACCTCCGCAGCACGGTTTTGGACTGCGATTGCAGGCCGATGATGGGTGCGCCCGCGAACGCGTCCTTGCTGTTCATATCCGCCGGCGAGAATAGCGGTTGTGCGCCGGGAAACCCGACCAGGACCCAGCCCGCGAAGTCCTTGTTGCCGCCGTAGACGGGGTCGGCGAACATGCCTTCCATCGTGTGCGTGCGCATCGTCTCGAAGAACGCCTGCGACGTAGGCCAGGTGAAGCCGGTTGCCTTGCCGCCTTCGAGCGCCGTGATGACTTCGTCCTGTTGCGCGGCGCTGAGCTGCGCGAACGGCTTGCTGTAGGTCGTGCGGCAATGCGCATCGAGCGCAGCGAGCCCGCGGCGGTAGAAGTCCTGCAGATCGGAATAGGCGCCGGCCAGCGCGAGATCGATGTAGTTGATCACACCGGCGTCACGCGCGCCGGGCTTGCCCGGTGCGCCCGGCATGATCCGTTCGGCGAACGCCGTGACAGTGACGGCATCGTCGTCGTTGAGGAACGCGCCGTGCCCGCTGGCATGCGCATGCCCTTGCGCTGTCGTGGCGGGCGCGTCGGTTGCCTTGTGCTGCTCCTGGGTTTGCGCCAGGGCGTGGGGCACCAGCCCAGCCCCCGCGACGGCGCTCGCCCCGACCGCCGTGCCGATCAGAAATGCACGGCGAGATTCCTCATGCTTCTTCATGCTGATTGCCTCCCTGCGTTTTGAATTGGTCTTGTTCTTAACGGGGAGGATGCGCCGCACTGACTCGGCCAGCAACCGATCGGCCAGCTTCACTGACCTATCCAGCGGTTGCGCTGATGCGAACAGGCTCGCGCCTGGAGCGACATGCCTCTGGCGGCGGCTCAGCTGATCTCGGCAATCGCAGGAATTGCCGCGATCAGCCCGTGGGCCTCTGCATGGCTCCGTTGCGTGCATCGCGGATCGCGCACCAAACGCGCTGCGGCGTGGCCGGCATGTCGAGGTGCTCGATGCCGAAGGCGGAGAGCGCATCCATCACGGCATTCATGAGCACGGCGGAACTCGGCGTAATGCCGGCCTCGCCACCACCCTTGACGCGCAGCGCATTGCCCTTGGTTGGGTCTTCGGTCAGCTCGACGTCCATGTGCGGGAAGTGATCCGCGCGCGGCATGCCATAGTCGAGAAAGCTGGCGGACAGCAGCTGACCCGAGCCCGGCTCGTAGACGGCGGCTTCCATCATCGCCTGGCCCATGCCCTGCGCCACGCCGCCGTGGACCTGACCGTGCAGAATGAGCGGATTGATCGGCTGCCCGCCGTCGTCGATCGAGGTGTAGCGGCGGATTTCGATCGTTCCGGTCTCCGGATCGACCTCGGCCTCGCACACCGCGGCGCCGGTCGGATAGGCCGGGATGCGCCCGGTGAAGGTCGCCTCCGCCCGCAGCGGGCCGCGCAGATCATCGGGCAGCGACGGCAGATCGTCGATGGCGCGGGCAATATCGAACAGGGTCAGACGCCGGTTGCTGTTGGGCGCCATGAACAAGCCGTCGGCGAACGAAATATCGTCCGCCGCCACGTCGAGCATGGCGGCGGCGATCCGGCGCGCCTTGTCGACCACGGTGCGCGACGTCTCCACCATCAGCGAACCGGCAAGACGCATGGAGCGATCGGAATGGGTCCCGCCGCCCGAGGCGAGTGTTGCGCTATCGCCGCTGACGAAATTGATCGCGTCCGGCGCAACGCCGAGCTGATCGGCCATGACTTGCCGAAAGCTTGTCTCGTGACCCTGCCCGCTCGATTGCGTTCCGACGATGAGGTCGACGCTGCCCTTGGCCGACACGCTGACCGCCACGCGCTCGTGCGGCATGCCGACTGGCGTTTCGACATAGTTGGCGACGCCGATACCGAGCAGCCGGCCGCGCTTCTTTGCTTCCTTGCGGCGGGCGGGAAAACCCTTCCAGTCCGCGCTTTCGAGCGCGCGCGCGAGGTTGCCGGCGAAATCCCCACTGTCGTAGGTGAGGCCGGTGGCGGTGCGATGCGGCAGCTTGTCATGCCGGATCAGATTACGGCGACGCAGCTCCACGCGGTCGATCTTCAGCCGTTGCGCCGCGATGTCGATGAGGCGTTCCATCACGGCAGTGGCTTCTGGCCGCCCGGCGCCGCGAAAGGGCGCCGTCGGCACCGTGTTGGTCATCACGCCGCGCAAGCGCACCGATGCGACCGGCACGTCATAGACGGTCGGCGCGACGCGGTAGCCGTTGCTCAGCGGAACATACGAGACGGTGTGCGCGCCGATATTGGCGGTGAGCTCCAAGTCGAGCGCGAGCATGCGGCCCTTGCGGTCGAAGGCGAGCCGCGCGGCGGTCACCACGTCGCGCGCGGTGTAATCGGTCAGGAACGCCTCGTGACGATCGCCGGTCCATTTCACCGGACGGCCCACCCGGCGCGCTGCCCACACCACCGCGACCTGCTCCGGATAGAGATTGGTGCGCGAGCCGAAGCCGCCGCCGACATCGGGGCAGATCACCCGCACACGCTCCTGCGGCACCTTGAGGCAGCCCGCCAGTGGATGCCGCACGCGATGCACGCCCTGGCATCCCGAGATCAGGGTGTACTGGCCCTCGGTCTCGTCGTAACGGCCGATGGCCGAGCGCGGCTCCATGAACGCGCTCGCGGTGCGCTGGTTGCGGATGGTCTGCTCGATGACGACGTGGGCGCCCGCGATGGCGGCCTCGACCGCGGCGCGATCGCCAAACTCGCTGTCGAGCGCAAGATTGCTGGGTGCGTCCGGCCAGATCGTCGGCGCCTCGCGGGACAGCGCTTCCGCGACATCACTGACCGCGGGCAGGATCTCGTATTCGACCACGACCTTCTCGGCGGCGTCGCGGGCGGCCACGAGGCTCTCCGCCACCACGATCGCCACCGCCTCGCCGACATAGCGTACCCGTCCGGTCGCGAGCGGCAGTTGCAGCTCATCGAGAATCTTCCGCTCCGCCATGGGCATGAAGGTCGGAATGCTGATGTCGTTGGCATCAGCGGGATTGGGAAAATGCGCCATGCCGAGGTGACCGTCGGCGACATAATCGTCGCCGGTGAGCACCGCCAGCACGCCGGGATGCTCGCGCGCGGCCGAGGCGTCGATCGATACGATCGTCGCATGGGCATGCGGGGCGCGCACGAACACGACCCATGTCTGCTCCGGGACTGAGACGTCATCGGTGTAGCGACCGCCGCCGCGCACGAGCCGCAGGTCCTCGAACCGCGGCATGGGCCGGCCGATGAACGGCCCGCGTTGCGGGTTCGCCGAGAGGCCGTCACTGGAGTCCATTCCGTGCATTCTCCCTCGTCCATTGTCGGCTTGAGACCGAGAGTCGGGCGCCCGCCCGGAGCATGACGACTTGGGCAACGCCATTGCCAATTGGCCGCGGTCATCGTTTATGGTCGCAACCTAGTGTCCCGATTCCAAAGTTCGCATCGTTGTGCGGCACCCTCGTTTGCGAACTTCGGAATCGAAGGACACTAGCAACTCATTGATCTAGTGTGGCTTTGGTTCAGAAGTCCGCATTTCGAACTCGCCGCAAGAATGGTGCGGACTTCTGAACCGCCACACTAGCGTTTCGCTATAATCCACTGCACCGAAGACAGCCACCGGGCATCGCAGAAATGGGCATCGTTGAAAAGACGCACGCCGCGGGCCCGTCGACGCTGGCCGACGTCGATCGCTTCCGCCTGCGCCGCTTCGTCGAAGGGCTGGGCGATGACCTCAAGACCGTAAGCGAGGCGACGGACCTCGCCGATGTCGCGGCCATCCTCGAGGGCAATCCCAAAGCGGTGCTGTTTCGCGCGGTGGGTCCGGAGCGCCAGGAACTTGTCGGCAACGTCACCGGCAGCCGCGCGCGGATCGCCCGCGCCTTCGGGGTCAAGCCGGGCGAGCTCCTGCCCGAATTGCTGCGCCGGCTGCGCAACAAAGCGGACGTGCTCGATGTCTCCCGCGCCGAGGCGCCGGTGCAGGAGGTTGTGCTCACCGGCGACGACGCCGATCTCACCACGCTTCCGGTCCATCTCGGGCACGGCGCCGACGGCGCCCCCTACATCTCCTCCTCGATCGACTTCGTGGTCGATCCGAAGACCGGCTGGACCAATGTAGGCGTGCGCCGGCTCATGCTCCGCGGCCGCCGCGAAGCCGGCATCGACCTGGTCTCGCCCAGCGACCTGCGCGCGATCTACGAAGCGAGCGTCGCCGCCGGCAAGCCGCTGCCCGTGAGCTTCGTCGTCGGCGCACACCCGATCGACCATATCGCTGCGGTCATGCGCCTGCCGGTCGACGAGCTCGGGCTCGTGGCGTCGTTGCGCGACGCTCCGCTCCCGGTGGTGAAGTGCGTCAGCAACGATATCCGTGTCCCCGCCGACGCCGAGTGGGTGCTCGAGGGCTATCTCGACCCGCGCGGCCATGTGGAGGCGGAAGGCCCCTACGGCGAGTTTCTCGGCTATTACGGCGCGCTCAAGCGCAACCCGGTCTTCCACCTCACCGCGATCACGCGCCGCCGCGACGCGCTGTTTCAGACCTCGACCATCGGCGGGTGGTCGCTCGCGCGCACCGATACCGCCCTGCTCAACGCGTTGCGCACCGAAGTCATGATCTGGCGCGCGCTCGAGACCGCGGTACGGGAACCGGTCGCCGTGCATGCCACCGCCTCCAGCGGCGGCATGTTCAATCTGCGCGTGGCGCTGCGCCAGCGCGTTCCGGGCGAGGCGCGCAACGCAATTGCTGCCTGCTTCGGCGCGCTGGTCAACGTCAAGAACGTGTTCATCGTCGATCCCGACGTGGACATCTTTTCCGACGAGCAGATGGACTGGGCGCTGGCGACCAGGTTCCAACCCGACCGCGACCTCGTGGTGGTGGACGGCATGCGAACTTTGCCGCTCGACCCGTCGCTCACCGGCGCGCGCACCGGCGCGAAGGCCGGCTTCGACCTGACCTGGCCGTTCGGCACCAACGCGCGGATCGAAACGCGCGTGCCCGAGCCGCCGCGATTTCAAGGCGAACGCTTCCCATCGGTGGCGGCGGCGCTGGCGCAGGGACCCAAGTTTTTCGAGGAACTCATGGCGGCAGTGGGCAGCCGCGATGGGCGCGAGATCGTGCTCGCGCTCGATGCGCTGCGGCAGAAAGGTCTCGATCGCGACGGCGAGGGACGCTATTTCATTCAATCCAAATAGCGCGGTCACGCGCATCAGGGAGAACAACGTATGAGCTTCGTGCTTCAGCGCAGCCTGCTTGCGTGCCTCGTCACCCTCGGTGCCGTTCACGTGCCGGCTGCGGGCGCCCAGGAGGTGACCGTCAAGGTCGGCGCCGTGCGCTCGATCTCCACGGTCGCGATCCTGTGGGCGGTCGAGAAGGGCTACTTCAAGGACTACGGCATCAAGGTCGCCACCGAGACGCTCGATACCGCCGCCAACTCGATTGCGCTGCTGGCGCAGAACCAGTTGCAGCTGGTCGAGGGCGGAATTTCCGCCGGCTACTTCAACGCGCTGGAAAAGAACCTGCCGGTGACCATGGTGCTGGATCGGGTCTCGAGCCCGCTTGGGCACAATCTGATGCTGCGCCCCGACCTCAAGGAACAGATCACGCAGCTGCGCCAGCTCAAGGGCAAGACCATCGCCACCAACGGCCAGGGCGCGGTGTCGACCTATGAAGTCGGCAAGCTGCTGGAATCCGACGGGCTCACCATCAACGATGTGGACATCAAGGTCATTCCGTTCACGCAATACGCCATCGCGTTCAACAACAAGGCGATCGACGCCGCGATCACGATCCCGCCCTTCACCGCGCAATTGCTCGACGGCGGGCATGCCGTCAACTTCAAGGACCCCGACGACACCGTCAAGCCGCATCCCCTCACCATAGCGGTGAGCATGGTCAATACCGATTTCACCAAGGCCAACCGGGAGCTCATGCGCAACTACTACGTCGCCTATCTGCGCGGCATCCGGGACTATTGCCAGGCCTATCACGGCGGCGCGATCCGGCCGGCGATGATCGACCTTGCCATGCGCACCGGCACCGAGACCCGTTCGGAATTGCTGCACAAATATCCGTGGCCAGCACGCAGCCCGAACGGCAGCATCAACATCGACAGCATGCTCGACATGCAGACCTGGTTCGTGAAGAGCAAGATGAGCAACAGCGAGTTTCCGGCCGACCGGATCGTGGACAAGAGTTACGTGGATCATGCCGTGAGTAAGCTCGGGCCGTTCGAGCTCGAGAACAAGGCCAGCACGCTCGCGGGATGCCGTTGAAACAGCGGCCGTAGGGTGGGCAAAGGCGCCGTACTCGGCTCTACCAGGTTGGATACCTCCAGGGCGCGGTGTGCCCACGCGGACTTCGCAACCGATGCAACAACCATGATGTCGATGACCAAACCGCGTGGGCACGCCGCCGCTCACGTGATAAATGCGCCGCACGCTTTTCGCTTCGCGCCTTTGCCCACCCTACATCTGCTGCCGCCTGCGCGGCGAGCCGCTGAGGACGACTCGAATGGCCGTTGAGCGGCGCGGGGCAGCGGTCGACATCGTCGGACTGGGCAAGGAATTCCTGAGCGGCCAGGGTAGCGTGGTGGCGCTCGACGACATCAATCTGCGCATCGCGCCGGGTGAATTCGTCTGCATTGTCGGTCCATCGGGCTGCGGAAAATCGACGCTGCTGCGCATCCTCGCCGGACTGGCGAAGGAGACCAGCGGCACCATCAAGGTCGAGGCGCCGGGGTGGGCGATCGAGAACGCGATGGTGTTCCAGGAGAGCGGCCTCTTCCCCTGGATGAGCGTGGAGACCAATGTCGGCTTCGGCCTGATGACGCGCCGGGTGCCGGCGGCCGAGGCGGCGGCGCGGGTCGAGGCTGCTCTCAAGCTCGTGGGGCTGACCAAGTTCCGTCGGCACTACCCCCACCAGCTCTCCGGCGGCATGCGCCAGCGCAGCGCGATCGCGCGCGCCTTCGTGACCGATCCCGGAATGCTGCTGATGGATGAGCCGCTGGCCGCGCTCGACGCCCAGAACCGGGTGATCCTGCAAGCCGAGCTGGTGCGGATCTGGGAGCAGACCCGCAAGACCGTGATCTACATCACCCATTCGATCGAGGAAGCCTTGCTGCTCGGCGACCGCACCGTGGTGATGACCGCGCAGCCCGGCCGCATCAAGCAGATCATCGACGTGCCGTTCCCGCGCCCGCGCGATCTGATCACGCTGTCGGCGTCGCCCGAATTCGGCCGGCTCAAGCTCGACATCTGGCAGGTGCTGGAGGACGAGGTGATGCGCGCGCGCGGCGAGGAGGAGCAATGAACGTATTATCCGGCAAAGCGCGCGAGCGGCTGCTCTACCTGATCTCTCCGATCGCGCTGATCGCCCTCTGGCAAGTGCTGTTGATGCTGGGGATCGGCGACCGCCGCTTCATTCCCGCGCCGAGCGACATTGCGCAACGCTTCGTGACGCTGATCGCCAGCGGCGAGCTTGCGTGGCACGTGGGCGTCACGCTCTACCGCGTCTCGCTCGGCTACGTCATCGGCGCGGTGCCCGCGGTCGCGATCGGGCTCCTCATGGCGATGTTCAAGCCGGTGCGCATCTTCTTCGACCCGCTCATCGCCGCGCTGTTCCCGATCCCGAAGATCGCGCTGATGCCGCTCTTGCTGCTGGCGTTCGGGTTCGGCGACGCCTCGAAGATCGCGCTGGTGGCGATCGCGGTATTCTTCCCCGTGATCGTGAACACCTATGTCGGCGCCGCCAACATCGAGAAGATCTACTGGGACGTGGCGAAGAACTACGGCGCGAGCCAGATGGTGATGTTCACCCGCGTCGTGTTCTTTGGCGCGCTGCCGATGATCTTCGCGGGCCTGCGTATTGCGCTCGCGGTGTCGTTCATCGTGCTGGTGGCGTCCGAGTTCGTCGCCACCAAGAGCGGCATCGGCTACCTGATCTGGAATTCGTGGGAACTCCTTCAGGTCGACATCATGTTCGTCGGGATCGTCACCATCGGCATCCTGGGGCTGATCACCTCGGTGGTGTTCCAGGAGATCGAGCGCAAGGCCGTGCCGTGGAAGACGGAGTGAGCTGACGCGCCTTCCCTCGGCGCCTCAAGCGTTTGGCCAAAACGGGCCCACGTCTCGCGATCTCCC
>Ga0208991_1000056_pt1 | contig 17914 bp, 19 predicted proteins | sample MedBloCAOM3_M2_FD_187855 | JGI IMG/M metagenome (GOLD analysis project Ga0208991, IMG submission 187855) | Forest soil microbial communities from El Dorado National Forest, California, USA - Mediterranean Blodgett CA OM3_M2 (SPAdes) (version 2) | ecosystem: Environmental > Terrestrial > Soil >...
ATCGCGCCAGCCGCGAGCCGTTCGATCCCGGCCTCAAGCTCAACCAGCGGATCAAGGCCGCAGCGTTCGAGAACGGCCTCGCCTGTTATCCGGCAGGCGGGACGGTGGACGGCCGAAGCGGCGACCACGTCCTGCTCGCACCGCCCTACGTCGCGACATCAGACGACATCGACATGATCGTCGACAGGCTCGGCTCCGCAGTAGACAGCGCATTGAAAACTGTTGGCAAATAGGAGGATGTGCATAATGAAGAGAATCATCATTGCTACAGGATTGCTCGCTGCCTGGTTTTCGTGGGCAACCGCCGGAACGCTCGACACGGTCAAGCAGCGCGGCACGCTCGTCTGCGGCGTCAGCGCAGGCTTTGCCGGATTCTCCACTCCAGACTCCCAGGGCAATTACAAGGGACTCGACGTCGATTACTGCCGTGCGTTGGCAGCCGGAATTCTCGGCGACGCCAATAAGGTGCGCTATGTCGCGCTCACAGCGCAAAACCGGTTCACCGCGCTGCAATCGGGCGAGATCGACGTGCTCTATCGCAATTCGACGCAGACCTATCTGCGCGGCGTAACCCTCGGCCTGCGGCAGGGGCCGGTCAATTTCTATGACGGCCAGGGTTTTGTCGTCCGGCGCGACAGCGGCGTGAAGGATCTGAAGGGGCTGAATGGCGCCACCGTTTGCGTCGCGCAGGGAACGACACACGAGGTGACGCTCGGCGATTACGGTCGCGCCAACGGGATCGAATGGAAGCCGCTGGTGTTCGATCGCATTGACACCATGTATCAGACGTTTTTCGGCGGGCGTTGTGACGCCATGACCCAGGACGCCTCCGCGCTCGCCGGCGCGGTTGCGACGGCGGCGCCGAACGCTGCCGACTACCTCGTCCTGCCGCTGACGATCAGCAAGGAGCCGCTCGGGCCATTCACGCGCAATGGCGACGAGGTGTGGACCGACATCATCGCCTGGCTTCACTACGGCCTCACCGAGGCGGAGGAACTCGGCGTAACCACAGCCAATGTGGACGAAATGGCACAATCCAGCACCGTACCGGCCATCCAGCGACTGCTCGGCAGCTCCGGAGAACTCGGATCGCGCCTTGGCCTCGACAACAAGTGGATGGCGCAGGCAATCAAGGCGGGCGGTAACTACGCTGAGATCTTCGAGCGCAACGTGGGCCAGGCGAGCCCGCTGAAGCTCAACCGCGGCCTGAACGCGACCTGGAGCAAGGGCGGCTTGATGTACGCCATCCCCTTCAAATGAGGGGTTAGCGCCACGGCTTGTTAATATTGACGTAAGCTGCGCCGCGGCCAGGATGAACAAGATGCGCATCACTCTCGTCCATGCCCTGAAGCATTCGATTGCACCGATTGAGGCGTCGTTCGCTCGGCTTTGGCCGGCCGCCCGCCTGATGAATTTGCTCGACGACAGCCTGTCGGCCGACTTGGCGCGTGATGGCGGGCTTACCGATGCAATGACTGGACGCTTCCTGGCGCTCGGACGTTACGCGGCCAGTACCGGTGCCGACGCGATCCTTTTCACATGCTCGGCCTTCGGCCGTTGCATCGACGCCGTCGCGCGCGAGCACGCGCCGATGCCGGTGCTCAAGCCCAATGAAGCGATGATCGAGCAGGCCGTCGCACAGGGCCGCAGAATCGGTTTGCTCTCGACGTTCGCACCGACACTGGTTTCGATGCCTCCGGAATTTCCCCGCTCCGTCGAGATCGTGCCAAAACTAGTGACAGGCGCTCTCGCCGCGCTGGATCGGGGCGAGCGTGCGGAACATGATCGTCTCGTGGCGGAAGCGTCACGGGAGTTGCGCGGCTGCGATCTGATTGCGCTCGCGCAGTACAGCATGGCCCCAGCGGCGGCGCTGGTCGCCGACGCGTCGGGTCGGCCGGTCCTCGCGACACCGGATAGCGCCGTACTGAAGTTGCAGGAATTGCTTGCCGTTGTCGGTTGACTCGGAAGGTCACAGGCGCATGTGTTCGTCGATCCGCGCGGCGGAGCCGGCATCGACCGGTCCGGCATCCACCACTTCGCCGCGCTTGAACACCGCAAATCGATCCGCAAGGCCAAGCACGAACGGCAGATGCTGCTCGACCACCAGCATCGCGGTGCCGCGTTCGCGCCGCGTCGTGGCCAGCACGTCGGCGAGCCGATCAACGACGGATGGCTGGAGGCCTTCAGTCACCTCATCCATAAGAAACAGACGCGGCTCGGCGATCAGTCCGCGCGCCACGATCAGCATCTTCTGTTCGCCGCCCGACAGCGTGCCGGCTCGCTGCGACAGTCGCGCGGTCAGGACCGGAAACCATCCGCTGACATCGGCCAGCCGAGCCTCAAAGCTGCGATCATCGGCAAGCCCGAGCCGAAGGTTGTCGCGCACGCTGAGATCCTGGAACAGCGCCTGTTCCTGCGGGGCATAGGCAAGCCCAAGCGCGCGCTTGCGATGCGGAGGAAACCTGGTGACATCGCGGCCGTCGATGCGCACGGCGCCGTCCCACGCCGGCAGGAATGCGAGGATCGTCTTCAGCAGCGACGACTTGCCCATGCCGTTTTTGCCGACGAGCGCCAGTATCTCGCCGGGAGCGATCTGCAGCGAGACCCCATGAACCACGGGTGAGCTGCCATATCCGCTGGTCACACCGATCAGTTCGAGGGCGGCGGTCACGGTGTCACCCCGCAGGCGTCGGATGCGGGTCGGCCAGTATAGATCTCACGAACCAAGGGTGCATCGACGACGTCGGCCACGGAGCCGTCGAGAGCGATGCGGCCCTGGTGCAAGACGATGATGCGCGACGAGATCAGGCGCACGAAATCGAGATCGTGCTCGATGATCAGCACACACAGCCGCTCACGGGCCACCAGCCCGGTGAGAATCTCGGCAAACCCCTGGCGCTCGGCGCGGGTCAGCCCCGCGGTCGGCTCATCCAGCAGCAACACCTTCGGCTCGAGCGCCAGAACCATGGCGAGCTCCAGCGCCTGTTTCAGACCATGACTCAGAAATTGGGCCTCGTCGCCCAACCGCTCGACAAGCCCGGAACTCTCCACCACCGCGCGCGCCGCGGCCGGCAAGGTCAGGACCGGCGAGGTTTTAAGAAAGGACGGCCGCTCACGCCTGACCCGGGCGACCCGCAGACAATCGGCTACACTCAAGGTTTCGAACACCGAGGCAGCCTGGAATTTGCGCCCAAGCCCGAGCCCGACAATGCGGTCGGCCGGCAGACGCTCAATCGAGTGCCCGGCAATGCGCACGCTGCCTTCGGAGCGCTCGCGGCCATCGGCGAGACAGCGGATCAAGGTGGTCTTGCCTGCGCCGTTCGGTCCAACCAGACTGACGAGTTCGCCCTGTCGCGCCGTAAACGAGATTTTGGACAGCACCGACAGGCTGCCGAAATGCTTGGAGAGCCCGGAAACCTCGACCACGATAGCATCGCGCTCGGGTGCGGCGTTGGGCTTTTCTGACGTCCGGAGCATGACCGGCGCCGACACTGTCGCGCCCCGCCGGCGGACCGCGCGGCCGAGATCGCGCAGGCCGCCGAGCAGCCCGCCCGGAAGTACGACGATCACTGCGACGAAGGCAACGCCGACGATCAGTTCCCAGATAAAGGGCAGGCTAGTGGAGAGATAGGCGCTAGCGACCTCGATCACCACGGCGCCGATGACAGCGCCGATCAGGGATCCGCGGCCGCCAAGCGCCACCATTACGACCAACTGTGTGCCGAACACGAAGCCGGCATTCTCGGGGGCGGCGACCGCGCCGAATCCGACATAGCCGAATCCGGCCAGTGCCGCGATTACCGCCGCGGCGACCAGGAGGCCGATGCGGACCCGCGCGGTGTCGATCCCCAGATAGCTGCAGCGCTCGTCATTGTCGCGCATCGCACCGAGCACTCGTCCGGCGTCACTGCGAAGCGCGATCGAGGTCGCGACGAGGGTGGCGATCACAGCCAGGCCCGACAATCGGAACCAGGCCTCCAAGGTGAGATCGAAACTCTCGAAGCCGACCAGGCCGCTGGAGGATCCGGTAAAGGTGCCGCCGGAATAGAGGAACTGGACCAGGACGATCGGAAGCACCAGCGAGATCACAGACGCATAGAGCGGGGTCGAACCAGGATAGAACGACAGCCAGCCGACCAAACCCGCCACCACAATGGTGGCTCCGACCGCGGCCCCGACCGCCAGCATCGCCTCACCCGGGCCAAAACCGAATTGGGTGAAGACGATCGCCAGGGCGTAACCGCCGATCCCGAAGAAAGCGGATTGCCCGAATGTCAGCGTGCCGCTGCACCCCCACAACACATCCACCGTCAGCGCCGCGATCGCAACGAAAAACGCGCGGACCAGAATGTTGACCGTGTAGGTGTCGAGTACCCAGGGGCCGCCGCCAATCATCGCAGCCGCGACCAGGGCCGCGATCGCAACCCGCAGCACCGGGCGCGACGAGCGGGACAATGGCGTCGCCGCGACGTCATGAACGGTGGCGAGATCAGGCACGGGCAAACCCCTGCGGACGAAGCCGAAGCGCCACCGCGGCGAGCACCGCGATGGTCAATCCGCCAAGGATCGGACTGATGAAGGTGCTGGCCAGAACCTGAAGCCCACCGAGGACGAAGCAGGACAGACCGAGCGTCAGCAGCGAGCCGCCGGATACCATTACGAGCATGAAGGCGCCGATCAGCCAGGCCAGGCCCATGTTGGGATCGACGCTCGCCAGTGGGGTGATCAACGCGCCGGCGACCGCGGCCAGCCCGCAGCCGATCCCGAACGTGATGAGGCGGACGCGGGTGCTGTCAATGCCAAGTCCCTGCGCCAAATTCTCGTTCATGATGACCGCGCGGGTCGACAGACCAAGTCGCGTGCCATTGAGAAGGCCGGCGAACAACCCGGCAATGACGAGCGCGGTCGGGACCAGCAGCAACCGGTACAGCGAATAGTCCACGCCGAACGCGGCCAGCGTCCCCGAGATCGGCGCCGGCACGAACTGCACTTCGCGCCCGAACGCCAGCGTGACCAATTGGCCGATGACGATGCCGAGGCCCCAGGTCGCCAGGATCGCGTCCAGCGGTCGACGATAGAGCCGCCGCACCACGATACGTTCGGTTGCGGCCCCTATCAGTCCACCCGCGAGGAAGGCAACAAACGGGGCCAATACAGGCGGCAGTCCGAAGCGAGAGGTGACGAGCGCGGCGTAGGCGCCGACCGTGATAAAGGAGGCGTGGGCGAAATTGACGATCTTCATCACGCCAAACACGATTAGCAGCCCGGCCGCGACGATGAAAAGGATCGCGGCCGTAGTGATGATGTCGAGGGCGAGCGTGATCATGAGACAGCACCGGGCGACCGCGGCGGGAGGACGATGCGTCCTCCCGCCTGGCGCAGGGAACTCAGGGCTTCAGGTTCGGACACTGCTGTCCGGCACTGACATTGGGAAAGCTCTGGATGACCTTGACACCGCCATCAGCCTGCACCTGACCGAGATACATCGTCAACGCCGCATGATGCTGCTGCGACATCGCGATCTTGCCGCGCGGACCGTCCACCGCGACATCGGCAAGGGCTTTCAGCACGGCGCTCGCTTCGGTTTTGCCGGCCTTTTCCACGGCCGCCCTGTACGCATAGACCGCTTCATATTCCGGCACCGAAAGATCATTCGGGGTCTTCAAATCCGCACCGAACTTCTTCTGCATCGCGCTTAGGAAGGTCTTGTTTGCGGCGCTGTCGATCCCGGTAACATAAGAGGCGGAAAGGAAGATGCCTTCGGCATCGGTCCCCATGCCTTTCGCCGTACCCTCATCAACCGCGAGATTGCCGTAGGGCAGCGAGACGCCGGCGGCGCGAAGCTGCTTGGTCAGGGTTACGTTCGGTGCGCCCCCGGCGGTCGAGGTGATCAGCGCGCCCGGAGCCGCGCTCTTCAGCTTGGAGATGATCGGCGTCCAATCGGTGCCGTCCATCGGCAGATATTCCTCGCCGACCACTTTGCCGCCGGTTTTTTCAATATAGGCTTTGGTGAAGGCCAGCATGCCGCGGCCGAAGGCATAATCCGACCCGATCAGAAAGAACGTTTTGGCCGCCTTTTCCTTGCTGAAATAATCGACGATCGGTGGCACCTGCTGTTCGGGGACCCAAGCATTGACATACATGAACGGACTGCAGGACTTGCCCTCATAAAACGACGTATAGATGTAAGGCACCTTGCCGCGCGTCACGATCGGCAGCGCCGCATTGCGCGCCGCACTGGTCTCCATCGAGATCAGCACGTCAACCTTTTTCTGAAATACCAGGCTGTCGAAAGCCTTTTGCGCGCCTGCAGCGCCCGACGCATCGTCGGCGACTTCCAGCGCCAACGGGCGGCCGAGCACGCCGCCCTTGGCATTGATCTCGGCGACGGCGAGTTCGGCCGACTGCACCACCGAGGGCGCGACAACGCTGTTGGCGCCGGACAGGCCGACCGGCACGCCGATCTTGATCGGATCGGCGGCGAAGGCCGCACCGGCGAGGAGCGTCGAGGCTGCTGCGGCGGCGAGCAGTGCCGAGAGCGAACGGGTGAAGGTCATGGATCGGTACTCCTGAGGTTTGAGTGAATTTTCAAGGATGCGAGGCGATGCTCAGTACCAGCCGCGATTCAAGCCGGAACCGAGCATCTCGTCATAGACATCTGAGCGGCGGTCGCGCAGAACCTGGTTGAAGGCATTCCAATTACGTTTGCGCCGGGCCTCGCCGAGGTCGACCTCGGCGATGAGGATTTCTTCAACGTCACGACTGGCCGGCCCGGCGACAGGCCAACCGGTGTAACTGACGATCAGGCTCTGCCCCTCGAAGCGCTGCCCGCGCTCGATGCCGACACGATCTGCGCAGGCGATGAAGATCGAATTGCTGTGCGCGGCGCCCATCGCAAGGATGTTCGCCATCGCCTCGCGCCCTTCGGACTGACCAGGAATCGGAACCCAATTGGTCGGCACGCAGACGATATCTGCGCCCTGCAGCGCGCAGAGCCGGTAGGTCTCGGGAAACCAGCCATCGTAGCAAATCGCAACGCCGATCCGGCCGATCGCGGTGTGGAACACCGGGAAGCCGAGATTGCCCGGCTCGAAGAACAGGTTTTCCTCGTTCCACAGATGCACCTTCCGGAACGTGCCGATATGGCCTTCGGGACCGATCACGACCGCGCTGTTGTAGAGGTCCGAGCCCGAGCGTTCGGTGATGCCCGCGACGAGGTGCAGGCCATGCCGCGCCGCGCGCTCCGCCCAGGCCGCAACCGTTGTCCCGCCCGGGATGGCTTCGGCAAGGCGGAAGGCCTCGTCGCGCGACGCGAACATGTAGCCGGTATTGGCGAGTTCCGGCAGCACGACAAGCTTGGCACCGCGCGCGGCCGCCTGATCGATCAGGTCGAGACTATGTGCCACGTTCGCGGCAACATCCCCGAACGCCGGCTGCATCTGAACGCAGGCGACAACGATCGTTCCTGCTGCCGCATGCGTAGGGTCGTGAAGCGTCATCGCGCAGAGCTCCCTCGGTCGCGCAAACAAAAAACCCCCGCCAGCGCCGTCAGGCACCGATCGAGGGCTACATAGCCAGATGTTGAAACGGCCGACCGGCCGCCATGGTGATCCCGACCGGGCTGGTCGAACATTACCAATATTCGAATTACAGCAGCAACCGCGTCTCAATGTCAATCTTGCCGCAGGATAGAATTATCAGCACCGATGACTACCCATTGTGCAAACATCCTATCAAGACCGGCTCAACGATCACTGTCACCGATCAGGCCTAGCCCCGTCAGCACGTCCTGAGCGCCGATAACCGTCGTGGCCACCTGAGCCATCGACAACCGCTTCTGCGTCGCCTGCGACCGGATCAGCTCATAGGCCTCGGTCTCGCCGATCTTTTTGAGCGACACCAAGATCTTCACTGCCTTGTCGACATCGCGGCGAGCTTTCAGAGTTTCTTCGAGCTTCGCCACCTTTCCCTCCAGCCGGCGGGTGTAGCCGCGCATTGAGCGGGCGAGCACCATCGTCGACAGCACGCCGGAGGGACGGATCGGTTTGTTGACGACGCCATGGGCATTGCTATCGAGCAGCCGCTTCAGAACCGTGGGATTCTCATAGTCGACGATGGCGACGAAGGTCGGCCCATCTTCGGAAGCCGAGGCGACGAAAGCGGGTGTTTCGGCGGTCTCCACCAGGTGAAACACCGTGTCCACGTCGTTGGGCAATTCCGCCGGCGGTGGCCACATGCCGCGCACGTTGCAGCCGATGCGCTTCAATTGATCGATCAGCGCGTCACCTTCCACGTCGCGCGGATGAACGACAAGGACGCGAGCACCACGCAGATCCTCGATGAGGCGGCGGATGCCCGGCTTCATGAGACCGGCACCTCGTCACCGATCCAGCGCGCGCCCAGCGGCGAGACCGCCAGATAGGGATCCGGCTTCACCGCGGCCTTTGCCTCCCAGACCACGTCGAACCCGCCGTCACGACGGAGCCGCCCGATACGCGGCGTCAGCCAGGTATGGTTATTGTCCGGATCGATCCGAATTGTACCTTCTGGAGCTTCGAATGACAGGCCAAGCGCAGCCTCGACCAGCCGCTGCGTGTCGAGTGTTCCAGCGCGCTCCAAAGCCAATGCGAACAGGCGGACCTGAGCGTAGGCCCCGGCGCTCCACATGCTAATCGGCCGGTCGGAGCCAAAGGCGCGACGGAAGTCGTCCGCGAAACGTCGGTTGCTTGCGCCCTGCAGCGACGCGAAATAGGTCGCCGCGGTGATGTGCCCTTCGCACAGCGAAGCACCGATCACCTGCACCTCGCCTTCCGCCATCGTGAGACTGGCGATGGGCAAGGACGCCGGATCGAGACCAGCCTCGCGGTAGAGCCGATAGAAGCTTTGCGCCGCGCGCCCGACGACCGTGGAGAACACCACGTTCGGGGCCCGATCCTTGATCCGCGCAACCAGATCACGCAGACACGGCTCGGTCGCATCCATCGGGACATAAACCTCATCGACGATCTCGCCGCCATAGGACTCGACGAGATCGCGCATGATGCGATTCGATTCCCGCGGATAGACATAGTCGGAGCCAACCAGAAACACCCGGCGTCCGTGGTTGCGGACAAGATATTCGGCGAGCGGAAAGCTGTTCTGGTTCGGCGAGGCCCCGGTATAGATCACATTAGGGGAATATTCGAAGCCTTCGTAGAGCGATGGATACCAGAGCAGTCCGTTGCGACGCTCGATCGCAGGCAGAACGGCCTTTCGCTCGGCCGATGAACTGCAGCCGAAGATCACGGAGATGCCGTCCTCGGTCAGCAGTCGATCGGCGAGCCGCCGATAGGTCACCGGGTCCGATTCCGGATCATAGGCAACGACCTCGATCTCCCGCCCGAGGACGCCTCCAGCCTGGTTGATTTCCTGGATCGCCAGCGCCGTGCCGAGAAAATGTTCGGTCTCGGTGACGGCTGTCAATCCCGTGCGGGAGAACAGGACACCTACCCGCCATGGGTCCGACCGGGATGCATGACTGCTGACCATTGTCTCGCCCTTCGCCAAAGACTTCGGAATGGACCGTGCTTAGCAACCCACGATGCGTCAGTCACTAGCCGCGCGGAAATCGATTAAGTGCTGTTGGACTCGTGAGGTTTTCGAGCAGATCGCATTGAGCCTGTTCGTCGTGAAGGCGATCATTCTGACTACGAGCATAGCACTGATTTCAAGCGAGGTCGTATTGGTCGACGATCCGGGGCGCCATTCGACTACATTCCCCAGCGCAAAGCCGCGGTATGAACGGGTGCATCCCAGAGACGCTTCATCTCCTCGTCAAGGATCGATACCGTCGCCGAACAACCTGCCATATCGAGCGAGGTGACAAAATTGCCCACGAGCGACCGCGTAACGATCATACCCGCTGCTTCGAGCAATCTGCGGACGGCGTCATACATCAGATAAAGCTCCGAAAGCGGCGTTGCGCCGAAGCCGTTGATTAATAGAATAACCTCGCCACGCGCGCGCTCGCCTAGATCGGTCGTGATTGCGTTGACCATCTCTGCCGCTATGCCGGCGGCCGGCTTGAGTTTTACACGGCGACGCCCCGGCTCGCCGTGAATGCCAACGCCGACCTCCATCTCGTCCTCGGCGATGTCGAAAGTTGGCTTGCCCGCCGCCGGAACCGTACAACTCGTCAGGGCGATCCCGATCGAGCGCGTCGCCGCATTGACACGATCGCCAAGCACCTTCAGGGTAGCAAGGCCGCGTCCCTCTTCCGCCGCCGCGCCCAGGATTTTCTCGACGATCAGCGTGCCGGCAACACCGCGGCGTCCGGTCGAAAAGGTCGAGGTCTCTACCGCTACGTCGTCATCGGTAACCACGGTCGCGATCGATCTTGCTGACATCTCGCGCGCCATGTCGAAGTTCATGACGTCGCCTTCGTAATTCTTCACGATGAACAATACGCCACCGCCGGTGTCCGCAGCCTCGGCGGCGGCGAGAATGAGATCGGGCGTCGGCGAGGTGAAAACCTGACCGGGACATGCAGCGTCCAGCATTCCGTGCCCGACGAATCCGGTGTGAAGCGGCTCGTGTCCGGAGCCCCCACCGGACAGCAGAGCAACCTTGCCTGGCTTGAGATGCCGGCGCTGCACGAACGGCGCAAGCTCGCCCATACGCACGATATCGGAATGGGCCGCACAGAATCCGGCAAGACTTTCGCTCGTCGCCGCTTCGACGTCGTTGATCAGCTTCTTCATCCTGGCCTCCCCCGCCAGAGTCTGATTCAACTCGGTTGAATCAGACTCTGGCGTTCTCTCTCTGTTTGAGCATGATCTCTTCGGAAAACCGGTTCCCACTTCTCCGGATCATACTTTATGATTGCTTCGGCGTCAGGTATCCTCGATCAGCCTTGCGACTTTCTCCGCAAACTCACTCAGCAGTGAGTCCAGTCTGTGGTTCTTCTGTTCGGATCCAAGATCCGGCAGCATCAGTGTCAGACGTCTGCCGCGCTCCCGCTCCTTGAGGAGAAGCAGCCGCCGCGGGTGAGCCCGGTGATAGGCCTCAAGAAACCGGTCGCGTTCCTGAACCGAGAAATGGCAAATCTGTATGATGGGTTGAACGTGCTGAGCCGGGATCGGCGTCTGATAGGCCGGGTTGGCAATCTGCGTGATGAAGCTGCGGTTCTTGCCGAGAGCTTCAGCCAAACGCTGGCGCATGCCGGACGGTCGCCGATCGAGCACATCCCGAAGGATTGCCTTGTAGGCAGCGATAAAATCCTGCGAAGCTGCCGGTGTAGCTTGCGTGCTCATGCGCTAGAGCCTTTTCCGCTTCGATGGAATCGAAACGGGGCGCTGGATTCCTGATTTGACGTGTTTTCTTGACGCGAACCGGTCTCCACTTCGCTTGAAGACGCTCCAGAACCGGTATAGCGGGCGATCGCCGCCCTTACAGGCCCCAGCGCTCCGGGCGTGACCGAAAAGGTGCGCAGGCCCTGATTAAGAAGTGCCGCGACTTGCCCGGGATCGCCGGCAAGGTCGCCGCACAAGCTCGTTTCGCGACCGGAGCGATCCCCATGATTCACGACATGTCCAATCAGACTGAACACCGCGCGTGAAGGACGAGCAAGATCGGCGAGTTGCGGTTCGTCCCGGCTCGCGGCCGCGACGTACTGAATGAGATCGTTGCTGCCGATCGAAAAAAAGTCGGCGCTGAAATCCTCGATGGTCAGCGCTGCCGCCGGCACCTCGACCATCATGCCGAGCGGCGGCAATTGCGCTTCCCGGCCCTCGCGACGCAGCTCCTCGACGGCTTGCTCGAAAAGCGCACGGCAGCGATCCAGTTCCTCCGGCAGCGTGACCATGGGGATCATCACCTTGAGGTTTCCGGCCACGGCAGCGCGGGCCAGTGCCCGCAACTGCAACCGAAATACGTCAAGGTGCCGCAACGACAGCCGCACGCCACGCACGCCAAGAAATGGATTGATGTCTCCGGCTTGCGTCAAGCCGGTGATCGGCTTGTCACCTCCAGCGTCGAGCGTGCGGATCGTCACGGGCTTGCCGGCAGCCCATTCAACCATGCGCCTGTAGATCTGGTATTGCTCTTCCTCGGTTGGTAGCTCTTCGCGCCCCTGAAACAGAAACTCGGTCCGCATCAGGCCGATGCCGTCGACGTGGGCGGGATCGAGGTCTTCGAGCTCGGCGAGGCCGGTGACATTGATCATGACCCGGACAAGTTCACCGCTGGCTGTAAGCGCCGGCCCATTGAATGCAGCAACTGCTTGCCGAGCCTCCGACTGCTCGGCACGACGCTGACGATAGACGGCTCGCGTATCCGTATCAGGATCGATGATGAGAAGCCCTGCCTCCCCATCGAGCAGCGCGTCCGTGCCGTTTTCGAGACGCTCCACGTCTACTCCCACAATCATCGGCACGCCGCGCGATCTTGCGAGAATTGCCACATGGCTGCTGGGGCTTCCCCGGCGCAATATCAGGCCGCCGTCACGCCAATCGGTGGCCAGAAACATCGAAGGAGGCATATCGTCGGCCGCGACAATAACTCCTGGGGGCACGATCTGATCGACTTCACCTGCCAGATGTCGCAACACGCGATCACGGAGATCGCGCAGATCGGATGCGCGAGCGCGGAAATAAGGATCGCTGGCCCCATCGTACGATGCGATTTGCAAGGCAAGTGCTGCGCTCCACGCCCGATTGGCCACCTCGCCGCCGGCGATCAGCGCAAACGCCGGCGCTGCGAGATTGTCGTCTTCGAGCAGCGCAACCTGGAAAGAGAGAATTGCTTCGGCCTCATCGTCCCCGATTTCGCGCACAAGCGCGGCGAGATCTGCCTGGGAGGCCGCGAGTGCATCGACGAGGGCATGGTGCTCCTCCGCCGCAGATCGGTGTTGACGGGCATCATGCTTCGCGGGAGCCAAGCGCACGATTGGTCCCAGCGCTACGCCGGGGGCGGCGGACCTGCCTTCGATGCGATGAGCGGCTCCACGCGTTCTATCGTCCATCCTGGAAATCTCCTTCGACGAGCGTCACAAGTGCCTCCAGTGCCGCCTTCGCATCAGTCCCCTCCGCACGAAAATAGATAGTCGAGTCTTTCGGCGCCTTCGTAGCCATCACCTTGACGATACTCTTTGCATCGACCCAAGGCCCATCCGGCGACAGCCCGAGATCGATATGCGACTCGAAGGCCTTCGCAAGCTTGGTCAACTTGACCGAGGGGCGAGCATGCAACCCGACTTCATGTCGCATGAGCACCGATGCCCGAAGCTTATTCATTCCGCTTGCCCCCGCATCAGACCGGCGTCAGTTCTTCGGCGGTGCGACGCACGGCCTCAAGCGTGGCGCCCGACGCTGCTTCGGTCGCGGCCATGACTGCCCCCTCGACGACAGGCGCGTTGCAAACGACGACGCGGTCGCGGCGCTCCTCAGGCAACATTTCAATCGCCATCTCGCTGTTTGTTTCTGCTCCGCCGAGGTCGACCAGAATGGCAACACCGCTTTCCGACCACGCCTGTTCGATCGCCCTCATGATCGCTTCGACGCTTGTACCCAATCCGCCTCCCGGATCCCCGCCGCACCAGCCGAGCGGCACTTCACGGCCGACCATTTGCTCAACCATGAGAGCAGTGCCCCGAGCCACGTCCGCCGAGTGAGACACGATCACGATTCCAACATTCTGGCTCATGCAAATCCTTCCACGACATCCGCGACCGCGTCGACTATCAGCGCGGACGATCGTGCGCCGGGATCCATGTGGCCAATGCTGCGCTCGCCGAGAAACGAAGCGCGACCACGGATCGCCCGCATTGGAATTGTACCCTCTGCCGCAACCTTGGCCGCAGCCTTCAGGCGCGCCGCCATGTCAGCCCCGCCTTCGCGCAAGACTTCGAGCACGGGAGAAAGCACGTCGAGCATGGTCTTTTGGCCCACATCGGACTTTCCCCGTGCCTTGACCGCTTCGATCGCGGCAGCAAAGGCATCGGCGGCCCGCTCACAGGTGACCTCATCTTCCAACGATTTTCCGAGCGACATGAACAAGGTCCCGTAGAGCGGACCAGAAGCGCCGCCAACTCTCATAACGAGGGTTGTGCCTACGCCCTTCAGGGACTCGCCAAGGTTCCTTGCGGAGAGCTCATCCACCGTGGCCAGGACAGCTTCAAAGCCGCGGCGCATGTTGATTCCGTGATCGCCGTCGCCTATTGCGCGATCGAGATCGGTAAGTTCGTCGGCGCTGGCGATGACACGATGCGCCACAGTTTCAAACAACAGTTTGCGAGCCCGACGATCGATCATCATACATGCCCCCGGAATCCATCAGCACCGATCCGGTTACCGGCCTGATCAAAATAAAGAGGTTCGGCAAACTCGAGAGAGACCTGGTCCCCTGCCTTCAGCTGCTGGACAGGATCCGCAAGGGTCACGAGCGAATGATCGGCGAGCTTGAGATGAACGTGGTTCTGATCACCGAGATGTTCCACCCAATGGACCCGTGCGAGTGGTCCCGGACGATCCGCTGAAGAAATTCTGATATGCTCAGTCCGCAAGCCCACGGTTCGCGCCTGCGGCGGCATTGTATCGCATCCCAGAAGCTCGGCAGGAATAAGATTGATGGCCGGTGTGCCGAGCCGACTCGCCACATAGGCACTGTCGGGCCGCTCATAAATCTCCCGCGGTGTACCGAGTTGAATGAGAACCCCATCGTTCATGACGCCGATTCGATCCGCCATCGTCATGGCCTCGATCTGGTCGTGCGTCACGTAGAGGATCGTTGTTCCCAGCTCACGCTGGATACGTTTGAGCTCAAGACGCAATTCCGCTCGAAGCTTGGCATCCAGCGAGGAAAGCGGTTCGTCCATGAGATAGACACTGGGTTCACGGACCAGCGCGCGGCCGATAGCGACCCGCTGCATTTCGCCGCCGGAAAGAGCGGTAGCTCGATTACCAAGCTTTTGCTCGATATGCAGTAGTTCCGACACCTGTTGGACCCGACGGTGAACTGCTTTTTCATTCATGCGCCGCGCCGGAGATCGCAACGGAAAGGCCAGGTTGTCGTAGACTGTTAGATGAGGATAAAGCGAATATTGTTGAAACACGAAGGCGACGTCGCGTTCGGCCGGCACTTGGTCCGTTACGACGCGCCCCTGGATCAACACATTGCCTCGATCGGGCCGCTCCAGACCGGCGATCAAACGCAGCGTCGTTGTCTTTCCGGCACCGGTTGGGCCAAGCAACACGAGAAATTCACCGTCAGCGATGGAGAGCGAAAGGCCGCAGACCGCCTCCACGGCGCCATAGCTCTTGCTGACGTCTACAAGTGCGACCTCAGCCACGGGTTCCTCCTTCGTAAAGCGATGAATGCAACGCCTGTCCGCTCATGGCATCGAACAACGAGAGCCGGTCCGACCGCAACGCTAGTCCTACCGTTTCGCCGACTTCGACCGCTTTGTTCGATGGCAGTCGCGCCTTGACCCGGCCGCTGGCAGTTATCACCGTAACGATTTGCGTCGTACCGAGATATTCGGCGCCGATTACACGACCTCGCAACGGCGAGGCATCGGCGAACGACACATTCTCGGGCCGTACACCAACGGCGAACCTGCCCTCGGCGCGATCCTCGAATAGCTCCGGCATTTCGATGCGGACGCCGTCAATCTTGATACTGCGATCACCACGTTGCAGTGAAGCTTGAACGCCGAGAAAGTTCATTGGCGGCGCGCCGATAAAGTCGGCCACGAACATGGTACGGGGACGATCGTAGATCTCTTGAGGCGTGCCAATTTGCTCGACACGACCCTGATTCATGACAGCGATACCGTCTGCCATCGCCATTGCCTCGAGCTGGTCGTGGGTGATGTAGACGGTGGTCGCGTCAATCCGGTCGTGCAACTCGCGCAACTCGCCGCACATCAATCTGCGAAACTCGGAATCGAGCGCGCCCAAGGGCTCATCCATGAGGAAGGCTTTGGGTCGGCGCACGATGGCCCGGCCCAAGGCGACGCGCTGCCGATCGCCGCCTGAGAGTCCGCCGACCCGACGCTCCAAAAGGTGGTCGATTCTCAGCAATCTTGCCGCTTCCGCAACGCTTTGCTTGATCTCGGCTCGCGGGTAATTCTGACATCGCAGCGGAAAGCCAATGTTCTGGCGCACATTCATGTGCGGGTAGAGCGCAAATAGCTGAAACACAAATGCAATGTCGCGCGCTGAAGCGGGCAGCGCGGTAACGTCCGCGCCATCCAGCAGGATGCGACCGGAGGTCGGCAGTTCGAGGCCTGCGATCATGCGCAAAGTCGTTGTCTTGCCGCAGCCGGACGGGCCCAGAATGACGAAGAACGAGCCATGATCGACCGTGAAGGTCACGCCCTTGACCGCGGCAAACGTTCCGAAGCTCTTGGCAACAGCCTCTACCTTGATCTCTGCCATCGCGGCTAATCCGGAAAATGACTAACGATCACAAACCCCAACGTGCCGGCCAGGATCGTGACGAAGGAATAGCCGTACACGTTCAAAGAGAGCGGCTGCATCAGCATCAGAACTCCGAGGCCGATCAGCGCCATCGTCGCGGCTTCGCAACGGGCGCGACGCAGCCAGAGCGGCCATCTTGATGCGTAACGTGCGATCTTCCCTGTCATTTGCGCACGGCCCCAAAGGTGATGCCGCGCAACAAATGGCGACGCAGCAGGATCGTGAAGCACAGGATCGGGATGAAGAACAACGTCGTCGCGGCTGCGACCGCGGGCCAGTCCTGGCCGCCCTCGCCAATGATGAAGGGTATGAAGGGCGGCATGGTTTGCGCGTCGCCGCTGGTGAGCAGAACCGCGAAGGCATATTCGTTCCAGGCAAAGATCAGGCAGAAGATCGCGGTTGCCGCGATGCCGGTGGTCGCCTGCGGAAGCACCACCTTGAAGAACGCCTGCAGGCGCGTGTAGCCGTCGACCATCGCGGCCTCTTCGTACTCGCGCGGGATTTCATCCATGAATCCCTTCAGCAGCCACACCGCCAGAGAGACATTCACGGCGGTGTACAACAAGATCATGCCGAGCTTGGTGTCGGTTAATCCGAGCTGTCGGAACATCAGATAGATCGGGATCGCAACCGCGATCGGCGGCATCATCCGCGTTGACAGGATGAAGAACAAGAGATCGTCGGCAAGCGGCACACGAAATCGCGAGAACGCATAGGCCGCCATCGTGCCGAAGCACACCGCAAGAAACGTCGAGCCGAAGCCGATGACCATCGAGTTCACAAACCGCGGCACGACCTTCGACGGCCCGCCGATCACCATGTTGCGAGAGCGGACAAGGCGCTCATACCAGGTCTGCGGTGCGGGCAAGCTTGCCAGAAATTCCGGCGTCTGCCGCGAGCGCGTTGTGAAAAGGTTGACGTAGCCCTCGACGGAAGGCTCGAACAGAATTTTGGGTGGATACGCGATCGAATCCGGCGGCGTCTTGAATCCGGTCAGGAATATCCACAACAATGGCAAAATGGCTACGATCGCATAGGTAGCGACGATGAATGAAGCTGAAGTCTTCGACCATCGTGACGGCTCGGCCACAGAACGCGCGGTGACAGGCATTTTCATCGCTGCTTCACCCGATTGAGCGCTTTGACGTAGATATTGGCGGCGCCAAAGACGGTGACGAAGAGAATGATGGCCAACGCCGATGAATAGCCCGTGCGCCATTTCTCGAACGCCTCGCGCTTCAAGGTGATCGACGCAACCTCCGTAGTCGATCCCGGACCGCCCGAGGTGAGCAGGTTCACCATGTCAAACATCTTGAAGTTCTCGATGGCCCGAAACAGAATCGCGAGCATCAGAAACGGCATCACCATTGGGAGCGTGATGGACCAGAATTGCCGCAAGGGAGATGCGCGATCAACCTCGGCGGCCTCATAGATGTAATCGGGAATCGAACGCAATC
>Ga0208991_1000057_pt1 | contig 17879 bp, 19 predicted proteins | sample MedBloCAOM3_M2_FD_187855 | JGI IMG/M metagenome (GOLD analysis project Ga0208991, IMG submission 187855) | Forest soil microbial communities from El Dorado National Forest, California, USA - Mediterranean Blodgett CA OM3_M2 (SPAdes) (version 2) | ecosystem: Environmental > Terrestrial > Soil >...
TACCTGGTTAATCGAAGTTCTTCCGTCCGACACCGTTTCCCAGCGTTAAAACGCTGGGCTATTCTCTTTTCCGATCAACGAGAGAGGTTCTAGCGCGTCCGGCCCAGAACCACTCGCAAAAATTTCGCGTCGGAAAACTTTGCGTTCGACCCTTGCCGAACAATCAGCGCGTTCATTGACGGAATGATGAACAGGCGCTGATAGCCCGAGCCGAGCGACACCACCATGTCGGACGGCGCATCCCGGCAAATGCAGGTTGCGCTCCAGCTTTCCCGTGTCCACGGCCGCACGAGCATGTTCTCGATGTCGATCTCGCGGGCATTCGGCGCTTCGCGATTTAGCCAAAACGTAAGTCCGTACGATGGATTGGCCTGACTGCCGGAAAACGCCTCGCGCAACAACGCATCCGGGAGAACCTGACGTCCGTGATAATTTCCGTGGCCAAGCACAAGTTCGCCGAGCCGCGCCCATTGCCGGGCACTCAAATCAAAACCGGTGGCGAGCAACGGATTGCCGCGGGCGTCTTTCTTGTAGTCAATGCCGCTTAGTCCGAGCGGACCGAGAACATGCCGGTCGAGATATGAAAACGTTCCCTGGCCCTTGAGTTTTCGGCGGAGTAACTCCGAGAAAATTTGCAGGTGACTCGGGCCATAGGTGAAAACGGTTCCAGGTTCGGCCAGGATCGACAGTCGAATGGCCGCGGCGTTGCGATCGCGGATCGATTCGCGATGCAGATGCGGCGCCGGTTCGATTCCGTCGGTAAAATTAAGGATCTCGCGAATGGTGATCTGTGCTTTGCGCCCCGCCTCGGCGGGGCTGCGCCATTCGGTGATCGTATCGGCAGCGTGATCGTCGAGTCTAATTAGGCCGTCACGGACCGCGACGAGCGCGGCAATTCCCCAGAAGCTTTTTGTGCCGCTAAAGATCGGCCACTTCGCGTCAGCTGATCCACCGTTGGCATAATGCTCGAAGATGGTCCGGCCATTTTGCATGACCAACGTGGAGACGCCGCGTTTGCTCTCGGAATATTTGGCGGCGCGCGCGCAATCTGCCGGCTGCAAGTCGCCAAATGCGATTGTCGATCCTGCGGCCAGCGCCAAGATCGACAACGTAAGAAATCTCATCGTAAGTTCTGCCGCCAGAGACGGCGGCAGCTACAACGTTGTCTGCGCAGCCGGCTCGCTCGGAGCTGGCGGGGCCGGCCGCGGCGCGACTGGGAGATAACGTTTGCGCAGCTCTTCTACGTTGGGCAATTCGTCGAGCGTGCGCAGACCGAAGTGATCGAGGAAAAACTGCGTCGTCTCGTAAAGAAGAGGACGACCGGGAATTTCGGCGCGGCCACTGATCTTGACGAGCCCGCGCTCGAGCAAAGTTTGCAGAACTCCGTCGATGTTAACGCCACGAACGGCTTCGACATCGGCGCGTGTGATGGGCTGGCGATAAGCAATAATGGCAAGCGTCTCGAGCGCGGGGGCGGTTAGGCGGGCGGGTTTTGGCTCGGGATGAAGCTCGCGCACCCATGGCGCATAAGCAGGATCGGTCGCGAGCTGCCAGCCCTCCGCTTTTTCGACAAGCTGGAAGGCCCGGTGTTGCTCAACGTATTCCAGCCTCAATTTTTCGAGCGCAGCAGCGACTTCAGATGCGCGGACATTACCGAAATCATTCGATGAAAAGTCCGAGGCTTGGCTTGCTCGTTTCAAAAGATCGACAACCTCTTTTGTCGAAAGCGGTTTCTGCGCTCTGAAGAGCAAAGCGTCGATAACTTGCGTGAGTGTCATCTTGTAATGGAGGGACACGCGCTGTCGTGTCCCAAATATTTGGGCGCCGACAGCGCGGCGCCCTCCAATGTATTTCGCGTCGTCTTCATTAATTGGCTCCGATCGCGCTTTGAATGGCGTCGGCGATGCGATCGGCCTGCTTGTCGATCTTATTGAGTTCGCGACCTTCGACCAAAAGGCGAATCTTGGGTTCCGTTCCGGAGTAACGCAGCAAGACGCGGCCTTTGCCGGCGAGTTCGCGTTCGACTTCGTCGCGCAGTTTCACGACCTCGCGAAGTTCGTCGATGGGCGGTTTGGATTTGACCTTCAAATTGCGCTGCGCCTGCGGATACTTTTTCAAACACGCCTTTAATTCGCTCAGCGGTTTGCCGGTGGTGTGCATGATTCGCAAAACCTGCAGCGCACTGATGATGCCGTCGCCGGTGGTAGTGAAATCGCGAAAGATGATGTGGCCGCTCTGTTCACCGCCGAGATTGAGATTTCGCTGCACCATTTCCTCGATCACATAACGGTCACCCACTTTGGTGCGCGCGACTTTGCCGCCATGGGTGGCCAGAGTTTCGTCGAGGCCGAAGTTGCTCATGACCGTGGCAACGAGGGTGTTTTCGCGCAACTGGTCGGCGCGCAAAAGATCGACCGCGGCGATGGCCAGAATCTCGTCGCCGTCAACAATCTCACCTTTCTCGTCGCAGAGCAGGACCCGGTCGGCATCGCCGTCCTGCGTGATCCCGACGTTTGCGCCGGTTTCCTTAACGATGCGTTGAATTTCCTGCGGATAGGTGCTGCCGCATTGCGCGTTGATGTTGGTGCCGTTCGGTTCATTGTGCGTGACAATTACTTCCGCGCCGAGCTCGCGCAAAATGCACGGGGTCGATTTGTAGGCGGCGCCGTTGGCCACATCGACAGCCACGCGCATTTCTTCGAGCGACATCTTTCTCGGAAAACTGGCCTTGGCGAATTCGACATAACGGCCGAGTGCGTCATCGATGCGCGCGGCACGTCCGATTCTTCCGGCAGTCGGGCGAATGCAATCGATCTCGCCGGTGAAAACGAGCTGCTCGATCTTCTGCTCTACCTGATCATCAAGTTTGTAGCCGTCGTGCCGGAAAAATTTGATGCCGTTGTCTTCGTAAGGATTATGTGAGGCGGAAAGGACAATTCCAGCGTCCGCGCGGAGCGAGCGGGTAATGTAGGCCACACCGGGCGTAGGAAGCGGGCCGATGATAAGAACATCGACGCCGAGCGAAGTAATGCCCGCGACAAGCGCGTTTTCCAGCATATAACCGGAAAGGCGTGTGTCCTTGCCGAGCACGATCTTCGGGCGGGCGCCTTCCGGAATGGTGCGTGGGTTCAGTTGTGTGAAAACATGCGCGGCGGCGCGTCCCAGTTTTAGGGCCGTTTCGGCTGTGACCGGCTCGACATTGGCGACACCGCGAACGCCGTCAGTTCCGAAGATCTTTTTCTCTTGCACCTTAGGCGAATGAAACGCGCGAATGGCATTTCGTAAATCGGAATGTTTTCCCTCTAGCCGTATGCGCCCGCTTCCAGCGCGTGCACCGAACGTTGAACGAATTCTGCGCTACCCGGCATTTTGTTCTTGTTCAGCTCCGACGGTTTGGTCGGAAGATTGGGCTGCGTTTATTTCGTTAATCTTGCGATGCAAGGTGCGTCGGCTGATGCCAAGTTTTTTCGCCGCCGCGGTGACGTTGCGATTCGTAGCGGTTAGCGCCTGGAGAATGAGTTTCCTTTCCGTTTCACGAAGATCCAATGGACTTGATGCCTGGGAGACGCCACGGGGAACTTCCTGGCCGGCGGCGTGGCGGACGGCGGCGGGCAGATCGCGCAAGGTAATTTTCGGTCCCACGGCCATGACGACGCCGTGCTCGATGGCGGTGCGAAGCTCGCGCACGTTGCCAGGCCAATTGTAAGAAAGGAGCGCGTTCATGGCATCAGTGGTTAGATCGAGAAACGGTTTGTCGTTCGCCGCGCAGAAATGCCGCAAAAATCCGCGCACGAGCAACGGAATATCCTCCTTACGCTCGCGTAAGGGCGGCATGGTGATCCGCACGACGTTTAATCGAAAGAACAAGTCGTCACGGAATTTTCCTTCTTGCACGAGCTTCTCGAGATTTTTGTTGGTGGCCGCAATCACTCGGACATCCGCGCGCAAAGTTTGATTGCCGCCGACGCGCTCGAAGGCGTGCTGTTCGCTCATGACACGAAGCAATTTTACCTGCGTGCTGGCATCGATCTCACCGATTTCATCGAGAAAAATTGTGCCGCCGTTGGCCTGCTCGAATCTTCCGATGCGACGCTCGCTCGCGCCGGTGAAGGCGCCCTTCTCATGACCAAATAATTCGCTCTCGAGCAATTGTGGAGAGAGCGCGGCACAATGCACGGCCACAAACTTCGCTTTGTTGCGCCGACTAAGATTGTGGATGGCGTGCGCGGCTAATTCCTTGCCCGTCCCGCTCTCGCCTTCAATCAAAACATTGGCCGATGAAGGGGCGACCTGCCGAATAGTATCGAGCACTTCGTGCAAGGCCGGTGATTCACCCACGATATTTTCCAAACCATAACGCTCATCAACTTGCTGCCGGAGCGATCGATTCTCCCGCTCCAATTTTCGACTTTGCAGCGCACGCGCGATGAGGATTTCGACCTTGTCGAGGTTGAGTGGCTTGGTCACGAAATCGTAAGCGCCGCGCTTCATCGCCTCGACCGCGGTGTCGACCGAGCCGTACGCTGTCATCATGATGCAAATTGGCGGGTGCGGCATTTTCAGGGCGCGCTCGATCAACGTCATACCGTCCTCGTTGCCCAAGCGAAGATCGGTCAAAAGAAGATCGACCTGTTCGCGCTCAAGCACATCGAGCGCGCCACGGATGTCCTCCGCCACATAGACGTCGTAGTCGTCCTCGAGCAAACTGCGTAGCCCGTCGCGGGTATGTTTTTCATCATCAACGATGAGAATGGTGGGCATTAATTCCATGCGATCAATTTACCGCCGCATCAGCGACTTCACTTTCCGCCAACCAGTCAATCGCTCAATTGCTAAATAGCGAGGCAAAATCGACAATCTCCGGGGTAGACCGCGTCGCGGAATTCACGGAGCATGGCGCTGGGTCATCAACTTTTTGTGCCTGCTTCCAGCATGCGAACGCGCTTGTCGATGTAGGGCAGGCGAATGGTCAGCGTCACTCCTTTGCCTTCGCTGCTCTCGATCGAAAGTTCGCCGCCGTGTTCGCGCACGATGCGCCGCACGATCAACAAGCCGAGTCCGGTGCCGGCAGCTTTCGTCGTAAAGTAAGCCTCGAAAATGCGGCTGAGGTTTTCCGCCGAGATCCCGCCGCCGGTGTCGGTGAAACTGATGATGACATGGGTGTCATCTCGGTCGGTGCGAATGCGCAGAACGCCGTGCCGCTTGACGGCTTCAAAACTGTTTTTGATCACGTTGTAAAACGCCTGCTTCATCTGATCGCGATCCAGTTCGAGCAGCGGCAGATCGGACCGCAGTTCCTGTTCGACCACGATGTCGCGGTCCTGGATTTCCGGCGCGAAAAAACGCACCGCTTCCCCGACAATCGTGTTGATGTTCTCCGGGTGCAGTTGCGGTTTGGACGGCCGAATGGCGCGCAGAAATTGCGTGACGATTGTATCGAGCCGGCCGATCTCGGCGCGCGCCACTTCGATTGAGTGCCGCAACTCCTGACCCGTTTCGCCCTCGATCTCGCTTACTTTGCGCTCCATCAATTGCAAGTGGATGTGGAGCGAGTTGAGCGGATTACCGATCTCGTGGGCGACGCCGGCGGCAAGCAAAGTGAGCGCATTCAATCGTTCGCTCTCGATTGTTTGTTGCGCGCTGCGCCGGCTTTCCGTGATGTCGCGCAGAATCATCGCATAACCGACCTGCTCGGCTGACCGCGGTGGGCCGGAGGCGGAATTGTCGTCCCCCCGGCGACCTCCGGAACCGGGGTCAACGACCCCGGCTACAACACCAGTGTCGATCTTATCGTCGGTTGTGCGCCGCTCAATGATGAGCGGAACAATGTAGAAATTGATGAAGCGATTCGCCGGATAAAAAATTTCCATGTCACGGCTGATCGGTCCGCCGCTCTGCGTGAGTGATTTCCAATCAAGTCCGCGCATCCGTTCATCGAGCCGTTTGCCGATGGCGTCTTCGCCTTCCAGTCCAAACAAATCGCACGCGGCCTCGTTTAGATAGGTGATCCGACCGGTTGCATCGGTCACGATGATCCCTTCCTGGATCGAGTTGAAAATCGTTTCGAGAAAGCCTTTTTCCTGGGCAAGACGGAGCAGATAATTCTGCACGTCCTCCGGCGCGATGCGCCCGAGCCGCTCAATCAGTTTGTCGAGAAAGCCTGCTTTCACAGCGAACTCACGCGCCTGCTTGAGAGATCCTTCGACTTCGCTCGGAATGACACGACTGGATCCGGCTCTTCATGCCCTCGCGGGGACTTCGATCTTCAACAATTCCATCCGCAGATAATTCAAGACCACGGGCGCGAGCACCATTCCTGGAATGCCCATGAGCCGTTCGCCAACGATGAGCGCGACCAACGTCAGCCAAACCGGATTGCGAATGCGATCGCCGATGATCTTGCTGTTCAGGAAATATTCCAGTTTGTGAATGGCGATGAGAAAAATTAAAGCGACCAGCGCCATCTTCAAGGAAATCGTAAAAGCAAGACATACGATAATGGTATTGCTTACCAGATTACCGACGATCGGCAGTAATCCGCACAGAAACGTGAGTGCGATTATGAGTGCTCCGTTTGGCAGGCGAATGATGAGAACGAAGATCGCGGTCAAGAGCGTATTGATCAGCGAAATTGTGATTTGCGCGCCCATAACGGTGGCGAAGCTCCGGTAGAAGTCCCGGAAGCGCGTCGCGATCTCGTCTGCGAGAATCGAATAAAGATTGTTCTTTGTCTTGTGCGTCTCGCGGTAAAGATCGAGCTGACTATTAAAAAATAGACTGATCGCGACGACAATTCCGATGAGCAGGAAAAGCAACGTCGTAGTCGTACTGCCGGCCAACCGAATAACGTTGCGCAAGTAATGGGCTTCTTCCTTGGCGCTGTCGATGACGAGCGCTTTGAGACTGTCGAAATCGGTGAATGGCAATTCGATCTGGCGCGCCTGCGCCCACGCGCTGGCCGACGGGATCGAGTGTTCCGCCACCTCCGGCAAAGCAGCGAGCGCGGCCCGAGTAAAATAGACCGCGCAAAATGCGATCCCCAGCGCAACCAGAATGAATGAGAGCAGCGCCAGCCATTTTCTTTTTGTGAGCAGGAGCAACTGCCGCAAGGCGAAATAGGAAAACAAGACGGCCAGCAGGGGCGCGCTGAGATGCAAGACGCCCGCCAGGACGAGCATGAGAACAAGAACGCCGTAGGAAATGCGAGCGGGTGTCGTCATAGTCGGCTACAACATCAGCGTTTCGATCTCGCCAGCAAACGGCCAACTCACCGGGATCAGCCACCCCGGCTACAAAATCAATGCGGCTCGGGCGGAGCCGGCTGACCGGTTTCCGCTTCGGCGCGTTCTTTCAAGGCCGCTTTGCGCGAAAGTTTTACACGGCCTTTGTCATCAATCCCGATGCATTTCACCCAGATCATGTCCCCGATTTTGACGACGTCTTCGGTGCGTTTTACGCGGAAGTCGGCCAACTCGGAAATGTGCACGAGACCATCCTTGCCCGGCAAAACCTCGACGAATGCGCCGAACTCTTTTATGGATACAACCCGACCTTGATAGGTTTGACCAATCTCGATCTCGCGCGCCATTCCGCCGATGATCTCCTTGGCGCGCGCCATCGATTCGCCGCTGGTCGCATAGATATGCACCGAACCGTCGTCCTCGATGTTAATCTCCGCACCGGTTTCCGCGACAATGCCCTTGATGGTTTTGCCGCCGGGTCCAATGAGCGCGCCAATTTTCTCCGGATTAATCTTGATCGTCTCGATGCGTGGCGCGTACTTCGACAACTCCGCACGCGGCTTATCCAGGGCGCTGCGCATGATTCCGAGAATCTTTGTGCGCGCCTCCTTCGCGCGCCCGATCGCTTCAGCCATGATCTTGTGGCTGACGCCGGGAAGTTTCAGGTCGAGCTGAAAACCGGTCACGCCGTTGTCAGTGCCGCACAGTTTGAAATCCATGTCGCCGAAATGGTCTTCCGAGCCAATGATGTCGGTCAGGAGCTCGTAACGTTTTAGTTGTCGATCTTCGCCCTGTTCGGTGACAAGACCGACGGAAATTCCGGCGACCATTCCTTTGACCGGCACACCGGCGTCCATCAGCGCAAGCATCCCGCCGCACACGCTGGCCATCGAGGTCGAGCCATTTGATTCCATGATCTCGCTGGAGATTCGGATGGCGTAACGAAAATCATTTTCGCTCGGCGCGATCGGCTCGAGCGAACGCTCGGCCAATGCACCGTGACCGATTTCACGACGGCTCGCGCCGCCTGTGCGTCCGGTTTCGCCGACACTGAACGGCGGAAAATTGTAATGCAAAATGAAACGCTTGGAAGTGACTCCGCCGCCGTAGGCGTCGATGTTTTGCGCTTCTTCGATCGGCGCGAGCGTCACGAGCGCGAGCGCTTGCGTTTCGCCGCGCTGGAAAATGGCCGAACCATGCGCGCGCGGCAGCACGCCCACTTCGCAACTGATCTGCCGCAAGTCTTGATAGCCGCGGCCGTCCATGCGCTTCTGTTTTTCGAGAATGCTTTTACGGAACGCCTTCTTCTGCACGTAATCGAACGCCTGCGAGATGGCGAACTTGTCTGTCTCCGGATGTTTTTCCGAGATCGATATCTTCACTTCTTCGCGCAGCGCCTCGACCGCCTTGGCGCGCGCAACCTTGCCCTGGGTGTAGAGCGCGCCTTCAATGCGATCACCCGCGACCTTGTAAGCGATCTCGAGCAACTCCTCGTTCACCTGCAACAGCGGCATCTCGCGTTTCGGTTTGCCCACCTGGGCGGCGAGCTCCTTTTGAATCCGGATCATTTCTCGAGCGTGTCCATGCGCGAACTCGAGCGCCTTCACGAAATCCGCTTCCGGAACTTCGTTGGCCGCCCCTTCGATCATGATGACGTCGTTTTCCGTGCCGACATAAACCAGATCGAGATCGCTCTGCTCGCGCTCAGTGTGCGTCGGGTTAGCGACGAACTGGCCGTTAACCCGGCCAACGCGCACGGCGCCGATCGGTCCGGCAAACGGAATATCGGAAACGCAGAGCGCGGCGGAGGCGCCATTGATCGCAAGCATGTCCGGATCGTTCTGACCGTCCGCGCTGAGCAAAATGGAGATGACCTGCGTGTCGTAAAAATATCCCTCTGGGAAGAGCGGCCGCAGCGGCCGATCGATCATGCGCGAAGTGAGCGTTTCCTTTTCGGAGGGACGACCTTCGCGCTTGAAATAGCCGCCCGGAAATTTTCCGACGGCCGCCGCCTTTTCTCGGTAATCGACCGTAAGCGGGAAATAATCCTGCCCTTCTTTGATGGTTGTCGCCGAGACCGCACTGGCGAGCACGATGGTGTCGCCACACGAAACGATGACTGCGCCGTCGGCGAGCTTGGCGATCTTGCCAGTCTCGATACTGATGTTAGTCGACCCAATTTGGGCCGTGACCTTGTTTTGCATATAACTTTCCTGGATGTGCGAGTTCCAGGCCGGTCACCCTGACTGTAGGTTTTAATCCCGCAGTCGCGGGACTAAAACCTAAAATCCAAGGTGCCTTAGCGGCCTGGTCTGCGCGCTGTTTGTCTTCGCCTGGCTTCGGCCCAAAAACGCGGACGCCAAGATCGACATCTGCTCTGCGGTTATTTCCGCAGATTTAGTTTGTCGATCAACTTCTTGTAACGATCGGATTCCGATCGGCTTAAGTAGTCGAGCAGGCTCCGGCGTTGCGCCACCATCTTAAGAAGGCCGCGCCGCGAGGAGTGATCTTTCGCATTGGTCTTCAAATGTTCGGTCAATTGCGCGATCCGGCGTGTCAGGAGCGCAACTTGAACGTCCGCGCTGCCCGTGTCCTTCCCGTGTAATTGGAACTCTTTGATGTCCAACGTTTCGGTGCTCTCTGCCATAAACGAAGCGCCTATTCTAGATGAATAACCAGGGTCCGCAAGTCGCAGCCACCAGTTTTAGCTGGTTCTGAGCCGTCTCACGTTAATAGCCGCCCATCCTGCCAGCCATCGGGGTAGGCACCCGTACTGGTGAGTCCGGCACGTTCGACTTCTTCATCTTTTCCGTTTGCTTCAACTTTGTTTGCGACATCTGGACCACTTTTTGCGTAGTCCGCACCCGGTCGAGCACGCTAGCGGGGCTGATTTTTACTGCTCGCGAAACTTCTGCCCATCCCTTTCCCTTCTTGAGTGCCAAAATGTTCGTTACCGCCTGCCCGCTTCCTTGCGCCAGCGAATTGGCCACCACTAGCTCACCGTAAGTTAGATGCGTCGCAGCCATTTGTGATTCCAACGTCTTTTCCGGCACATTTGTTTGCTGCGCGACCGCGCCCAGAACAATCTTCTTGTCCACGGCGGTCTTAGCCTGTCCGTTCAAGGTTGCGATCGCTTGATTCAATGTGGCCTCATCCTCGGCGAACACGGCGGTTGCACTGCAAAACGAGACGACGAGGCAGAGAATTAGGGTTTTCATGGCTTAGTTATTTCAGCTTTGCAATGCAGTAATGACGAACGTGAATATTTTCATATGACGTTTGTCGCGGGTCGAGAGCTTACAAAACAATACGGCCCGATTCAATTGGTATTCTACGGCAAAGAACGTCAAAACGGCAGGGGCAATCGATCCGGCGGGATCCATTTCGCGCGGGCGACCTTTGATTTGATCAGTTCGCGGGAATAATGCGCCTGGACCGGCGCGGCTGTTCCCCAGCGCGCTACGATCAGGTTGATCCGGCGCCAGAGCGGGACCTCTTGATAATGATTCTGCGCGACATGGTCGAGCAATCGCATCCAAAAAGTTGTGAGCGTCTCGTGATAAAGATCGACCAGATGGTTGTGCGCGGTGAACTGGAAAAGCTTTTCGCGCATGCGCGCCAGCGCCGCGGCCAGCGGCCACTTGTCCAGATAGCTTAAGGCCACCGCCATGTGGGCGGCGTGCGTGAATTGCGACGGCGGAATTGTCGCCGTCTCAAACGCGTGGACAAGAGTTGCGACTTCGGCGTCGTTCGCAAACTCTTTCGTCTTCAATGCTCAGGAATCTAGCCGCCGGCGTACATTTTTTGCCAGATGAACAGAAGGAGCGCCGCGCAAATGATCGACATGATGAAACCCGCCGGGTGGAAGGCTGTTCCAGGCTCCGGTTTCGAGAACAACCGTCCGATCAAGCCGCCGATAATTGATCCGGCGATACCGAGAAGCGCCGATTTCCAAAAACCGAGATGCTGGCGGCCTGGGACGAGAAACTCGGCGATACCACCAACAATTGCTCCGACAACGATCGACCAAATGATGTGTAGCATAGGTTTGTTTGGTTCAGCCGCGCAGGCTATCACGCCGGTTTGCCGGAAAGCCACTCTTTTTCTCGCAAGGCTTGTCCTGCCTGCCGCGCCGTAGGCTTCGCGAAGGCGGGGAGCGCAGTCGAATGGATCGACATCGTCCAAGATCGACACTTACCGCGGAACGCGCCGACGATTAGCCTCGTCGATTGCGAGATATTCGTCGCGCGGAGGACTGAAGGTGTCGAGCACGCGCGTTTCCTCGATCGTCTCCACGCCGTGAGGGACTTCGCCGGCGAGATAAAACGAATCGCCCGTTTTCATTTCATGCGGCGTTCCATTGACGATCAATTTCATGCGACCGGACAAAATGTGGACGATCTGCTCCTGCGGATGTTGGTGCTCGGGCATTTTGCTGCCGGCCCCGAGCGTGGCCAGCATTTGATACATCGTTTTCCCAGTCGTCACCGTCTGGCGTTTGATGCCGGGACAAATCTCGATCCAGGGATTGTCATTCTTCATAGGATTAATCCTCCTCGGTAGTTTTAACTCTAAAATGATAAGACGAAATGTTCATGCGTTTGACCAGATAGAAACGATGGGCGTCGAAGCGCTGCACGCCGGAATCGAGTTCGAGATTATCACAACTGTGCTGGCGCGCCTGATCCACCAGCCAATCGAAAAGCCGGCCGCCGAATCCGCAGGACCGATCTGCCGCACGCGTGACGAGATCGTCGACATAAAGAAACTTTCCGGAAAATAGGGATTCAAGAAACCGGTAACCGGCCACAGCCCGGATTTCGTTTCCCGCTTCGAGATAAGCGAGCAGGTAACCGTCGCGCTGCTGACGCACGACGCATTCGACAAATTTTTCCGGGTCGTCGAAATGCGGCCGCAGTTCGCGCATGACTGGAAAACAACGCCGAATTTGCTCCGGCGTTGTGGCGATAACAATGTGTGAAGTCTTCATTTCGATCTCGCCGCTCGATGAGTCCGTGTCGCCACGGCGACCGGACTTGTCTCGCGTTTGCCGTCGTACCACAGACCGAGCTTTTTCCGTGAGCGCGCCGCGTTTGGACCGCCGAGCAAGATCGACATCGTCCTCAAGAACACATGGCGACCGGAATACATGCGCAGTTTGCGGCCCGACGTAACGATCGGCTCGCCTAAGATCTTGAAACGGCCCAGTCTTCGCAACGCGAAGCTGAAATAGATTTCCTCGCCGATAAAATATTGCTCGTCGAATCCACCGCACCTCTCGAAGTTTTCGCGGGTGCTGAAAAGAAACGCGCCCGCGCCGAGATTCAGGCCAAAATAAATCGCGCAGAATCCTTTCATGAAGATGCGGCCCCAACGCGGAATATCGCCATCGACCAGCACGCGAGCGCTCCCACCGGCATAACCGTTCTTCAGTGCGTCAATGGCATCGATAACGTGTCGTGCATTGATGCGCGTATCGGCGTCGACAAAGTACAAGACGTCTCCCCGCGCGCCTCGCCCGCCCGCGTTGCGCGCCGCTGCGATGTGGCGCCGATTAATCGAAATAACCTGCGCACCGGTTTGCCTGGCAATATCGGCGGTCGCGTCGGTCGAGGCATCATCGACTACAATGATTTCGTAATCCTGGTTCGCGCCTTCCGCGGCCTCGTGAATCGCGGCGATGGTTGCGGCAAGTTCCATCTCTTCGTTGTAGGCGGGAACGATGAAGGAAATCACGAGGACAAGATCGACATCTTACTTTGTCGGCTTTGGATCAACCTTCGTCGGCAATCATAAAGTCTTTTCGCGCCGAAAATTTTTCGATAAGACTCGAACGCATGCTGCGCGTCTTTCACCGCCAAGGCGATGTGGGTGACGCCGTAAGTCTTGATCATCTTTTCCCCAACGTTTACTCTTCCCCTGGTCAAATCTCCAATGAATAGAGCCTGGCTTCCATTTCGAAACAGTAAGATCGGCATCGCCGACGTTCTGCGCGCGGGCGCTATTCTGGCGACAATTTTGATGGTCGCGACGTTCTTTAGCGGATGCGTGACAGAGCAACTTGATTCGGAGGGCCACGTGATTCGAAACCGCCAGGCCGATCACGAATTCGATGGAGAGACGGGCACTTCCTCCGGTCGCAGCGGCTAGAATTTGCCTCCCATGGGAAGCCAACGGCTCCCCCTACAGGATCAGATTCAGATCCCCGAACTCGTGCCAGAGATATTTTCTCGCAATCGCTTCCTCATACGCCGCGCGAATTTTGTCCGGCGGCAGAAACGCACTTAATAAGTCAAGATGACTTGCTTGCGGTTCATGCAAGCCGGTGAGCAACCCATCGACTGCCTTGAAACGATGTCGATTGTCGACCTTGAGCTGCGTGTAATCGTGCGCTCCCTGGACGCGGCCATTTTCATCGGCCACTGATTCCAACGCACGCACAACGGTTGTTCCAACCGCAATGACGCGACCGCCATTTTCTCGTGCGCGGTTGATTTTCTCAGCCGTCGTCGCGCTCACAAAATATTCTTCTTCCGATGCGGGGTGTTGCGCGTCGAGCTCGTCGTCCATGTAAGAGGAAAGTCCGGTGTGCAAAACGATGTAAGCGGTGTCAACACCGCGGCGCTTTAGATCGAGCAGCAACTTCCAGGTAAACGCGCGCCCGGCCGACGGCATCTCGGCCGATCCCGGCTCGGTCGCGTAAACGGTTTGGTAATAATCGAGGTCCCACGGCGCGGAGACGTACTCGTAACGAATCGGTTTACCGAGACGATAGATAAGATCGACCAGTTGCGTCCCCGAAATGGAGAAGCGCAATTTCCACAAACGCGGAATGCGTTCGTCGCGTTGAAGCACAGTGGCATTGAGTCCTTCCGCGAACTGGATCTGCATTTCAGGACGCAACCCGCAGCCGAACGGGTCGCCCTGTTCGCAAAGTAAAAGGGCCAGCCACGAATCGTCCGGCAAATGTTCCGCCAACCGCACTTCCATGCACGGACCGTGCGCCGCGCTACAATCACAACCGCGCAGCGAGGCGGGCAACGTCCGGCTCGAGTTGAAAACGAGGAGATCGTTTGTCCGCAGATAATTGTCGATCTTGTCGAACCGTGAGTGCTCGATCTCGCCGGTGGCACGATCGATCACGAGCAAGCGCACTTGATCGCGCCGAATCCCGCGACGCTCCGGCGGTTCCTTCGCGCTCAGCTCCGGCGGGAGGGAAAACGTAAACGCCATATTGAATTATTTCACCACAAAGGTCACGAAGCTCATGAAGATTTGCTTAGATTTTATCTCCTTCGTGTTCTTCGTGGTGGATTTGCGCTTTCCAGTCTTCCTGCGCTTGGAATCGTTTGCCGGTCACGTCTTTCGACTCGTCGGAAGCGAGAAAGACGAAAACATCGGTCACGTCGGCGGGATTCGCCCATTCCGTTGGATCTTCTTCCGGTTCCGCCGCGCGATGCATGGCGGTGTTCATGTTTCCGGGATCGACCCAGTTGACGCGCACACCGGTTTCTTCCAACTCCGACGCCCACGTTTGCGACATGCCTTCAAGCCCGAATTTCGAAATGCCGTACGCGCCCCAACCGGGATAACCGACCTGTCCCGCATCGCTCGTTACGTTGATGATGGAACCGCCGCGCTCGATCATCGCTGGCAACGCGCTCTTAATTAGGAGAAACGGGCCAATCAAATTCGTGTCGAGCACTTCGCGGAAGTCCTCCACCGGATAATCGAGCAGGTTGGGCATCGGCGACGGGCCGATGGTCGAGGCATTGTTCACGAGCACGTCGAGACGTCCTTTGAATTGCGCGAGCATCGTCGCGACGATTCGTTCGATGTCGCGAGGAGAGCTCACGTCGGCTTCGATCGCGACGATGCTTGTCGCGCCGGAGCCCGGTGAAGGCGGACCGATCTTGCGAACTTCGTCGCGGACTTTGTGCAATTGATCGGCGTGCCGCGCCACGATCGAGAGTCCGGCCGCGCCTTCCTTCGCGAAACGCCGCGCCATCTCGCGGCCGAGTCCTTGCGACGCCCCCGTGATTAAAATGTTTTTGCCGGCGAGCTTGCTCATGCGCCAATCACGGTTGTAGCGTCGCTTGTATCAAGCGCCGAAAATCAACTAATCGGTGAATTTGATTCCAGCCTTTTGCACTTCGCGATACGGCAGCATCCAGACCAATGATTCATCATGAAGGTCGACCACCTGGATGCGGTTGCCCCACGGATCGTGAAAGTCGCAGCGAAACGGCGGCTCGAGTTTGAGTTTGTATTTGCCCGTGATCTTTTTGCGCACTTCCGCGATCTGCTCTTCGTCGCGCACCATGATTCCGAAATGCCGCATCCCGCCGGGATGCAATCTTTCCACTTCGAAAATGGCGAGGAACTGATGTTCGCCGAGCTTGAAAAAGGCGTCGCCTTCGCCGCTGTTCATCTTCTCGAGACTGAAAACGTCTTGATAAAACGCGATCGCCTTCTTGATGTCGTCCACTTCAATCGCGACGTGATTGCAACCGTAAACCTGTACACTCATGTGGTAATGTTACTTCGCGTTATTGAAAATTGTAGGGCGTTCTTGTGAAACGCCGTCATAAGATTGGCGTCTGACAAAGACGCGACGCCGTCGAAGAAGCGCTTTGTTACGGCAAGATTGACATGATACGGCCGGAATCCTGCTTTGGTTTCTCGATGTGGATCAACAACTTTCGCAAGAGCAATTTGAAGCACTGCTTCCACTGGCAGTGGAATGGGCCGCCGAACAGGAACAACGGATTTTGCGCGAAGGCATGCCGCTTTCCGAACACGAGATCGCCGATGCCAAAGCCGTCGGAGTGCGCGATCCTGAGCGAGTCCGACTCTTACAAGTAGAGGCGATTCCAGCGCCCGCACACCCAAAGTTAAAAGCGGCCTACGACACGATCAATTTTTTGCCCGTGAAACCGCGCGGACTCACTTTGAGATACGGCATCTTCGTTCGGGCCGATTGCCGGCAAGATCGACATCTGCTGTTGCACGAATTGGTTCACACCGCGCAGTACGAAAGACTGGGCGGGATCGTGGCTTTTCTGCGCAAATATCTTTTCGAATGTGCGACGGCCGGCTACCGCGCGGCGCCATTGGAAGAGGAAGCGACGGCGGTGGCACGGCGCGTTCAGTCTTCTTAGCGCAAGATCGATCTAGTCCCGGTAATCGCCGTGTTGAAGCTTCTCGGGCGAATGACGGCCGGAAAGAACAGACGCGTTAGACAAAAACTCTAATCGGCGGCGTCTCGATTAAAGGAAGAAGGAAGAGGACGAAGGGCGAAAAATCCTGAATCCAAACACCGGACATTTCGCATCTCATGAACAAGATGGAACAGGCCGTCGCCATCCCAAAACCGGGACGTAAAAGTCCCGAAAGCGAACATTCTCGTGTCACATCGAATTCGAACGAATCAGATCAACATCCTGATGAACAAAGACTTATGCCTCTCGAGATTGCGCTGGTACGCGCTTTGCAACAGCTTGGGGAAAAGCGAGATAACTAAAACGCAAAAATTACGAATCGTTAGCGACCAACCTCTCAACTCTCAACCCTTCAACCGCGCCTATGATTGAATCATTCCTGCAAGATATCCGCATCGGTTTCCGCGTTCTGTTCAAGGAGAAATCATTTTGTTTTCTGGCTGTGCTCGTGCTCGCGCTCGGCATCTGCGGCGTGACCACACAGTTCACTCTAGTCAATGCATTCGTGCTGCGCGGATTTTCCTTTTCGCATCCCGAGCAACTGATGGGCGTGGGATTAATCGATCCGCAAGGGACGCCGCAGAACAATAACTTCGGCAACGGCAACATTCCAGCGGCTCAAGACTATGAGGATTTGCGCGCGGCCCAACAATCGTTCGCGATGATGGCCGCGTATCTCAATGGCTCGACCATCAATGTATCCTACAAAAACAATCCGCAGCGTTACACGGGCGGTTACGTCACCGAGGACTTTTTCCGGATCGTCGGGGTCGCGCCCATCATGGGTCGCGATTTTACGGCCGAGGATAATAAACCAGGCGCGGAGAAGACGACCATACTCGGTCACGAAATCTGGAAACGGGATTTTAACGGCGATTCCAACATCGTCGGACAATCAGTGAGAATTAATGGCAAGGCCGCCACCATCATCGGCGTAATGCCGCCGAACTTTAAGTTCCCAATCTCCGAGCAACTCTGGGTCCCGCTTTACAATGAGTTTCCACTCAAGCTGCGCGATGATCTGACAGCTGGAGCAAGCGCGCCCGCTGTCATGGGTCGCCTCAAACCAGGAGTGAGCGTCGACCAGGTAAATGCTGAGTTTGTCGGACTGGCGAAACGGATCGCGAAGGACAATCCAAAAACAAACGGACAACTGACCTCTGCCAATGTGCAGCCGCTCCTCAACTTTTTCACCGGTCCGCAACTTCGCCAGACTGTTTACGCGATGCTCGGAGCGGTCCTGGTCGTTTTGTTGATCGCGTGCGTCAACGTCATGAACATGCAGTTTGGGCGAGCCGCGCTGCGAGCGAAGGAACTGGCTATTCGCGGCGCGCTCGGCGCCACGCGCTGGAGACTTGTGCGCCAGATGCTAACCGAAAGTTTCCTCGTTGCGGCCATGGGAGCAGTCGTCGGCCTG
>Ga0208991_1000058_pt1 | contig 17869 bp, 18 predicted proteins | sample MedBloCAOM3_M2_FD_187855 | JGI IMG/M metagenome (GOLD analysis project Ga0208991, IMG submission 187855) | Forest soil microbial communities from El Dorado National Forest, California, USA - Mediterranean Blodgett CA OM3_M2 (SPAdes) (version 2) | ecosystem: Environmental > Terrestrial > Soil >...
TTGCCGCCGGTGGCATCGTCGATCACGATCGAATGCAGGCCATCGGCACCGATCTTGTCGGTATGGTCGAAAATCAGGGTGGGACCGAGCTTACCGATCGCAGCCGTGCTGTAGCCTTTTGCACGCGCCATCTTCAATATTGTTTCTTCGTTCAGATAATCGCCGCCGAAATGCTCATCGACGTCGAGGATAACCGGATTGACTTCGAGGAACGGCGTGACGGTGCCGTCCGCAGGCCCGACTGGATAGCCGGTATAGATCGTGTTGCTGAAGTCGCCGGTATCGCCGAGGTAATGGCCAGTTGCCATCGCAGAGGCGTTGGCGGTGGTAAAGGTCGGAAACAGCGAGTGCGAATTCTTGAAATTGACGCCCTTGTCGCGAACTTCCGCCATCGCGGGCGCGGTCTGCGGTGTGACAATCTGCCCGCGCAATCCGTCCGGCACGAACAGGATGAGATTTCTGGGCTTGTCGTTTTGCGCTGATGCCGCGCCTGCTAACAGCGTGATCAGCCCGGCGGATAGCAACCCCATTGAGCGGCGCATTAATATCTCCCCTGAGAAGCAGATTTCCGGCATATCAGCCGTTGCCTCTGTTTAGTTTTGCCATACGACGGATTTGTTACATCCGTCCCCGCGTGCCAAATTGCGGCTCTCGCGTTCAGCGGGAAACGTTACGTTAAGTCCCCGCCTTGATCGAGGCCCTTTTCATAATCGAGACGTGTCGGTCGCCATCAAATCTCCCTCTGAATTGACGTGGTGCATCGGTCCTCCACTTCACACCGGTTTAGAAAGCTGCTTGGCACCGACGATCTGGCGGATAGAGCGCCGTCGCTTTATCGAGAGCGGTTTGCCGACATCGTTATCTTCGAAGGGGTGCCGAGGTGGCTCTGCGGCGCGGCGAGCGGTTCTCGGCCACATCGCGCCTCATTGTCCTGAAGGTGATCGAGTGTCGGCGGTGCTCGACGGTGGGGATGCTGTGCTGCCATATGTGCCGCGATTCTCCGCTCATCATGTACAGCGAGCGCGGTTCGGCCGTCAGCGTGAAGCGTTCCCATTTGTCGTTAGCGGCACGGCGAAACCTAAATTTGCAGGAAGCGCCCAACGAGAGCCCGAAGATTTCATCGAAGTGCGGCTTATCGCGATGCCATCCAATGCCTACGCCGATATCGTACTCGGTGCAAAGGATTTGGCGGACGCTTCCCGTCGGCAGTTCGCCGAACTTTTCAACGGAAGCGATGATCGATGTAAGCCAGGAAGGGATCGGGTCAGCTTCCCGTAGCTTCCTCTGGTCGTAATCGTAGCGGAAACCGAACGAAGCGACCCGTCTTTTGCCCTCGAACGCTCCGAACTGAAATGGCTGCAACGGCAACTCCGAGATCCGGGAGACAAGCTGTTGTTCGGTCGTCTCCGAGATGAATTCGGGTTGATAGCGCAATCCCGCCGGGCCGGCGCTTTGGTCCGGAAAAAAGCCAAGCTGCGTCATTGGTACAACTCTTCTTTGAGGACGCATTGGAAAACGTTCCGCTTCCGGAACCGTTCCTGACAGACGTTGCCGGGCATGAAAAATGCAGAGCGAATACCCATATTTCGGGCATGAGCAGAGCTTTTGTAAGCGCCGGGAAGGGCGAACTGACCGGCGGCCGACGTCGTCGCCGAGGTCCCGGTCGGCCAACCGCTTCCCGTTCATGAAACGCAACGACTGTATCGTTTGAGGTCCGCACGATTTCAGGCAGTGGCGGCCGATACGGAGGATGAGGCACGCACGCTGGCCGTGAGGCATGACGCGCTACGGGGCGATTGGTGAAGTCCTGAATTTGCGTCATCTGAATTCGAGCACACAGGCGAGGTGCATGTCTTCGGCGACGTCGTTATCTCTGCGCACGCTGCTTCAGTTATCAAGCGGTCGAAGAAAAGGTATCGGAGAGGACGCCGATATAGGCACTAGGCACCTGTTTCCGCCTTCAGCAATCCCGGACATTGCGGGGAAGGGGACGACCCCGGAATAGGTGGCGATCGCGTCCCCGTTCGAGAAATCAGACCAGAAATACCGGACTAGACCGTTGCCTCCGTTCAGTTTTGCTGTACGACGGAATTGTTACCTCCGCGCCCGCATGCCAGATTGCGGGTGAGGATCCCGCCCAAAGGTTGCAAGCAAGAAAACATGTTCAAACGAATCCTGATCGCAAATCGCGGCGAGATCGCCTGCCGGATCATCAAGACTGCCCGGCGCATGGGAATAGAGACCGTCGCGGTCTATTCCGAGGCCGACCGCGACGCGCTCCACGTCGAAATGGCCGATGACGCCGTTCTGATCGGGCCGCCGGCCGCCGCCGAAAGCTATCTGGTGATGGAGAAGATCGTCGAGGCCTGCCGCAAGACCGGCGCGCAAGCGGTGCATCCCGGCTACGGGTTTTTGTCCGAGCGCGAAGCCTTTCCGCGCGCGCTTGGTGAGGCCGGTATCGTTTTCATCGGACCCAACCCCGGCGCGATCGCCGCCATGGGCGACAAGATCGAATCGAAAAAGGCCGCCGCGAAGGCGAAGGTTTCGACAGTGCCGGGCCATCTCGGCGTCATCGAGGACGCAAAGCATGCGGTGAAGATCGCCGACCAGATCGGCTATCCCGTCATGATCAAGGCCTCCGCCGGCGGCGGCGGCAAGGGGATGCGGATCGCGCATTCAACTTCAGAAGTCGCCGAAGGGTTCGGTCTCGCCAAGGCCGAAGCCAAATCGTCGTTCGGTGATGACCGCATTTTCATCGAAAAATTCATCGTCGATCCCCGTCATATTGAAATTCAGGTGCTCGGCGACAAGCACGGCAACGTCGTCTATCTCGGCGAGCGCGAATGTTCGATCCAGCGCCGCAATCAAAAGGTGATCGAGGAAGCACCGTCGCCGCTACTCGACGAGACCACCCGCCGCCAGATGGGCGAACAGGCGGTCGCTCTCGCCAAAGCCGTGAATTACGATTCCGCCGGCACGGTCGAATTTGTCGCAGGGCAGGACAAGAGCTTCTACTTCCTGGAGATGAACACAAGGCTGCAGGTCGAGCATCCCGTAACCGAATTGGTCACCGGCATCGATCTGGTCGAACAGATGATCAGGGTGGCCGCTGGCGAGAAGCTATCGCTGACGCAAAAGGATGTCACGCTGACCGGATGGGCGGTGGAATCGCGCGTCTATGCCGAGGACCCGTTCCGCAACTTCCTGCCCTCGATCGGGCGGTTGGTGAAATACCGCCCGCCAATCGAGAGCAGCACTGGCGGCATCACCGTTCGCAACGACACCGGCGTGCAGGAAGGCGGCGAGATCTCGATCTATTATGATCCGATGATCGCCAAGCTCGTGACGCATGCGCCGTCGCGCGCCGCGGCTATAGAGGCGCAGGCGACCGCGCTCGATTCGTTCTACATCGATGGCATCCGTCACAACATTCCGTTCCTCTCGGCGCTAATGCATCATCCGCGCTGGCGCGAGGGCAATCTTTCCACCGGCTTTATCGCCGAAGAGTTCCCGAAAGGGTTTGCGGTTCGCACTCCGGAAGGCGAGATCGCCCGACGGTTAGCTGCGGTGGCGGCTGCGATCGATCATGTGCTCGGCGAACGCAAGCGGCAGATCTCCGGCCAGTTGAACGGCCGGCCGGTGCAGCGCGAGCGCCGCCGCGCGGTATGGCTGGAGCGCAACGAAATCGCGCTCGATATTGCGCGCGAAGCCGATGGCATCACGGTGCGGTTTATCGGCGCCGGTGGCACGCCGGGCAATCCGCATCATCTGGTTTCGCCATGGACGCCGGGCGATCCGGTCTGGCAGGGCGCCATCGACGGCCAGTTGGTGGCCATGCAGGTGCGCCCCATTCCCAACGGCTTCCGCCTCGCGCATCAAGGCTTTGAGGTCGCGGTCAATGTCTTCACCGACACCGAGGCCGCGGCGGCGCGGCTGATGCCGGTCGGCGCCAAGACGGATACCGGCAAGAAACTGCTGTGCCCGATGCCCGGACTGGTGGTGTCGATCGCGGTGAGCGAGGGCCAGGAGGTCAAGGCCGGCGAAACCCTGGCCGTGGTCGAGGCGATGAAGATGCAAAACGTGCTGCGCGCCGAACGCGACGGTACGGTCAAGAAAATTCATGCTGCCGCCGGCGCAACGCTGGCGGTCGACGCGCTCATTCTCGAATTCGCGTAGAAGTATGAGACCGTCATTGCGAGCCGCGCGAATGCGCGCCCGATGACAGGCTCCGCGAAGCCACCCAGAGCGTGGAAACGAAAGTTCTGGGATTGCTTGGTCGCTTCGCTCTTCGCAATGACGACAAATACAGTCTAACTCTGAAGGATTTGTGATGACGTTCCGAAAGCGCCGCGAAGCATTGCGTTTGATCCTGACGGGATCGACCTGCGTTCGCCCCGGCTCGGTCTATGACGCGATTTCGATCCGTATTGCCGAGGACCTCGGTTTCGAGGTCGGCATGTTCGGCGGATCGGTGGCTTCGCTCGCGGTGCTCGGCGACCCCGATATCGCGCTGATCACGCTGACCGAACTCGCGGAGCAGATGCGCCGGATGTCGCGCGCTGCATCCTTGCCGGTGCTGGTCGATGCCGACCACGGCTACGGCAATGCATTGAATGTCCGCCGCACCGTGCAGGAGCTCGAGACGGCGGGCGCCGCCGGGCTGACCATCGAGGACACCTTGCTGCCGCAGGCCTTCGGACAAAGCTGGACGCAACTGATTCCGCTCGAGGAGGGCGTCGGAAAGATGAAGGCTGCGCTGGATGCGCGCGACGATCCGGCGCTGGTTATCATGGCGCGCACCGGTGCCGTGCCGATCTCCGGTCTCGATGACGCAATCGCGCGTGCGATGGTCTATGAGGCCACCGGCGTTGATGCGTTGTTCTTCACCGGCGTCAAAACGCACGGCGAACTGGACGCGATTTCGGCTGCGACGAAACTGCCGATCGTGCTGGGCGGTTTCCCTGAGGAAATGATCGACCTCGACTATCTCGCCAACCGGCGGGTGCGGATCGCGTTGCAGGGTCACGCGCCTTTCGCCGCCGCGACACAAGCGGTTTACGAAACGCTCAAAGCGCTGCGCGATGGCCGGTCTCCGAAAAACCTGAAAGGCCTTGCGTCATCCGAGCTGACGAGCCGCGTAACCCGCGATGCGGATGTGAAGGCGCGCAACGCGGAATTTCTCGGGCTTAAGAATAGATGAGCGAAACAATCCGTCAGGTGACGATCCGGGGCCGGGTGCAGGGCGTCGGTTATCGCGCCTGGGTCGAGCATCAGGCGATGGCGCGTGGTCTCGAGGGATGGGTGCGTAACCGCAGGGACGGCAGCGTCGAGGCGCTGTTCGCGGCGCCGGCGGATGTCGTGGCTCAGATGGTCGCGTTATGCCGGCGCGGCCCGTCATCGGCGCGGGTCGATGCCATTCAAGACGAACCCGCCAGTTCCGAGGCGCTGAATTTGCGGCGAGCGGGCGAGCGGTTTTCGGTATTGCCGACGATCTAGGATCGACGACTCTCGAAGCGTTCTATGGCGCGGGGAACACCGACCTCCCAGCATGTCCGCAGATCGGTTGCTATCTGAGGGAAAGCGGACATTGAGTAAACCGCGCTCAGAAGCTCGATGATCACGGCTTAAATTCCAGCGAGTTACACACAAGCCGTACCCATTGGGGCTAACCCTCGTTATTGTCCTCAAATCCTAGTGGTATTGCTCAGGCCCGCAAGGGCCGATGCAATGCCTCGCCATGAGCACTAAATCGCGCGCTCACGGAAGAACCGCAGAACCTGCCTTACGTCTGGGTGCATCCGGACGAGGACCGCTAACGACGCCGTGGCGAATCGGCGCTCAAACGAAACTCGGGGATAGGCTGACCAGCTGCATTAGCAGCCAAAATACCATTACCCAGAGCATTGCCCATGCTGCGGTAGTCAAAACAAAAAACAGCAGGACGGAGAGCGGCCTCAAGGCCTTCGCCGTCCGCCCCTGATGTTCGATTGTATAAGCCACGAAATTCCATCCGGTGTAAAATGGCCAACCGAACAGTGCTTTTTTAGCATTCACGACAAATGATTTCATAAAAGTCCAACCCCTCCAATACCGTCTCCCCCATCAGCCGCATGCTCGCGTAACGGAGAGCGGACGCGAGGGAGCAAACGGAGATGGTGCTGGGAATTTTGGTTGTGGCGCGGATAATGAGGCCAGAGCGCCGCACAGGCCCGCTCCGACGCGCCGCTCAAGAAACGAAGTGACGCGCGACGCCGAATATTGCGATGCAGGTCAAGATCAGAAGAGACACTGCGCCGGCTATGCAGCGCCGCAAACGATTGCGCGTGAGATGACCGCTCATGGGCTCTGGCCTTCCGATACGTTCAATCGGCTAACTGCTGCGAGCTTCCTTGGTTCCCCACGTTGCCGGTGCCCGCGACCACTGCCCGTCCGGCTCGAGGCCTTGCTCGCCCCGAATTCCGCCTGAAAATACGCCAGCAACCATTTGAGGTCCGATAAGAGAATGATTGATGCACCTCGGTGCACTGGCGCTTTGGATACAGCGCCTTTCGCTGACGTCATGAAGAGCAGAGCGGCAATTAGCGCGACAGTCGCGACCCGATAGGTCTCCAACGGATCGAGATGGAGCGCGGCCATCAGCGTCACCAGAAATGGTTAGCCGTCAAACTGCTTAAGAATACGACGAGCCAGCGTTGCGGAAAGCTTGCAATATCGAAGCCGCGGACGAACACCAGGCCTGGAAGGACAAAGACAAGAAAGATCGCCAGCAACCGTTCAAATAAACGGGCGCAAAACCAATGAATCCGGCCATCTTTGAGAACAATTCCCCCATGCCTCTGAAGCGTGCACCTTGGCCCGCACTCTTTCGGATTTCAAATTAGGGGAGAAAGCCGTCATGGGGCTTCGCATTCGCACTCCTGAGTTGCTCACTGTGAGGTGGTGGTGGTAGGGATGCTAGCTGAACTCCAGTGGTCGGTGCCGTTGTGACCGCCACCATGTTCGGATTTCATGTTTATCTAGATAAGAAGCTTGACCGATGATCGCTGCGCGCCAGTTTGCAGCCCGTTTGCTGCGGCGCTTTTGGGCGCCGACAGAGACGTTGGATGGCTATGAGCAGCCGGAACTTGTTGAAGTAATTTTCCAAAAGACGATCGCCTACAAACCCCAGAACGATTGGCCTGAGATGGCTGGCGTTTCATCTGTCCTGGATTTTGGCGGCGGCTGCGGTCTGCATTACAAACAAGCGCGCTCGCCTACCGTCAGATGGGCCGTGGTTGAGACCCCCGCGATGGTAGCCAGGGCTTCCGGACTACAAACCGACAAGTTGCGGTTCTTTACTTCAATTGCAGAAGCGGCAAACTGGCTGGGGCCCTTCGACGTGATGCATTCAAACGGAGCGCTTCATTATTCTAAGGATCCAGAACAGACCCTAAGCCAGCTTTGCTCCTTGCGAGCTCGGACGATGCTCTGGCAGCGCGTGTACTTGTCTCAAGGAGACACAGAGCGAGCAATTCAGGTTTCAAACCTCGTGGACAATGGGCCAGGAAAGGCGGCGCGTTCAGTTAAAAACAAGGCCGTGAAGTACGAATACACCAAAATTCCCGAGCCTGTATTTTTGGCGGCGCACGACGACTACACGCTTGCCGACCGTGGCGCAGATTGGGTTCGGTTTACTCTCAAATAATCCAAAAGATGTACACAAGATGCAATTGCGGATAATTGTCGGCTGCACATCCTTGTGCGAATTGCCGCTCATATCGTACGAGGTGCCGGCAAGCTCGACGTCGCGCCGCACAGCGCTGCGGCTTAAACAAACATCAAATCGTCGCTTCCGGCAGGCGCGCTTTGGCGGAGCCGAACACTTCCTCGAACGCCTGCCGTAGCGCGATATCGACATCCGCCATGGTCACGGGATGGCCGAGATCGACCAGACTGGTGACACCGTAGCGCGGGTCCGCGACGCCGCAGGGGACGATCGCCGCGAAGTGCGAAAGGTCGGGCTCCACATTGATGGAGATGCCGTGGAACGATACCCAGCGCCGCAGCCGCACACCGATGGCGGCGATCTTGTCTTCAAACCCAAAACCCCTGTCCGGCCGGTTCACCCAGACGCCGATCCGGTCCTCGCGGCGCTCGCCCCGCACGTTGAAGGCCGCCAGCGTCCGGATGATCCATTCCTCGAGACTGCCGACATAGGCCCGCACGTCAGGCCGCCGCCGCTTCAGGTCGAGCATTACATAGGCTACCCGCTGCCCCGGCCCGTGATAGGTCAGCTGCCCGCCGCGCCCGGTGGCGAACATCGGGAAGCGGGGGTCGAGCAGGTCACTGGGCTTGCCGCTGGTCCCGGAGGTATAGAGCGGGGGGTGTTCCAGCAGCCAGACCAGCTCGGGCGCCTGGTGAGCCGCGATTTCAGCAACCCGTGCTTCCATGGCCGCTATGGCCTCGAGATAGGGTACCGGCAGGTCGGATATCCGCCATTCGACCGCCCCGCCGCCGGCAGGCTGCGAGAGGGGCGTCAAATCCAGGCTTTGGCGGTCATTAACCATTGGCTAACCATAATGTGGTGGTCTGGAACCACGCAATTTTGCATTCCTCGGTTCGGGTCCCCAGTGCCAACCCTCGATAAAGTCACCGTCGATCTCATGGTGGTCCTCGGGACCACATCGATGCCCATCCATCAGGTAATGCGCCTGAGCCGTGGCGCCATCATCGAACTGGACGCGACCGAAGCGGACGAGGTCAAGATCCTCGCCAACAACCTGCCGATTGCCAGCGGCGTGGTGCTTGTCGATCGCAACCGTATTGCGGTCGAAGTCAAGCAAATGCTGCCGCGACTGCCGGGCACCCGGTAGGTTGAACCACCACACCACCAGCAGGCCTTGTCCCTCCATCATTGATTTGTTACATCGGCGCCGTTGATCGGGGCCGGCGCAAATCCCGTGCCGATCTCTTAAAGCGCTCGTGGCGGAATTGGTAGACGCGCTGCCTTGAGGTGGCAGTGAGTAAAATCGTGGGGGTTCGAGTCCCTCCGAGCGCACCAAAGAATCCCGCAATAAGCCGGGACGCTATTTGCGTGAGCGATGCCGCGTGGTGACGATGCCGAACGGCGCATCCGTTGCTGTAACAAGGTTGGCGTACATCGACGGATGCGGGACTGAGGCTGGCGACGCCGACCTGCCGACCCAAAACCCGAAAGCACATTCAAGACTGCCTGGCTGGTTATCGATGGGAACAAACGAATGAAATTTTTGAGCTACGCCTATCGGTTCAGCTCCAATTTTATTTTCCTGTTGCTGGTCTATTTCAGCCTGAATTTCCTGGGGAAATATCAGCAACGCGCGATCGTCGCCATTCTCGTGCTGGTCTACAGCGCGATGCACTCGGCGTCGGCATTGCGTTCGTTTTACTTCTTTCAGAAAGTCGAGCGGCTCGAGGGCGAGGCGCGCCGCCTCGCTGTTCTGGCCGGGGAGAGCCCTTCCGCGGCGGCCCAGCGCAAGCAAATCGTCAGTGACGTCGGAGGTCTCCGCCGGGCCGGTGAAATGAACGCCTATATCGATCTGTTGTTTCTCGCTTTGGTCGTGCTGCTATGCGTTTCGAAGATCGTGACGGATTGAACCGTCGCGCGCTTCTCTTTGAGCTGGACCAAACGCGTCAGCGCGCCACGACCGGCACGCGCTGCAAGCCTGGCTCCACGACCGGCAAGGCTTCAGGGAAGAATCATGCGGCGGGAATCGCCGGCATCGGCCGAAATCAGCCTCCCGAGGCCGTCCGTCACATGCCCGGCCGGGGCCGTTTGCTCCGCATGATGCGAGGATGGAGCGACGGGATGCGTGCCCGCGCGCCGCTTTTCCTGTATTTCGAAAATGCTCTGCGCCGGAATAGGCAGGGCAATGGCGGCGCCGTCCAGCGCGAGCGGCGATTGCCGGGGCCAGGGCGCTTCCCGCGGCAGCGGGACGCCGCGTTTAAGCCGTCTGGCGCGATCGAACGGTTCCGCGGGCGGCACCAGCTGTCCGTCATGCCAGTCCGAATCCGACAGCGAGGGGGCGGGAAGGGTGTCGCCGCCGGCAAAAACGAAATTGGGAATTTTTGGCCAGCGCGAGATCGCCACAGTTTCCGATGGCGGATGCAAATGCCATTGCTGTGGCTCCGTCGGCGTCACCGGCTGCTCTGATGTCGCCGGCACTACATGGACGATGCGATAGCCTCGCGCCTTCAGCTCATGGAGAATCCTCGGCAATGCGGCGACGGTTCGCGCCTGGATGTCGTGCAGCAGCAGAATGCCTCTTCCTTTTTCCTCAAGCCGCTTCATCGCGAGATCGTAGACCCGCGAGGACGAAATATGCCGCCAGTCATCAGCCAGAAAATCGGCGCTCCAGGTCTGGATGCCCTGTGAGGCAAGATAGTCCTCGACGCCTTCGGCACGCGAGAGGCCGGGGATGCGAAAGAACGGGGCAAGTGGTGCGTCATCCCCAAGCGCGGCCTTTACAGATGCGATTCCATCGTCGATCTCTTGCTTGGCGCGCTCGACCGGCATTCTGTTCATGCTCAGCGGATGATTCTGGGTGTGGGCGCCGATGCTATGCCCGGCGTCGCGGAGCTTGCGCACGCCTTCCGGATAGGCCTGGGCCATGCGGCCGATTGTGAAGAAGGTCGCCTTCACGCATTGCGAGGCGAGAATGTCCAGAACCTGATTGCTGTTGTGCGGCAGCGGCCCGTCATCGAACGTCAGCACCACTTCATGATCTTCGAGCGGCAGCGTTTCCGGATATTGCATGGTGCCGATCCGGGGATGCTCGCGGGGATCGACCACAAGGGTTCGCGAGGTGCCGAGCGCGTCGGGATGCCCGGGACAATTGGCGGCCGACGCAGTTTGCGCGGTGATGCAGGTGAGTACCCCCAAACATAAGCCAGCCCATTGCCGGGTACGAACACCAACCCGCACTCTAGCGATCATGAAACACCGTCTGCATTCCCATTACGCGCAGATAGTTATACGCGGTGACATGAACGAGGCCTTAATTGTCCGAATTGTCTGACTTTTCCAGATGATTTCTGGGTTGGGGCACGCCGCCGACGCCAGCCGAAGCTGGCACCACATGGACGACGCGATAGTCATTGTCCCGGAGATAACGCAAAAAAGCCGGCAGCATGGCCGCGGTTTGCGCTTTGGGGTCGTGGAACAGGATGATCCCCTTGCGGGCGATTTTGAGCCGATCGGTGATCAGCTTCAATTCCTGCTTCGGCGTCATCTTATTCCAGTCGCTGGCCCAAAGATCAGTGCCGAACACGACGATGCCGCGCGACTGCAGCAGCTCGAGGGTCGCCGGGGTCGTCTCAAAGCCGGGAAAACGAAAAAACGGCGTGCTCGGAATCGTGGTCGCGACACCGCGAAGCGCCATTTCATCGGCGGCGATGCCCCGGTCGATTTCCTCACTGGTCTCGCTCGGCGGGATTCGCATCAGGCTGCGGTGCAGCCAGGTGTGATGCCCGATGGTGTGGCCCTCGGCCGCGATCCTTCGCACCAACTCCGGGTGTTCTGACGCGGGCTTGCCAATCAGGAAGAACGTCGCGCGCACGCATTCATGGGCCAGTGCCGCCAGCACAAGCGGCGTCGTGGGAGGCCACGGGCCGTCATCGAACGTCAGCACGACCTCGTGGTCATCAAGCGGCAGCGTCTGCGGAAAGCTTTTCAACCCAATCCGCGGACTGGAGGCGGCATCGACGCTAAGAACGCGTGAGGTGCCGAGCGTTCCCTCGCGTGGACAGTCCGCCGCCTGGGCGGCGGCGGTCCATGCCATCGAGGCGATAAGGCTAGCCGCTAGCACGGTCGTGAACTTCCGGGCCCGTCTTTGCCGGAGCATCTTTGTCATCGCGCCAGGTGTTGCCCTTTGGGTAATGCGTGAGGCGATAACTCAGACGAATTGTGCCATTCTGTCAAACCGCCGAGGCGTGGCATGGCCGAAGATATGGACGTTGCCCAACCCGCCGATACGCCGGGGCTTGCGCATCGTCAATCAAACCTTAACGCGCATCGCCGACTATTGCCGCGGGCGGAGTCGAGCATGCAGCGCTTGCGGCTGAAAGCGGACGGACGGATCGTCGAGTTGCGGGATGGGCGGGAGTTTCCGCTCGCACCGGCGACGACCTACGTCGCGCCGATTACGCCTCTCGCCGCGCCGGTGACGACTTACGTCGCACCGACAGAAATGGCGCGGTCTCCGGCGGTGCGCGACCTTCGCCGGCGCACGCGCCTGACGCAGCTGGAATTCGCCGCGCGATTAGGGGTGCCGGTCGAGACCATCAGAAACTGGGAGCAGGGCAAGCGCATGCCGCGCGGACCGGCGCGGGCGCTTCTCGCCGTGATCGCTCATGCCCCGGAGACGGTGTTTGCAGCTCTGGCCGCGGACCCGTCCCCCGTCTGAGCGCGAAACTGCCTCTCGGCAATGTTGGCAGCGCGGTCCTCAGGGGACATAATGGAGCTCGGTTTATCTGAGTACCTGCGATGCATTTCGTCGAGGCCAACGGCGCCAAAATTCCCGCGATCGGGCTGGGTACCTGGGAATTGCGTGGGCGAACCTGCGCACGTCTGGTCGAGCAGGCGCTGAGGCTCGGCTACCGCCACATCGACACCGCGCAGGCTTATGAGAACGAACGCGAGGTCGGCGAGGGCCTGCGCACTTCGGGGGTCAGGCGCGACGATGTGTTCGTCACGACAAAAGTCTGGACCACGCATTTCGCGCCGCATGATCTCGAGCGATCCACCAAGGAGAGCCTGGCAAAGCTGCGCCTTTCCGAAGTCGATCTGTTGCTGCTGCACTGGCCAAATCCGCAGGTGCCGTTGCAGGAGACGTTAGGCGCGCTGGCGCGTGTCAAGAAGCTCGGCATGGCCCGGCACATCGGCGTCTCGAATTTCACCGTGGCCTTGATCGAAGAGGCGGTCGCGGCTTGCCCGGAGCCGCTGGCGTGCGATCAGGTCGAATACCATCCCTATCTCGACCAGACCAAGGTGCTGGAGGCGTGCGCGCGTCATGGCATGGCTCTGGTCGCCTATAGTCCGGTCGCAAAGGGCCGTATCAAGAACGACCAGACGCTGGCGCGGATCGGGCAGACCCACGGCAAGACCGCGGCCCAGGTTTGCCTGCGTTGGCTGGTGCAGCAGAACGTTTCCGCGATACCGCGGACCTCAAAGATCGAACGGCTGTCGGAAAATATCGACATCTTCGACTTCGCGCTGTCCGCCGACGAAATGTACCAGATCTCCCAGATGCGAAGCGCCAAGGGCCGGCTTACCGATTTCGGTTTTGCGCCGAAATGGGATTGAGGCTGCTGCATTGCCCGCTATGCTGGCGGCTGGGGCATGATCCGGAAAAGTGGGAAGCGGTTTTCCGAAAAGATCATGCTCAAACAAAAAGATAACGCCAGAGTCTGATTCAACTTAGTTGAATCAGACTCTGGCGGCGACTTCGAAAAACGTTGATTGAGTACGGTGGAATCACGGCGGTTCATACACTCAGGCATCGCAGCATCCGCGCTTGGACATCTGTCAGTTCTGACGATGGTGCTGATCTTCGCTGAGGTGCACCCGTTCGGTTCGGTCACGGCCGAGCCGATCATGGTCGATATTGTTTTGCCTGATGAGGCGACGCGGACCCCAAAGAAAGAAGAGCCACTTCCGGAGCCGAAAGCGCAACCTTCCGACGCCTTCGACCTTTCCTCGAAATCCGCGCCCTCAAGTTCACCGGCACCGGCCGCCCCGCAGGCGGCCGCAGCGCAGCCACAAAAGCAGGCGCCGCTGTCGACGCCGCCTCCCAATCAGCAACAGCCTGCTGCTCAGTTGCAGCCGCCATCCACATCCCCGTTGCCCGCCTTCATCCCTCCGGAGCCTGACCTTTCCATCAAATATCACGTGATGCTTGGTCTACCCCAAGACACATCGGGCGATGGCTTCGACGCCCCGGCGACGGCGAAAGCCGAACTTGCATCCAATCTCGTCACGGAGTTTCGGCGCCATCTCAAGACATGCTCGAAGCTTCCTGACACGATCGCCCCCTCTGACAAGATCAAGATCACGCTGCGGGTGCTCATGACGCTTGAAGGCAAGCTTGCGGCGGAGCCAATCCTGATCGAGGCCAGCGCGTCCGCCAAGGGGCCAGCACTGATGCAAAGCGCAATCGGTGCGCTGGAGGCCTGTCAGCCATTCGCGATGTTGCCGGCGGACAGATACGGCGAATGGAAAGTGCTCGATCTCAGCTTCACCCCGCAGGATTTCGCGGGATCGTCCTAACTCCCCATCGCGCGCCAGGCATTGGCGTGACGCCATACACGGTGGATTCGAGGATGAAGAAGCCGACCGCTACAATATCGATCGAATATGCACCCATTTTGCATCCCCCCGCAGTCGCGAATGCTGCCATGCATGTTCAATGGCGGCAGCGGGTGCAATGGTATTGAACGCTTCTAGCGCGCTATGGCAGGATGCCAACTAATTAGGGGTTCCTTCGAATGGCTTTGAAGCTCGTGATCGGCAACAAGAACTATTCGTCGTGGTCGATGCGGCCATGGCTGGCGCTGAGAGCCAACAACATCCCCTTCGACGAAGTGTTCATCCCGCTCTATACCGGCGAGGCCGACAAGGAGCGGATTTTGAGTTTCACGCATTCCGGCAAGGTGCCGGTGCTGATAGATGGCGACGTCACGATCTGGGATTCGCTCGCCATTATCGAATATGTCGCCGAACGGTTTCCGCAAGCCATGCTGTGGCCTGAGGACCGCGCTCGCCGGGGGCATGCGCGTTCGATTTCGGCGGAGATGCATTCGGGCTTTGCGGCGCTGCGCAACGAATGCGGCATGAACCTGCATCGGCCGGTCGGCCCGATAGCGCTGTCGGATGATGCGCGCGCCAACATCGCGCGCGTTCAGCAAATCTGGATCGAGTGCCGCGACCGCTACGGAAAGTTTGGGCCGTTCCTGTTCGGATCCTTTGGCGGCGCGGACGCCATGTTTGCGCCGGTGGTGCATCGCTTTCGCACCTATGCGATTCCGGTGGCGCCGGAAGTGCAAGCCTACATGGATACGATGATGTCGCTGCCGGCGCTTCAGGAATGGACCAGCGCCGGCCTTGCCGAAACCCTTGTTATCGAGAAGTTCGAGACGGCGTGAGCTGGAAAACTCACCGGCGTTCAAGGGCGCACTCGGTCAGCTCGAGGCGACTGTGGTTCCAGTCGTGCTGAGCGAAGTGGTCGGCGTTGGCGGGCAGGGCGGGCTCCGCGACCTTCGCCAAGCTCCAGCAGGCGGGCCTCGGCGATCAGGCCAATCCTGGATCGGAAACGGTCAAATCTTCCGATCACGGTCGAGCAATTGCAGCAGGTGCTGGGCAGCGACACCGTCAAGCAATTGGCCGCGCGGTTCAATACCCCGGTTGATCAGCTCACCAAGGTTTCGGCGTAACAACTTCCCTCATACGGCCCAGACGGCAAGCTCCTGAGGCCTGCGAAATTGGCGGCTGTCGACGGGGCAGGGCCATTTCGTCCGGAACCCCCGAAATTGCGTTTATCGCACTGAAAAACCTGCAAATTCGCGTATTTGCTATGTCCTGATGTAACTGGCCAACGGGACGGGCGCTGTGCTATATAGCCGCCGGGTTTTTAGTCGGCCGTTGCAGCGGGACCGTGAGCACAGCCGATTCTTGCGTGATGGAGATGGGCGTTGAAGCACAAATACGCCGTTGGAGAGACTGTCTATTTTACTGCCAGCAATGTCGCGCGTCCGGCCGCCAGCGGCACCTATGAGGTGATCCGGCTGCTTCCGACCGATGGCGATGACTGCCAGTATCGGATCAAAAACTCGACCGAGGCTTTCGAACGGGTGGCCAAGGAAAGTCAGCTCGACATTTCCTGAAAAATGGCGCGCACGGCCGGGCGGAGCGGATTCCGTTTCGCCTGCCGTCAACGGCCCCCGTTCGCAGACCATTTGGCTGAGTGCGGAGAAAAAGGCATTCACTCCGCTGATTGCATTTGTGCTGCATTGGGGGACATCGCGGCATGAACTGGGCCTGGGCTACATCGCTTGACCAACTCTGGCGTTCGCCGGCCTTTCCGATGTGGCTGACATTGGCCACGGCGGGGTTCTTCGGGATTATCGTTCTCACCACGCTGCTGCGCGCCGAGAGATCGCTTGCGAACGGCACGCTGACCGTCGTCACGCTGCTGGTCGTCGGCATTGCAGTCGCTGTTACCATTCGCGGGTTCGGTCCGGGCGTCCAAAGCGCGTCCGGTGAGACCCTATCCCCCCAGCCGATGAGCGCTGCGCTGCCGGCATTGTCGTGTATCGACGATCTGGCGGGAGAAACCGTTTTGACGGCGTGCGAGAAGGTGTTGTTTGGCTCGGCCGAATCCACCGCCGCTGCGCTGTCATACGCGGCGTCACAGATCACGCGGCTGACCGCACTCGGCGATGTCGCTGCAGCAAATGCTCGCATGACACCCGAATTGCAAATGGTGCGCCGTGCAGTCGAACGCGACCGCTACGGCCTGATGGCTTACGTGCTCGCCGCGCGTGACCATTGTACGCCGTCGGACTGCGCGGCGTTTCGGGCGCTTACCGATCGGAACCAGATCGCGGCTAATATGAATGAGCGGACCTACGAGGGCCTGATTGTGCGTTACGCGCCATCGTGGAACGCACCTGCGGCGGCAGCTCCGGTCGCCACGCTTGCGCCATCGGCGCCCACGGGCAAACCTACCAACGCCGAATTTCCCACCGCAGCCTCAACCCCGCCTATAAGCATCATGACGCCGGAGCCGGCCGCGGCGGCCACGCCGCCTGCGCCGCGTTCGCCGCCATCATCACCGGTAGCGATCGCGCCATTGCCGTCACCGCGTCCCACTCCGACGGCAGCGCCCGCGCTGGTGGCGGCCAAAAAGCAGCCCGCGCCGAAATCTCCGCGCCCGGCCGCGCCGGTTCAGCTCGCGCCCGCGGCGGCTCCAACGCCCGCGGCGCCAGCTCCCGCCGCCGAGAATAATTGATGCTTTCAAAAGCCGTCACCGATCGCTAATTTCGAAACCATGCCGCTTCACCTCATCAAGCTTGCCGTCGGCTGCGAGTCGGTAAAGGAACTCAAGAGCTGGGTCGCGGAGCGCATGCAGACCGCAAAGAAAAAAGGCCTGCCGCTTCACCATATTCACATCACCCGGATGACCCCGAAGCGGGTCGAAGAGTTGCTCGCTGGCGGCTCGCTTTACTGGGTCATCCGCGGTGAAATCGCGGCGCGGGAAAAAATCATCGCCATCGAGCCGTTCCGCGATCGCGACGGTATCGGACGATGCCGGCTGGTGATGCAGCCCAAAGTGATGGCGGTATCGCCACGGCCAATGCGGGCGTTCCAGGGCTGGCGCTATTTCACGGAAGACGCCGCGCCGCCGGATCTCGGCAAGGCGGCTGCGGTGAGCGTCGCGGCGATGCCCGAGCCGATGCGGCGCGAACTGCGCGATCTCGGGCTGCTTTAGACTGCGACGTTGTCGATCAGCCGCGTTGTTCCGATCTTTGCTGCGACCAGAATCCGCATCGGTCCGTCATTCGCCGATGCGATCGGCGCCAGCGTCTCGGCTTGCCGGACTTCGAAATAATCCAGCGTGAAGCCTGCGCCCACGATCAGTTCAGCGCCGCCGGCCATCGCGGCCTTGATGTCGTCCCCCGCGCGCAACCGCAGGGCGCTTTCTTTCATCGCACGGTATAGTTCCGGCGCCGCGCGGCGTTGATCCGGCGACAGGTAGACATTCCGCGAAGACATCGCGAGGCCGTCGCGCTCGCGCACGGTTCGTGAGCCAATCACCTTGACGCCGAGGTCGAGATCCCCAGCCATCCGCGTCAC
>Ga0208991_1000061_pt1 | contig 17657 bp, 14 predicted proteins | sample MedBloCAOM3_M2_FD_187855 | JGI IMG/M metagenome (GOLD analysis project Ga0208991, IMG submission 187855) | Forest soil microbial communities from El Dorado National Forest, California, USA - Mediterranean Blodgett CA OM3_M2 (SPAdes) (version 2) | ecosystem: Environmental > Terrestrial > Soil >...
GGGACCGGCGGCAACACGACGCTGCTGGCCGTGATCGTGTCGCTCGATCCGATCCGCTTCGAGTTCACCTTCGACGAAGCCTCGTATCTGCGCTACGAGCGCCTCTCGAAGGCCGGACAGGACATGACCAGCCGCGACGGCAGCGCCCTGGTGTCGCTGCGACTGATCGACGAGCCGGACTACGGCTACCAGGGTCGCATGGATTTCGTCGACAACGTCATCGACCGTTCGTCCGGCACCATCCGCGGCCGCGCGGTCTTCACCAACCCGAATGGCGTGTTCACGCCCGGCATGTTCGGCCGCCTCCGCGTGCCGGGCTCGCCTTCCTACCAGGCGTTGCTGGTGCCGGACGCCGCGATCGGCACCGAGCAGGCGCGCAAATACCTGCTCGTGGTCGATGGCGAGAACGTCGTGCGGCAGAAATACGTGACGCTCGGCCAGGTCTCGGACAATCTCCGGGTGATCAAGGACGGGCTCGCGCCCGAAGACCGGGTCATCGTCAACGGCCTGATGCGCGCGCGCGCCGGACAGAAGGTGACTCCGCAGGAGGAGGGCGCTCCGCCGCCCGCGCCGGGCGCGGCCCAGGTCATGAAATAAGGCCGCCCGAACCCCATGCGGATTTCCCATTTCTTCATCGACCGGCCGATCTTCGCCGCCGTGGTCTCGATCGTCTTCGTGATCCTGGGCGGCGTGTCCTATTCGCGGCTGCCGGTGGCGCAATATCCCGAGATCGCGCCGCCGATCATCAACGTGACCGGGCAATATCCGGGCGCCAGCGCCGACGTCGTCGCCTCGACGGTGGCCACGCCGATCGAGCAGCAGATCAACGGCGTCGAGAACATGATGTACATGTCGTCGAATTCGAGCGCCGACGGACGCTTCTCCATCGCGGTCACCTTCGAGCTCGGCACCAATCTCGACATCGCGCAGGTGCAGGTGCAAAATCGCGTGGCGATCGCCCAGCCGCGGCTGCCGGCGGACGTGCGCAATATCGGCGTGACCGTCAGCAAGAGCTCGCCCGACCTGATGATGGTCGTGCACCTCTACTCGCCCGACAAGTCGCGCGACACGCTGTTCATCTCGAATTATGCGACGCTCGAGATCACCGACGCGCTCACGCGCGTCGACGGCGTCGGCTCGATCACGGTGTTCGGCAGCCGTGACTATTCGATGCGAATCTGGCTCGACCCCGACCGCCTGCAGGCGCTCTCGCTCACGGCGGGCGACGTGGTCATCGCGCTGCAGGGCCAGAACATCCAGGTCGCGTCCGGGGTGCTCGACCAGCCCCCGACCGACAAGCAGGGCGCCTTCCAGATCGCCGTCCAGACGCTCGGCCGCCTCGCCAATCCCGACGAGTTCGCGAACATCGTGGTGAAGCAGACGACCACCGCGGTGGTGCGGCTCAAGGACGTGGCCCGGGTCGAACTCGCAGCCGTCGACTATTCGTCGAACTCCTATCTCGACCGCGATCCCGCGGTGGCGCTGGCGGTGTTCCAGCGGCCCGGCTCGAACGCGCTGCAGACCGCCAACAACATCGTCGCCATGATGGACGTCCTGTCGAAGCGCTTCCCGCCCGGCATCAAGCACGCGATCGTCTATAACCCGACCGCCTTCATTCAGGAGTCGGTCACGGCGGTCGAGCAGACGATCGGCGAAGCGATCCTGCTCGTGGTGCTGGTGATCGTCCTGTTCCTGCAGACCTGGCGCGCCGCCCTGATCCCGATCGTGGCGATCCCGGTGTCGCTGATCGGCACTTTCTTCTTCATGACGGCCTTCGGCTTCACGCTCAACAACCTGTCCCTGTTCGGGCTCGTGCTCGCCATCGGCATCGTGGTCGACGACGCGATCGTGGTGGTGGAGAATGTCGAGCGCAACATTGCGGCCGGCCTCACGCCCCACGACGCGGCGGTCAAGAGCATGGACGAGGTCGGCTCGGCGCTGATCGCGATCGCGCTGGTGCTGTGCGCGGTGTTCGTGCCGTCCGCCTTCATCACCGGCATCTCCGGCCAGTTCTACCGGCAGTTCGCGCTCACCATCGCGGGCGCGACCATCATCTCGCTGATCGTGTCGTTGACCCTGTCGCCGGCGATGTGCGCGCTTCTGCTCAAGCCGCACGATACCCGGCATCGCGACCGGTGGTTCGAACGGCCGATCCACGGATTCTTCCGGCTGTTCAACTACAGTTTCGACGCGCTCGGGCGCGGCTACGGATACATCGTGTCGCGCACGGTGCGGATCTCGGCGATCGTGCTCCTGGTCTATGTCGGCATCCTGGCCTACGGCCTCAACGAGTTCCGCAAGACTCCGATCGGCTTCATCCCGCAGGTCGATCGCGGCTATCTGATCGTGGTGATTCAGCTTCCCCCCGGCGCGTCGCTCTCGCGTACCGACGCGGTGCAGCAGCGTGCGGTCGACATCGCGCTCAAGACTCCGGGAGTCGGGCATGCGGTGAACATCGTCGGCTTCTCGGGCGCGACCTTCACCAATGCGCCGAATTCGGGCGCGGTGTTCCTCACGCTTGATCCCTGGGAGGATCGCGCCCGCGATCCGCGGCAATCCGCCGCCGGCATCACGGCCGCGCTGATGCAAAGCCTCGCGCCGATCCAGGACGCGTTCATCCTGGTGGTGCAGCCGCCGCCGGTCGCCGGCATCGGCAATGCGGGCGGCTTCCGCATGATGGTCGAGGATCGCGGCGGGCAGGGCGCGGCGGCGCTGCAGGCGCTGTCCGCCACCATGGCGGCGCGCGCGAGCCAGACGCCTGGCCTCTCCCAGGTGTTCACGCTGTTCGAGACCTCCACCCCGCAGCTCTACCTCGACATCGATCGCACCAAGGCGCAGCTGCTCGGCATCAACGTGGCGGACGTGTTCGCGGCGCTGCAGGTCTATATCGGCTCCTCCTATGTCAACGACTTCAACCTGTTTGGCCGCACCTTCAGGGTCACCACGCAGGCCGATGCCGAGTACCGCAACGATCCCAAGGACGTGCTGAAGATCCGGGTGCGCAATTCGGCGGGCGACACGGTCCCGCTCGGGTCCTTCACGACGGTGCGCGACATCTCGGGTCCCTATCGGGTCCCGCGCTACAATCTCTATCCGGCGGCCGAGCTCGACGGCGGCGCCGCCCCCGGCTACAGCCAGGGGCAGGCGATCCAGATCATGGAAAAGCTCGCCGCCGAGATGCTGCCGGAAGGTTTCAGCTACGAGTGGACGACGCTCGCCTTCCAGCAGCTCAGGGCCGGCAACACGGCCGCCTTCGCGTTTGCGCTCGCCGTGGTGTTCGTATTTCTGGTGCTGGCTGCCCAATTCGAGAGCCTCACCTTGCCGCTCGCCGTCATCATGATCGTGCCGATGTGCCTCGTCGCCTCGATCACCGGCGTGATCCTGCGCGGCCAGGACAACAACATCCTCACCCAGGTCGGCTTCGTGGTGCTGATCGGGCTGGCCGCCAAGAACGCGATCCTGATCGTGGAATTCGCCAAGCAGCTCGAGGACGCCGGCCGCGACCGCTGGTCCGCGGCGGTCGAGGCGGCGCGGCTGCGGCTGCGCCCGATCCTGATGACCTCGCTCGCCTTCATCTTCGGCGTGGCGCCGCTGGTATGGGCGGTCGGCGCCGGCGCGGAGCTGCGCCAGACGCTGGGCACCGCCGTGTTCTCGGGCATGATCGGCGTGACCGTGTTCGGGCTGCTGTTCACGCCGGTGTTCTACGTGGTCAGCCGCTGGATCGCGGAGCTCGCGCGGCGGCGCCGCGCCGGGGCCGTGACGCAGCCCGCGGAATAGCGCGGCCGATTTGACTCGTCATGCCCGCGCTTGTCACCGTAAGTCGGGTCCACCCGACTTACGGCGATCTTGAACTTGCGAAACTCGGGCAAGCCCGAGTTTCGATGGCATCCCGATTCGTAGGGCACTGCGTCCCTGATCGGGATGGCCGGGACACATAGGCGAGCGAAGCGACGCCGTTCTTCGAATGGCTATAGGCGAGCGAAGCGACGCCGTTCTTCGAATGGCTATGGGCGAGCGAAGCGACGCCGTTCTTCGAACGGCTCTGCCCGGCCATGACGATGTGGATAGGCGGAAGCTCCCCCCGCGTGCCACAATGGCGATCGGGAAACGGGGAGGGATCGATGATCGCCAAGCGCCTCATGCTGTGCCTGGTCGTGGCAACCGGCATCGGGCTGTCGAATGCCGGCGACGCGCGGGCGCAGACCTACCCGAACCACGCGCTCAAGATCGTGGTGCCCTATCCGGCGGGCGGACCGACCGACGTGCTGGCCCGGCTGGTGGCGGAAAAGCTGTCGTCGATGTTCGCACAGAGCGTCATCGTCGAGAGCCGCCCGGGTGGCGCCGGCGGCACCGTGGGCGCCAAGGCGGTGGCGAGCGCGGATCCCGACGGCTACACGCTGCTGATTTCGCAGGTCGGCGCGCTCACCATCAGCCCGTCGATCTACAAGAGCGTGGACTATGAGCTCTCCAAGGCCTTCGCCCCGGTGGCGCTGGTCGCCGTCAGCCCGCAATTGCTGTGCGTCTCGCCGACGCTTCCGGTGAAATCGGTGGCCGAGCTCCTCGCCTATGCCAAGGCCAATCCCGGCAAGGTCAATTTCGGCTCCGCCGGCGTCGGCTCGCAGCCGCATGTGCTGGGCGAATTGCTGAAGCTGGTCGGCGGCGTGAACATGACCCACATTCCCTACCGCGGCTCGGCGCCCGCCATCACGGACCTGCTGGCCGGGCAGATCCAGATGATGTTCGACACGCCTGTCGTCATGCTGCCGCATATCGAGGCCGGCAAGATGCGTGCCCTTGCCATCACGTCGCCGGCGCGCAGCCCGCAATTGCCGGACGTGCCGACCGTGAACGAAAGCGGTCTGCCGCGGCTGGAGGCGACGCTGTGGAGCGGCATGCTGGCGCCGGCCGGGACGCCGGCGAGCGTCGTGGCCCGGCTCAACGCGACGTTCAACGAGGGCATGAATTCCCCCGACATGAAAGCCAGCCTGGCGAAACTCGGGGCCGAACCCAGGGCGTTGTCGCCCGACGCCTTCGCGCGCTTCCTCGCAGCGGAAACGCAGCGCTGGGCGGCCGTGGTGGCGGAGGCCGGCATCAAGCCGGAATGATCGCATGACCACCGGCGTCCGCGACAACAGCGCATTCCATCGCTTCGAGCTCGAGACCGACGGCCATACGGCCTACGCCTATTACCAGATGGCGCCCGGCGTGATCACGCTGACGCACACCGAGGTGCCGCCCGCCTTGGGCGGCCGCGGCGTGGGCTCGGCGCTGGTGCGCGGCGTGCTCGAGGCGGCGCGGGCGCGCGGCCTGAAGGTGGCTCCCAAATGCCCTTTCGTCAGCGCCTTCATGGGCCGTCATCCGGAGTTCAACGATCTGCTCCGGTAGACGCCTTTTGGCCGACACACGCGTTCGATGGTAAGGTCACGCATGGCAACCCTGACCGCCGACGCCCGGCCATCCGTCATCCGCTGGCATTATCTCTGGTACGCCGGCGCCGCGATCGCCGTCATGATCGCCGCCATCGGGAGCCATGAGCGCTGGTTTCTCAATTTCGTCCACGTCATCTGCGGCGTGATGTGGACCGGCATCGACCTGTTCATGGGATTCATCGTCGGCCCGATCCTGCGGCGCATCGATTTCTCGGCGCGGCGCGAGATCATCGTGCGGCTGGTGCCGAAGACGCTGTTCCTGATGCCGACGCTCGCGATCATCACCGGCACCTCCGGCTGGTATCTCGCCAAGGACCTGGGCTTTCTCGACCTCGCCTGGCCGTATTACGGGTGGGTAGCGGCGGCGCTCACGCTGGTCGTGCTGATGACCATCCAGGGCACCGGCTACCTGCTGCCGACCAACCTGCTGATCTGCCTGGAACTCACCAAGCCCAACCCCGACACCGACAAGATCACCCGCATGATGCGCGGCTTCTTCTTCGCGGTGGCGTGCCAGGGGACCATGCAGGTGATGACCATCGTCATCATGGCGAAATTCGTGTCGGGGATTTGAGGGCAGGGGGCCGCCGCTACTAACGCGTCACGCGGTTTCACCTGCCGCGGGTGAACACCACAAACCCCTCCCGGTTCGGCATCCGCACCTTCGGCAGCGTCTGCGCGTCCATCGTGTCGCTTTCCCCGATGATCCCGTTGAGCTGCAGAAGATACGCCGCCAGCGCATAGACCTCGTCGTTGGCAAGCGTCTTCGACTCGTTGAGCGGCATGGCGCGGCGGATATAGTCGAACAGCGTCGTGGCGTAGGGCCAGTAGCTGCCGACCGTCTTCACCGGCGGCTTGTCGCCCGTGAGCGTGCCGCTGCCGCCGACCAGCTGATCGTTCGGCTTGCCGGCGCCTTTCTCGCCGTGACAGGCGGCGCATTTGGCCGCGAAGATCGCCTCGCCCTGGCGCGCGGTTCCGCCGCCGGCCGGCAGGCCGGCGCCGCTCGGATCGATGCTGATGTCCCAGGCGGCGATCTCTTCCGGCGTCGCCGCCCGGCCGAGATCGGGGCTTTGCGCGCCTACGACGCCGCAGCCGAGCCCGAGCAGCGCGGCCGCGAGCAGCCAGCGATCATGCATAGACATGCTTGATCTCCCCATTTGGCGCCACGCTCCAGCTCGTCATGCCGTTGAAATGATAGATGCCGTTGGGGCTGCGGCGCGCGATCAGCTCGGCGCGCGTCGGCTGCACATAACCGCTCGCGTCGGTCGCGCGGCTCTGCAGCACGGCGGGGCCGCCGTCCCAGCGCCACGGGATGCGAAAGCGCGTGAGCGCTTTTGACAGCACCGGCTCCTGCAGGGCGGCCGGCGCAAAGCTTTTTCCGCCGTCGGCCGAGACCTCGACCTTGGCGATCCGGCCGTAGCCCGACCACGCAAGGCCGGAAATCTCGTAGAGACCGGCGCCCTGCATGGCGAGGCCGGGCGAGGGCCGCGTGATCAGCGACTTCGCCTCCATCGGAAAGACGAATTGCAGCGCCTTTCCGTCCGCGCCGAGCAGCGTGTATTTCGAGGTCTCGTCCTTGGTCATGGTCGGACCCTCGGTCACCTTGATCCGGCGCAGCCATTTGACGTTCGTGTTGCCCTCGTAGCCGGGCAGCAGCAGGCGCATCGGATAGCCGTTCGCCGGCCGCACGCGCTCGCCGTTCTGGTAGAGCGCGATCAGCGCGTCATCCATCGCCTTGGCGAGCGGCACGCTGCGGCTCATGCCGGCGGCATCGGCCCCTTCGGCGAGGATCCATTGCGCCTTGGGATCGACGCCCGCTTCCTGCAGCAGCACGGCAAGGCGCACGCCGGTCCATTCGGCGCAGGAGACGAGGCCCTGCAGGGCCTGCGCGCCGGTCTGCACGGGCTCCTTCTGGTTCAAGAGCTGGCCGTTGCCGGCGCATTCCAGGAAGGTGATGCGCGATTCCATCGGGTAGCGGGCGAGCGCGTCGAGGCTGAAGATCAGCGGACGGCGCACCAGGCCGTGGATCAGGAGCCGATGGGCGTCGGGGTTGATGTCGGGAATGCCGCTGTGGCTGCGCTCGAAGTGCAGCCCGTTGGGCGTGATCATGCCGTCGAGCAGGTGGAGCGGCGTGCGCGACGCGCCGGTGCCGGTGGTGCCGGGGGCGGACGCGAAAATACGCGCGGTCTTGCTTTCATGGTTCGACGGCTGGCCATAGGCCGCGAATCCCGCGCCCGGGGTCCGCATATAAGGCTCGATCGGCAGCGGATCGGCCCGCGCTGCCCCGCTGGCGAGCGCGACGCCGCCGGCCAGAAAGAGGCGGCGGTCGATGAGCCCGTTGCCGGCGACCTGTTCGGGCGTGGATTTCTTTTGCCGCAATCGGCGCATGTGATCCTCCCTTGATCTCGGCGGCTTTGCTTTCAGGCCATCGAGTCGCCATGTCTGGGGCGGGCATGGCGACTCGATGCCTGTGCCCGCCGTAGAACGCATGGCTTGCCATGATAGGTGTTCTTCCCCCCGTGATAAACTGGCCCGCACGCCAAATCCCCATGATGCCCGAGATGAAAAAGGCTTTGCGATGAAATTCGGAATCAGTCGGCCGCTCACCCGCAAGGAGGACGATGCCCTGCTGCGCGGCGCCGGGCGCTATGTGGCGGACGTCGCGCCGGCCGGTGCGCTGGCGGCGGTCGTGCTGCGCTCGCCGCATGCCCATGCGGAGTTTCGCGTCACCGACGCCGCCGCGGCGCGCGCTCTGCCGGGGGTGCGGCTGGTGCTGCTGGCGGACGACATCCCCGATCTCGGCCCAATGCCCTGCACGGGGGTGCCGCCGGATGTCACGCTCGAGGCGCCGATCTATCCGGTGCTGGCCCGCCAAAAAGTCGTGCATGTGGGCGACGCCGTCGCCTTCATCGTCGCCGACACGCTCGACCAGGCGCGCGACGCCGCCGAGGCGGTGGCGATCGACTACCGGCCGCTGCCCTGCGTGGTCGATGCGGTCGCGGCGTTGCGGCCGGGCGCGCCGCAAGTCTGGCCGGACAAGCCGGGCAATGTCGCCTTCGCGATGACGCTGGGCGACGAAGCCAAGACCCGCGACGCCTTCGGGCGCGCCGCAAAGACGGTCGAGCTCACGGTCGTCAACCAGCGCCTGGTGACGAATTTCATGGATACGCGCGCCTGCGTCGCCGAATATGACCGGGCAGGCGATCGCCTCACCCTCACGCTCGGCAGCCAGGGCTCGCACCTCATCCGCGACATCCTGGCCGAGCAGGTGCTGAAAATCCCGGTCGACAAGTTGCGGGTCATCACGCCCGACGTCGGCGGCGGGTTCGGCACCAAATACTTTCCCTATCGCGAATACGCGCTCGCCGCGGTGGCGGCGAAGCGGCTCGGACGCCCGGTCAAATGGGTGGCGGAGCGCGGCGAGCACTTCCTCGCCGACGCGCAAGGCCGCGACAACGTCACCACCGCCAAGCTCGCGCTCGACGACACGGGAAAATTCCTCGCGCTGTCGATCGACACGGTGTGCGACATGGGCGCCTATCTGTCGACCTTCGCGCCGTATATCCCCTATGTGGGCGCCGTCATGTTGCCGGGCGTCTATGATTTTGCGGCCGCCTTCATCCGCATCACGGCCGCCCACACCAACACGCTGCCGGTCGACGCCTATCGGGGGGCGGGGCGGCCGGAGGCGGCCTATGTGATCGAGCGGCTGGTCGATACGGCCGCGCGCGAGCTCGGGCTCACGCCCGAGGCGCTGCGCCGCAAGAATTTCATCAGGCCGAAACAGATGCCCTACACGACGCCGACCGGCCAGACCTACGACACCGGCGAGTTCGCGGCGCATCTCGCGCGCGCCCAGGAGGTGGCGGATTGGAAAGGTTTCTCCAAGCGGCTCGCCGCGTCGAAGAAGGCGAAGAAGCTGCGCGGCATCGGCTTCTCGACTTATATCGAGGCTTGCGGCAGCAATGGGCCGGAAGCCGCCACCTTGCGGCTTGGGCAAGACGGCGCCGTCACGGTGCTGATCGGCTCGCAGTCCACGGGCCAAGGCCACCAAACCGCCTATGCCCAGCTCGTCGCCGAGCATCTCGACATTGCGCCGGAGCGCGTGACCGTGATCCAGGGCGACACCGACCGCATCGCGACCGGCGTCGGCACCGGCGGATCGAGCTCGATCACCTGCGGCGGCGCATCGGTGGCGGGCGCGGCGAAAAAACTCGCCGCCAATCTCAAGGAGCTCGCGGCCGATCCATTGGAGGCGGCGATCGGCGACCTCGAGATCGCCGACGGGCGGGTGCGGGTCGCCGGCACCGATCGCGCGATCTCCTTCGCCGATGTGGCGCGCTCCCCGAAGGCGAGCCCCGGCATGCTCACCACGCAGGATTCGATCGCGCCCAAGGCCGCGACCTATCCGAACGGCACCCACCTGATCGAGGTGGAGATCGATCCGGAGACCGGCCACGTGGCGATCGAAAGCTACGTGGTGGTCGACGACTTCGGGGTGACCCTCAACCCGCTGCTGCTGGCCGGACAAGTGCATGGCGGCGCCGTCCAGGGAATCGGCCAGGCCCTGATGGAGCGCACCGTCTACGATTCCGGCTCTGGCCAGCTCCTGACCGCGAGCCTGCTCGACTACGCGCTGCCGCGCGCGGCCGACACGCCGCCGTTCCGGTTCGAGACCCGCAACATACCCTCGACCGCCAATGTGCTCGGCGTGAAAGGGGCGGGCGAGGCAGGCACCATCGGGTCATGCCCGGCCCTGATCAACGCCATCGTGGACGCGCTGTGGCGGGCGTTCCGCATCCGCCACATCGACATGCCGGCCACCCCCGAGCGGGTATGGGCGGCGATCGAGGAGGGCAAGCGGATGCATACGCTTTAGCGCCTGTCCGGGCGGGGGCTGCCGCCGCGGCCTTCACGGGATCGTGAACGGTGCGACCCGATGCCGTCTCCGAATCGTTTCGGGAATAACGCCATAACGGCGGTGTTGGCTCTCCGCCGACCAATAGGCCAAGCCGGACGTCCTTCGTCCGGCGGCTGTTCCAAATCCACCCAGCTTTTCATGCGGGCCTCGGCCCCCACCCAAGGAGAACACCCTATGAGGCGCACCGTGCTTGCCGTGACCGCTCTCGCGCTCGGTCTTTCCACTGCGATCGCGCAGGACCCGATCGCGGCCCGCAAGGCTCTGATGAAAGCCAACGGCCAGCAGGCTGCGTTGGGCGCCAAATACGTGAAGGGCGAGGAGCCGTTCGACCTTGCCAAGGCGAAGGCGATTTTCGCGCAATACCAGGACGCCGCCGCCAAGATGCCGTCGCTGTTTCCCGAAAATTCCAAGACCGGCGGCGAAACCGCGGCGCTGCCGGCGGTCTGGGAGAAGAAGGCCGATGTCGACGCCAAGTTCGCCAAGTTCGGCGCCGACGCCAAGGATGCCGCCACCAAGGTGAAGGATGAGGCGAGCTTCAAGGAGGCCTTTCCGGCGGTGCAGAAGAACTGCGGCGGATGCCACGAGACCTATCGCATGAAGAAGAGCTGATCCGGCATGCTGGCGGCCGGGCCGCGCCGGGCGGTTCGGGACCGTTCGAGGGGCGACGCGTCGCAAGACGCGCCGCCCTTCTGGTTTTGTGCGGGACTTGCGCGGCCTTAGGGTGATTTATCGACGCCCGGATATCATGCGACCGATTCGATTTACGCTGACGTCCCCCACCAATGGAACGGAACGATCCTCATGCGGCGATTGGCGATCCTGGCGGTGAGTGTCGTTGCGTTCGGGTTGGGGGTGTTCTGGATCGTGACCATGCCGGCAATGGTGCCGGCGAGCGCGCTCGCGCCGCACAACCCGCACCTCGCCAATGGCCGCACGATGTTCTACGCGGGCGGCTGCCCGGCCTGTCACGCGACTCCGGACCAGGACGATCGCACCCGGCTCGGCGGCGGCGTGGCGATCAAGCTGGCGGTCGGCACTTTCTACGCCCCCAACATCTCGCCCGATCCCAACGACGGCATCGGGCGTTGGAGCGAGGCCGATTTCGTCACCGCCATGCAAGTGGGGACGTCGCCCGCCCGGACGCATTACTTCCCGGTGTTTCCCTATCCGTCCTACCGCAACATGAAGCGCGAGGACGTGCGCGACCTCTTCGCCTATCTGAAAACCTTGCCGCCAGTCGCCGGCCGGGCGCGCGATCACGACGTGCGCTTCCCGTTCAATATCCGCCGCAGCCTGGGCGGCTGGAAATTCCTGTTTGTCGACGGCCTTCTGAGCGGCGAACCGTTCCGGCCCGATCCGGCGCGCTCGCCGGCGTGGAATCGCGGCGGCTATCTGGTCAACGGCCCCGGCCACTGCGCCGAGTGCCACAGCCCGCGCAACATCCTCGGCGGCATCAAGCGGGGGCAGCGTTTTGCCGGCGCGCCCGAGCAGACGGGCGACGGCTGGGTCCCCAACATCACCCAGAAAGGATTGGCCGCGTGGTCGGAGCGCGACATCGCTTATCTGCTGGAGACGGGCGAAACCCCGGACGGCGATTCGGTCGGCGGCGACATGACGAAAGTGGTCCGGAATACGTCGCAGCTCGACCCGCAGGACCGCGCCGCGATCGCGACCTATATCAAGTCGCTGCCGCCGGTCGAGGGGCCGGTGCCGCCGCCGAAAAAGACGGAATAGCGGATGATGTCTCGCACGGCTCGCACCTCGCGATCCTCTGCTTTTTCGTCGAGCCGCGACACCAACTCGTGATACGGTCTGTCATCAGCAGGGGGGATTTCATGCGCGTGATAGCGGCTCTGAGCACCGTCGCGTTCCTGGTTGGTTGCAACGTGGCATTGGCCGATCCGGTCGGCCGCTATGATTGCGAAGGCACCAATCCGGGCAAGGACACCGGATATAAATGCACGGTCGTTGTCGAGCGCACGGGAGATACGTATAGCGTGAGATGGAAGGTCGGCAACGACAGCTTCGCGGGCACCGGCATCGGCAACAAGGATTTCATTGCCGTCTCGTATACCTCCGGCAACCAGACGGGACTCGCGCTCTACGCTCCTGACGGGAACAACTGGCAGGGCGTGTGGACTTACGCTGGCGGCCGCCAGATGGGGACCGAGCGCTGGGTCAGGCGCTGAACGTTCCGCTTTCAACGCTCGCTGATTCCGAGCTCATCTTTCGCGCCCGATCGTCCTCGTCGCTTGGGCTTGAAAAATTTCGCCCGATTCTCGGCGACGCCGGCGGAAATTGCTTTTGCGGCAGCGATGGCGACGTTTCCCGTCGGCCGAATTACTCTTCTTGACCTTGGCCATGCCGCGCCCATGGAGCGCACGCATTTTTTCGGGCTTTGCCGAAGCGCTGCGTCGAAATGGGCGACCGCAATGGCTTCCGCGCCGCGAGCTCTGACGCCGCCGCATGGCTCGCTTTGACAAGCCGGCCCGGCGTGCCCACAACGACACGCACAGGACTTGCCACAACGACCGCAATGCCGCGGCCGAGATCCCGCCCCCATGAACGTCGTCAACGCGATCCTGATCAAGCTCGTCTCGGTGCTGCTGTTCGCCGTGATGTCGGTGCTGGTGCGCTGGCTGGGCGACCGCGTGCCGCTCGGGCAGATGGTGTTCTTCCGCAGCGCCTTCGCGATCCTGCCGGTTCTGCTGTTTTATGCTTGGCGCGGCGAGCTGATGGCGGCGGTGCGCACCGACCGGCCGTTCGGCCATGCGGGGCGCGGCCTGATCAGTGTCGCCAGCATGTTCCTGAATTTCGCCGCGCTGGCCCGGCTGCCGCTCGCCGACGCCAATGCGCTGTCCTTCGCGGCGCCGCTGATCACGGTGGCGCTGGCGGCGTTGATCCTGAAGGAGCGGGTGCGGGTCTATCGCTGGACCGCGGTCGGGGTCGGCTTTGCGGGCGTGCTGGTGATGCTGTGGCCCTATCTCGACATCGGCCATATCACGGCGTCGTCGGCGGCAACCATCGGGGCGCTGTGCGCGCTCACCGCCGCCTTCACCAATGCGGGCTCGGTGATCCAGACCCGGCGCCTGACCGCCAGCGAGACCACCGCCTCGATCGTGTTCTACTTCTCCTTGATCTGCATGCTGTTCGGCGCCGCCACGCTGCCGTTCGGCTGGGTTTCTCCGACATATCCTGAACTGGCCGCGCTGATCGGGATCGGGGTCATCGGCGGCGTGTCGCACATCTTCCTGACCGAAAGCTACCGCTACGCCTCGGCCTCGGTGGTGGCGCCGTTCGATTATGCCGCGATGCTGTGGGCCTTCCTGTTCGGCTACGCCTTCTTCGGCGAGATCCCGACCGTCTATGTCTTCATCGGCTCGGCCATCGTGACGGCGAGCGGCCTGTTCGTGATCTGGCGCGAACGCCGGCTCGGGGTCGAGCGCATCCGCACCAGCGCCGGGGAGGGGCCGCCGGTGGGGAAATGAGGCGCGTTCCGGGGGTGGCCGCACGGCGGGTGGGCGGGGTTTCGTCGGGCTAAGAACCCCAGGACACAAGGATTTATCATTTTACCGTGGGGGCCCGGAAACTGTTGCCGCAACGTCACGGTCGGGATGAAAAGCGCCGAGGTCAACCGGGAAATCGCAAGATTGACTAGGCCGTTCGGCCGCATCGCATTTAGGATCAGCCAGAGAATTCACTCGGGGCCATGATTCCCATGAAAAACCTCCTGTTGGGCAGTGTTGCGCTGATTGTTTACGCGGGCGCCGCCAATGCGGCAGACCTGCCGAGAATGCCGCTCAAGGCGGCGCCGGCGCCGGTCGTCGCCTACGACTGGAACGGCTTCTATCTCGGCGGCTATTTCGGCGACGCGATCAACGAATCGAAGACGCGGACGAGCACGTCGACCGGGGTAAACAGCCTCAACCAGAAAGGCTTCACGGCCGGCGGGGCCGTGGGCTACAACTGGCAATTCGCTCCGAGCTGGCTGATCGGCTTCGAAGGAGACATCGGATATCTGAGCCTCAACCGCACCAATATCGAGTGGAACAACAACGTGCTGGTCGGGGTCAAGGCCGACTGGTACGCCACCGCCCGCGCGCGCCTCGGCTACGTGACCGGCCCCTCGCTGCTCTATGTCACCGGCGGCGCGGCCTTCGTGCATATCCGTGACACCTTCGGCGGCGATTTGTTCACGGTCGGACCGACGACCAACACGACCACGAAAACCGGTTGGACCGTTGGCGGCGGTATCGAGACCAAACTGTCGCGCGCCTGGACAGCCAAGACCGAATACCTCTTCATCGACGCTGGCGACACCTCGTTCGGCTCGAATCCCGCTGCTGTCGCGGGCGTGCCCACGACCTTCACTCACAACTTCCACGTCATCAAGACCGGCCTGAATTACAAGATCGGCGAACCGTTCCTCGAGGGCCTGCCGCTGTTCGGCACGTCGACGCAGCTCCCCTCCGATCACAAGTGGGGCGGCTTCTATGCCGGCCTCAATATGGGCAGCGGCATCTCGAATATTCGCACCATCGGCGGAGGGGGCCTTGTCGTGGCGGGCTCCGAGCAGGACGTCAACGGCACCGGCTTCGCGGGCGGCGGGCAGATCGGTTACAATCTCATGTTCGGGCCGAAGTATTTCGCCGGCCTCGAAGGAGATATCGGCTATCTGGGTGTTCGCGGTTCCGAGGCCGATTGGTTCGATACAAGCAGAACTTTCGCCAGCAAGACCAGCTGGTACGGCACGGCGCGCGTCCGTGCCGGCTCGAGCACCGGTCCTGCCTTGCTTTACGTCACCGCCGGTGGCGCGTGGGTGAACCTCACCGACACTTTGACGAATGGCGCTCTCGCCTCCACCAGCTCCAGGACGGCGGGGGGATGGACGGTCGGCGGGGGTATGGAAGTGGCGCTCGATGCGCGCTGGTCGGCGAGGATCGAGTCGCTCTACATGGATGTCGGCCACCGCAATCTGGCTGTTGGCATCAATAATTCGGACTTCAAGGACCGTTTCACGGTCGTGCGCGCCGGCGTGAGCTACGCCTTCGGCAACGATCTCTTCTGACCCATCGCGAATGCGATGCGAAAGCCCCGGGCAAAACCCGGGGCTTTTTCTTTTGGCGTAGAGGCCTTCGGTGCAGGCGCCCTTTGCGGCGCTCAAAACGCCTTGAACGTAATGATGGTGCGGGTGTCCTGGATGCCCGCGACGGTCTGCACCTTCTCATTGACGAAATGGCCGATGTCGGTGTCCTTGTCGACATAGAATTTGACCAGCAGGTCGAACTCGCCGGCGGTCGAGTAGATTTCCGAGGCGATCTCGGATTCGGCGAGCGCGTTCGCCACGTCGTAGGACTTGCCGAGCTGGCATTTGATCTGGACGAAGAAGGGAATCATGCGCGCCTCCGGGCGGCCGGCGGGGCCGCTCCGCAATCCAGCAAAATCGGGCCGGGTTGACAAGCAGGCGCCGCGTTCGGCTCTGCGCCGCAAGTGTCGGCAAACCCGAAGGGGTGCGTTGCGGCGCGCGCGCGCCGACGGCCTTCCGCTCGCCGTGGCCATGGCGTAAGCTTTCGGAAAAGACGGATAAAGCGGGAGGACGCGATGCGTCATGCGTGGTTGATGGCGACGGTGCTGGCCGGGCCGGCCTTCGCGCAGCCGGCGAGCGACAAGCTCGACGACAGCCAGCAACTGGGCCAGCGCCTGTTCAACCAGTCGTGCCGCGTCTGCCACGCCAAGCCTCAGCTCACCAGCGTGCAATACGGGCCGGTCGTCTCGCGCGACTCGCTCGGCGGCGACGCCCGCGTGATACGCGAGGTGATCGCCAACGGCACGCCGCGCATGCCCGGCTTCAAGATTCATTTCCAGCCGGCCGAGATCGACGCGATCGTGGCCTATCTCAAGACCGTGCCGTCGCCGTCGCCGTCGGCGCCCGCATCCGCGCCGGCGCGCGCCCGCAGTGGCGCAGCCGCAGATTGAACGGAATTCAAAGGAGGACACCATGCGGTTCACCCTGTCAGCCTGCGTCGCCGCCGCCCTCATGACGGCGCCGGCCTTTGTCGCCCCTTTGGCGCCCGCTTTCGCGGCCGACGCCATCCTCAGCGGCGCCATCACGTCGGCGGCGGGCGAGAAGATGGGCGGCGTCACGGTCTCGGCCAAGCCCGAGGGCGCGACCATCACCACGACGGTCTTCACCGATGCGGACGGCCGATATTTTTTCCCGCCCATGCCGGGAGGAAAATATCGCGTGTGGGCGCAGGCGGTTTCCTTCGAATCCGCCAAGCGCGACGTCGATCTCGCCGCCAGCAAGGCGCAGGATTTCACCCTCAAGCCGGCGAAGGATTATTTCCGCCAGCTGCCCGGCGACCTGGTGCTGGCCGCCTTGCCGGAAGACAACGACAGCGACAAGAAGATGAAGCGCATCGTGCGCACGGTCTGCACCGGCTGCCACACGCCGAGCTACGTCCTGCAGCATCGGTTCGACGAGGCCGGCTGGAACGCGATCCTGGAGCTGATGAAGCACGTCAACGTCTACGGCATCTATCAGGGGCCCGACCACAAGGCGACCGGCGTCATCGACTATAACCAGAAGGAGCTCGCGGCTTATCTCGCCAAGGCGCGCGGTCCGGGCGAGGGCGCCATGAAGGTTACGTTGCGGCCGCGCCCGAGCGGCGAGGCGGCGCGCGTGGTGTTCCGCGAATACGATGTGCCGATCGATCCGGACGCCGGCCTCACGCCCGAGCAGATCGGCAACGACGGCAGCGACTGGTCGCTCGGCACGCCCTCGACCCTGATCCCGGGCTATGGCGTGCACGACGCCTGGCTCGATCTCGACGGCAATATCTGGTTCACCTGCAACATCCCCAACCGCTACGTGACGGTGGCCCGCATCGACACCAAGACCGGCGTCGTGAAGCCGGTCAAGGTCAACGGGCAGAACGGGCTCGCGGCACCCACCCATGGGCTCACGCGCGACCCGAACGGCATCCTGTGGTTCAACATCAATCCGGGCAAAGGCGGGCTCGGCCGGCTCGATCCCAAGACCGAGAAGATCCAGGTCTATATCCCGCCGCAGGGAATGGCGCCGACCGGCGGGGCGACCACGGTCGATTTCGACGGCAAGGGCTTCATCTGGTCGTCGTCCCCGTTCGGCGCGCTGCGCTTCGATCCGGAGACGGAGAAATTCATCGAGTTCAAGTCGGTGACCTACAAGACCGACAACGGCACCGGCGTGACCTATGGGCTCGCCGCCGACCGCGACGGCAACGGTTGGTGGGCCGAGATGACGCTCGACATCATCGGCAGGGGCG
>Ga0208991_1000062_pt1 | contig 17560 bp, 20 predicted proteins | sample MedBloCAOM3_M2_FD_187855 | JGI IMG/M metagenome (GOLD analysis project Ga0208991, IMG submission 187855) | Forest soil microbial communities from El Dorado National Forest, California, USA - Mediterranean Blodgett CA OM3_M2 (SPAdes) (version 2) | ecosystem: Environmental > Terrestrial > Soil >...
TGCCGAAGGTAAACGCCTTGTCGTAATAGGCCTGGTGGAAGCCGAGGCTGGCGCGCGGCGTCACGCATACCTTGTTCATCGGCACGATGCCGAACACCAAAGTGCAGGCCGAATTGCAGATACCATCGATGATGACGCGCTCTTTGCGGTCGCGGATGCGCTGGTACTTCACCTTGTATTCGCTGACATAGCCGCCGTGATCGCGCGTGATGTGCAGATCGGCGCGCGCCGGCGTCGCGGCCAGCAGCGAGAGCAACAGCAGGGGCAGGAGCGTGATGCGCATGGATCGATCGGGAAACCGGATAGAACCTGTCGGGACGCGGGAAACCCGGTCCCTAAGCGGACCAGACGGCACAACTCTGGCCTTACTGTGTTGGAATTTGGTTAAGCATCCCCATAGGAGTAAAAATGCCCTTCTGTGGCAAATTCCGCACTTTCGGTCTGGCCCTGGATAGGAACCGCCGTTGGCCTAAAATGTCTGGTCTTCGTCCCGTTTTCCGGAGAACCCCGATGACAAAACTGAAGCTCCTCTCAGCCACCGCAATTCTGGCCGCCCTGGCCGTAGCGCCGGGCCTGGCGCAGGCGCGAACCCACCATGTCCGCCATGTTCGTCATTATTCGTTGCCTTACGAAATCAGCTACAACCACAATTACGGGCCAGGGCTCCTGCCCGGCTCTTTCGCGTATTACGATGGTCCTTCGACAGTTGCCTGCGCACAGAGCGCGGCGACCTATCTCGGTCAGGACCGCCGCAGACACCCCTGCAACTGATCCGTCCTGCTGACTGATCCCGCGCGACCACAATTTTTCCTGCGTTTTGAGCAAATTGGGGCGCTGGCGGTTGAAACAGGCCGCCATCTTAGGAACAAAAATAGAACAAATAGCAGGCCGCATCCGTCAGATTGAAAAGAGCAGAATTAACGAAGCGTGAAACTGTCTGTGAAAACTTTCGAGACCCGGTCCGGAAGACAGGAGCTCTGAAATGACACGCATGAGGCGCGAGGCACTTGAGCGGAAATTGGAGCAGGCTCGTCGGCTCGCCTTGGAGCCCACAGATCCCCTCACGAGAGAACGCCTTGCTCAGATGATTGAAGAACTGGAGTTTCAGCTGCAGGACCAGCGAAGGGTCGCCTAGCCTCCGCTGGGCAAGTCTGGTATCCGAGACCAACCAAAGATACTTTTGGCGGTCGTTTTCAGTGCCTACAAAGCGCAAGAATCGGGCGCCGGCTGATCCATTGAAAAGACTCAAGCGCTCGTAGCTCAGCTGGATAGAGCATCGGACTTCGAATCCGAGGGTCGGGAGTTCGAATCTCTCCGAGCGCGCCACCACTTAGGCCTGAAAACAAAGGACTTCTTGCCGTTCGCCTTCGTTCTTTTTCAAAAATCCCGTGTTGCGTTGCGTATTTCATAAACCCTTTTAATTCAGCCTTTCGCGTTTAGTCCCGATCAGTCCACGCAACACGGACGCAACACGGCGGTTCGTTTTTCGTTCGCAAATGGCGGCACTTGGTGAACCTTCAGCAACTCTCTTCGTACTGCCAAACAGCCCTGCCAATCCTGGGCATGGTCTATACCGCGATGCTCATTTACGAGGCTCGCTTCGATCGATGGAAGCTGCTGAAGCAGGGTTTCTCGTTCGCCTTGTTCGCAGCAATGGCATACGCAGGGTTCTTTGTGGTCGGGCCGCCAGCGTGAACCGGCGCCCTCACCTCTCATCATCGGGATGCGTGACTGGCCCAAGTCCGCAGCGGCGGGGATCCCATCAACTGAGGCCGCATTAGTTGGGCGGCTGTAGCCCTGGCGATGAGAGCCATTCATAGATTTGCGACGCAGTATGTAATTGCCTGGAGGTAGTTTTTCGGCCTCGTTTTTGGCGTCTTCCGATTGCTGATGCCACTTCTGTTCAATCGTTATTTTTTCGGTCATTGGGTTCGCTCCCTGATGTCCTGAAGGCAGGGGTTCAGCGAAATTTGCGGCCATTAACCGCCAAACGGCCTTCCGGGTTCCCGGCCGAAAAATCAGATCGGGACTTACGCGCGTGGTCGAGCAGACGGCAGTTCTTGGGCCCGGCCGGGATGGAACGAAAGAGGCCGCCAACTGAGGCAGCCTCGGTAGCATCAGACAAATTTAAATCAGCCGATCAGCGGATCAATGGGAGAGTCCTGCCACGCAGAGAACGTCCACCGTTGTTGTAGTTTCGTTTGGAATGGAGATGTGGGATAGCGCGGTGCCAATGCCGGAAGGCAGCAATGTTATTTGCCTGCATCAACCGAATGGCTGACGCCACGGAAAGGGGCATCGGGTACTGGCCGAATTAGGCCACTCGCCGGATTCAAAACAGGCCATTGCGATCGGAACCGTTTTCGGGCTGACGGGTTATTCAAGCGTGTCGCGACCCCCATTTCGACACAACCCCAACGGCCTCAGTCGCTGCCCCGCGCTGGGGCCGTTTTCTTTTGGCCGCCCTCACCGCTCCTGGTCCGGATGAATGCCTAGCCTCTCATGGGGTGGCTTTCGCGCGCGCTCTGCGGGAAGTGCAACGGGGGAGCGGTTGTTGGCTACGGTGCGCGAGCGCGGTGGCGGTTGCCGGGATCTTCGGACCCGGTTTTGTTCCGCTTCCCTGACCCGCTCGCGTAGTCGGACCAATTCGCGTAGCTGACTAACAAGGTTAGTGATGGCTGCAATGCGCCGCCGAAGAGAACTCATATGAAGCCCCTAACTAAAATGGACTCAATAATTTTAGGCACCAACCCCGGTCGGGATCGATTAATCCGAACGGGTTACGCGGGAACGACAACGTTCGCGCACGGCTGAGGTTGCTGTTCGGTTGCCGACACAACGGGCCGAAATTTGGCAGGACACTCGCAACCTCAGAAACGGGGCGCCATGCTTGGAACCCCGGGGCGCGCCAGGTCGAATCCATGCTTCCGGTTCAGGCGCCCCGAATACCCAACCGGGGAAAAAGCGCCACTGCGCGGTTCACCTGATCCCCATTCGAGCCGTCCGACGACGGCCCCAGTGTCTCACCCCTCATCGTCCGGACCCAGCAAAATGCCGCCGCCGGGTTGAGACGGCGACGGCTTTTGACTTGCCACAGTGTTGACCACCAGAAGGTCACCTGCAGAGTGGGCGTCCATCCTTTACAGGCGTAAAGAAAAACCCGCCAGCGTGAACCGCTGAAATCCAAAAGACCAGCCAGGACCAGAGTATCATTTTCAACCCCAGGAAAAGATACAAGCACTGCATCCCGACAAATACCGCGACGAAGCCGATCGGGCCAATGGCAAAAACGTCGCTGGCAATCCACGCTATCGCGATGTCGGGGATAGAATTTATCAGCGCAGAAACCCACATGCTGCGCTCTTGCTTGCTTTGTATCTGGACCATCAAAACCCCTCAAGAAGCGCGCCGCCGTTCGCCTGGTAGAATGCCGACTCGATCAGGACAAAGATGACAATCAAAACGAATGAGAGAAAGAACACGGCAAGGCTTGCCGGGACATCCAGCATCCAGTCAACAATGCACTGCAGGCCGACCCAACTTGTCTTGGTAAGGGCCATTCGAGATAGGAAAGAAGCTTCGAGACAGGCAGCGGCGTCCAAACGCCATCCTTTAGCCAACGGTAGGCCTGCCAGATAAGCATCGCTGGCGCCGGGAGGACCGCCAGCCCGTAAATAGGATTGTCGTTGTTCATTGGCAGCCCTTATCGCCAGCGGGCATGTTGCACGGGTTTCAAAGGGGTTCTCGAGTGGTTCGAGCCTGCATGTCTGATCGTCGAAGTAGCCCAAATCATAGTCCATGAAGGTGACGAGCCGGATCCTTTCGCTCACCTGTTTGATGCCGACGTTCTGACAGCAAGGGTTGTGGCGGCGATGTAGTCAAAGCTCGTTTCGTTGGTCAAAAAATTCGACCAGCGCGAGGCGGCGATAATGCTAGGTGTCGCGCTCCTCACTGACGGCATCTGCCCTCAGCAATTTCAGAATTGAGTTCGCTGATGAACGAGCGCAAGTGCGATATCGCACAGCTGTACTAAGCAAAAGCCCCGCATTGCGCGGGGCTTTTCTGTTTTACCTGCGGAGCCCGGAGACCGGACGCGTGGCAGCTAATCTTGCTCGGCTTGGCGAACGCATGGGAGTAAGCGTGCTCCCGAAAGCGTTACTGACAGCAGGGCTAGGCATAGGGGCTGCCGGGCCAGTCGTGCTCCACGTGGGAGTGGCATTATTCACATACGAACCCACCGAGGGGGTGACGTACGAACCCACTGACGGAGCCACCGACGATCCGTACCCGGAAAGTCCGGCTTGCGCCAGCGCGGCTGTGCTTGAGAGAGCGAAGGCTGTTGCCAATGCAATTGTGCTGAGTTTCATGAGGTATCCTTCTTGTTGTATAGACAAGCGCATCGTCTGCTTGATCGTTCCATTAAATCTTCTTAAGCGCGATAAGACGCCAAGCGGTTCACATCTCGCAGACCCGGGAGCTATGGCCTTCATTATTACCGTATGTCCACCTCCGTCGACTTGACTGGGACAATCGCCGTTCAACTCGGCGCATCTGTCGGGCATGGTTGCCGTGGCGCCGCACGATGTCCTGCGAACGGCCATGCGGCGACTTCTCGCTTCTTAAAAGAGCCCGAATTTTAAAGAACCCGAATTTCGAAGCTGAGCTCGGTATTCGCCGGCAACCAATATTCGCCGGCAACCAACGACATCACACGACCCGCTGTCACTTGCGTGATCTCGTTATCGCGGTGGGTGCGCACGAACCTAGCGACGATGGCCTAGCTTAATTCCAAGCTTGAGCGCCTTTTGCCGCAGCGATCCTTCACTACGCTTTGTGAGCTTCGCAACCTTAACGACCGGCGTCCGCGCCTTCGAGTGTGCCCGCAACTCCTTCACGTCTGCTTTGGTGTATTCGCGACGCACGACGGCCTTCTTCTTTGCTTTCTTAGCCACTTGATGTTCCTTGATTGTGAGGCGCTTACATCTTCTCAGAATTCAAGTTTAATTGCCACATTGGCATTCGAACATGCGAAATGTCGCCCGGTCGGCGAGCCCAGCATCCGGTGACCAAGCTGAACGGCTACGTCTGACACTCATGTGTGAGATAGCGGCTCCCTTTCAATAATTGCAGGCAAATAAACGCTCAATTTCTAGCGTCCGCACCTCATGGAGCTTGGAGTTTATTGCGACGCAGGAGGCCTCCGCATTTTTCCGAAGATGATGCCTTCCCAAATCATCTTACACGCGTGCGCAAACATCTCGTCTCGTAATACCAAGCATCATCATCGTGACATGGGCGATTATTTCCGTGGTGGGACTCGTTCCTCTGCCGCTTACACAATACATCGACGCCAGCAGGCACGCCGAGATCACGAGGATTTTGGCTCGATTTTTTGAGCGGCTGCGCCCCATCTCAATCAAGAGCGAGTCAAGAATCGAAGGATTGATGGTACGACCATGCGCGAGTGACAGGCGTTGGACACAAGACACTGGGGCGCAAATGCACCTATCACGAAGGTGAGCGAACCTGCCGCAATGATGGCGCTCTCAATAGTTGTCTTATCATGGTTGTCTCATCGCCGGTCCCGTGGCCCAGCAAGCCGCAGTGATCGGAATTGGTGTCGATACGACTCTTGAGCTCGCTTGAATTGAAGCCAGCGCGTCCGCAAAAGGCGTGCAGCATGGTTTGCTAGCCGCCGTGACGTCTTCCAAACCTCCAGGGATTCAAGCGCATCCATCATGCGTCGCCAGTATTTATATCCGGTAGCAAACGCGGGAATCGATAAGAGCTTCTTTCGATTGAGCTGAAACAGTCGCTCTACGCAGCTGAGCTTTAGCACTTCAGCAGTAACGAACGTAATTGCACCCGCGAAAAAGTGGCCCGTTGCCGCCAGGTAGCCCGCCAGAGGCTTTGCTGGCTCCAAGATGATTACGGGCACGGCGAAAAGCGCGAGCGAAGGATAAGGTCGTAAGGAAACGACCCAGCGTCGAATTCGCTCTAAGAACCGCATTTTGCTCATCCAGACGCTGATAGGTCGCGTGACGTAAAAAAACAGTCCGTCGAGCACGAAATACAGCGTGGCAAGCACTAAAATGGAGGTTTTCCAGATACGGGCCATGATTCCTCCGCTGAGTCAAAGCGCCGGCCATCAATCTGTTCCCCATTCAACCAGGAAAGAGCGAGCTCGCTGGAACATTATCTTACGACGGAGGCTTAACTTACACCTGTTAACGCTGCGCATGTTCGCGAGGATCTGGTGGATAATTTTGCCAACGCATCTTTCCCGCCCGACTTGATTGCCGTCATGCGGAACGCCTTGGAGGGCGCGATTTCTACGCTGCCGCATCCGGTTAGTTCAAGCCATGTTCGGTCTCTCGCGGAAACGATTCTTCGAAGTGCCAACGAGGGCGTGCGAGATCCGACCACGTTGCGAACGATGGCGCTGATGGAACTTCAGATTTCGCCGAGGAAGTAACTACCAGCTTCCGTTCAAGGAATATAAAGCCGTAGGCTTTTCCGTTTGCTCCCAAAGTTCGTGCGCGCGGAGCGACCGTCGTGTCCTACCTGCCGTGGACTGGGGCCAGCGAGCCAAAGCCGCAACGTTGAGTTTTTTCAAAAATATTTTCGCGCCTTACGTTGTCGCCGTACCGATAATCAGAAGCTGAGAAACGGCTGTGACAAGCTGCGCCGGCGCGAATGGCTTGGTCAGAACGATGCTGTTGGGAACGCCCTTCGAGGCCCATTCGCCTGCGCTATCGCCGGTCATATAGACGATCGGAAATTCAGGGTCGATCTCTCGGGCGTGTTTGGCGACTTCCCAGCCGTCCATCGTCCCCCGACCTAAATTGATATCAGTCATAAGGGCGCGGTATTTGCTCTTGCCTTCCTTTAGCAGGGTTACAGCCTCTTCACCCGAAGATGCGATAGCCGGTTCAAAACCGCCGTCGCTGAGCGCTTCTTCAACAAGGCTCTGAACGGCTTGGTCGTCTTCGACAACGAGGATAAGAAGCGAGTCTTCCAACGCCATTAACTCCCCAGCTCCCCAGCGCGTAAACATCACGCCGGAGTAGGGAATTCGTTCCCGCCAAAGCTACAAAAGTGAACTTGAGTGAACCTGGGGGCCAAAAAGCCGTGCCTTGCTTGGGCAGCTGCTCCGCCGACAGCCATCGCGGAGTTTCGGAGACGAGCGGCCCGGGAGTTCGACTCTATCCGAGCGCGCCAACACAAAACCCGCTCTCACTACCGTGATTCCGTCTGCCTCGATTCCGCCTTTGGGGCGGCTATCGAACTCGCATCATCCAACTACAAAAATGTTTCGACTTGGCGCGCGCGGCGCGATCCGCTGTCATCGCAGTCACCTTGGGAGTGGCATGTCAGCGCTGACGGCCGCTCGTTCGATCAGGCCAACGAGCGGCTCACCACGTGCCGTTGTCAAAAAAGCCAAATCGCGGTTGCTGCGCAACCAGAACCACCGGAGCAGCCACCCGGCTTTTTGCAATCTTACGTTTCCGTTGCAGTTTCGGTTCCGGCTTTTTTGGGTCGGGTGCCACGAACTGCGCAAATACCTCGCGTACGCGCACCTTTGCGGAGACGTCGGCGACAACAGGAGGGACCGGAGCCGGGGCAACAGCCTCCGCCTTCGCGGTCGGCGCAGGAACGATCGTCGGGATGCTAGTATCGAAAACGACGCGCTCCGGCCATTTCCGATCCGAATGAATCCGTATGACGGGTAAATCGGTATCGGTCCTGTCCGCAATGGGCAACTTCGGCAGAACTGCATCGACAACGAACAGCAGCGCGAGCAAGACTCCGCCGACAAGGAAAAAATACCGCGCCAAAGGCATTTCAGCATAGCTCCATCCGCCAATGCGCGGATCATTGGTTAAACTGGTGATGGCGCGATTGGTTCCTAGTGCTGCCTTGCCTAAGTAACGACGAAGTTACCGCGTCATTACCGCTGCTTCGCTGGCACCGGCGCTAGATGTGGTTGGCCGTGACCAGCGAGCACTTCGCTTGATTGGCGTTGATATTGACGAAACCAATATGCATGCGGGCAAAGGTTCGCCGGCTCTTCATGTTGACGGTGTCATGAATCACGCGCTTGCGGTCGGTCAAGTGGCTCCCGTCCCTGCGGGCAAAGGAGCAGAAAATCTCGATATCCTTGACCGCGTAATCGTTGCGATTGCGGAGCGTGAACGTCACCAGGGCTTTCGAGCCCAGCCCACCCCTCCGCCAGGACTGCGATGAAATCTTGAGCCCATCGACCGGCGAGGTTTCCGCGGGCGTGATCGCTTCCGCAGGTATGGTGGTCGCCTCCGCAGGCGTGGCCGGCGGATTGACCAAGAAGGACCCGTCCCGCGCGGCGGACCGCTCCGGCGCGGCGTCCGTGGCGAGCGATTGCTCCGGTTCGGTCGCGGCGGCGGTCGCCAGGCGCACCGGCTGGCTTTCGGCCGTGTTGCTGGCGGAGCCGGGCAACAGCATCCATGCCCCCAGTCCGACAATCAGGACGGCCGGCAACCAGACAAATTTTGATGTGAGATTGTTGCTCGGCGTTTCATCTGGCCGACCTGAAAAGCTGCGGTTGATCCCGGCGACCGTTGCTAGTCGAGCGAGCCCCGTCAATTCGTCGCGATAAAGCCCGGTATCCATCGTCATGCCACCGACCGGCGGCGAAACGCATATCGCCTTGTGCGGTTCCACCGCTGTTCCATCAATTGGCGAAACCGGAAATGGTTTCATCCCAAAGTAACAATATTGGAAGGCAAAGGCGGCCCGGGCCAGATCAGGGTGGAGGGGATGGCAATGCGGGAATGCCACCGCTAAAATTGACCGCGCTGCGGCCGCATGCCGCTGAAAACGCTAGGCGTCGCGGCAGGCGACGCGCCAAGAACCCAACGGGGAGACCGACCATGCCAATAGTCACCTGGGACCATGTTCACTTGCGTAGTCCCGATCCGGAGGGGACCGCCGCCTGGCTAGAAAACATTCTCGGCGGCGTGATCATCCGCGGCCCGGGGCGAATCGACGTCAAGCTCGGCGGCGCCAATGTGTTCATCGCGCCGGTCGCGGCGGGTGATGGCGTCAACGCGCCGCCGGTGACGCCTTACCAGGGACTCGATCATTTCGGGCTGACGGTAAAGGACATCGATGCGGTGGCCGCCGAGATCAAGGCCAAGGGTGTGGAGTTCACGAAAGAGCCGACGACCATTCGGCCAGGCGTCCGCATCTGCTTCATCCGCGGACCGCAGGGCATCTCGGTCGAATTGCTGGAGCGCGACAAAAAATATGCCTGAGGAAAAACGGCGCGAGCACACGATCGGGCGCCGGTTTAGCCGATGAGCGGCCGGCTTTCGGTCGCGATCGTTGTCGTCGCGCTGATCGCCGTGGCAGTGTTCTTCATACAAACGGCGGACAAACGCAACGGCCAGAGCGCGATCAGCAAACGTGGAATCCGGTTTTGGGTCCGATCGCGCTCTAGATTTATTAGGTCATGCGTCACTTCAGCCTCATGCAGCATGGTGGGATTCCGGTGAATTTGCGTTCGGCACGCTGTCCGCGGTCACCTGTCGCGTTGACGCTGCGTGCCGCGTTTTGGCATAACAGGCTACCGACTCCGCTGTGACGGATGTCGCAAACGGCCACATCATGAAGAACGGTCTGTATTCGATCCATGTCAGCCTGCAGGATGGGCGAACAGGCAAGGGCAGCGGCGTGATCATGTTCCGGGATGGCAAAATCCTCGGCGGCGATGCCTATCTGTTTTACACCGGCAGCTATACGGCGAAGGGGGATACCTTCAAGGGCGAGGTGCTGGTCCAGCGCCATACCAGCAGTCTCCATGCGAACCCGCTGTTCGGCGGGCCGGGTTCGGTCGGAATCGGTGTCTCCGGCACGTTCACCGATACGGCGGCTGTCATGGATGGAACGGCGCTCGTGGGCAAGGCCAGCCAGATCTTCAGGGCGACCTTACGCAAACTGGCTGACATCGATTAGCCAGACGGTGCTACTCGGCGGCTTGCTCCAGCGGCGCAACCCGGGGCAGGATGATCTGGATTCGCGTGCCGCCGCCGGGCTCGGAATCGAGGTCGAGCCGCCCGCCCAGACGGTTGGTCACGATACTGTAGACGATGTGCAGGCCGAGTCCGGTGCCGCCTTGGTCACGGCGCGTCGTGAAGAACGGATCGAACGCGCGGCGCCGGACGTCGAGGCTCATGCCGCAACCATTGTCGGCAAAAATGATCTCGACATTATCCTTGCCGGATTCCCGGACCTGGATATCGACCGCGCCGGGCTTGCCGTCCGGAAAAGCGTGCGCCACCGAATTGAGGAACAGATTGGTGAGCACCTGTCCGTACGGCCCAGGATAGCTATTCATGGTGAGGTTGGGGTGGCAGTCGACGTTGAGCGTCAGATTGTGCTTTCGCAAACCCGGCCGCAGGCTCATCACGACCTGCTCGGTGAGGTCGCCGAGGTCGAAGGTGCGCTGATCAGAGTAATTGCGGTCGGCGGCCACCTGCTTGAACGAGGTGATCAGTTCGGCTGCGCGATTGAGATTGGCCACCAACTGCGAAGACGCATCGCGGCTGTTTTCAAGAAATTCATTCAAGGAGGATCGCCTGAGATCGCCGCGCCCGACTTCAGCGGCGAACAATGCAGTCTTGCGCTCCAGCGATGAGGCAACCGTCAGGCTGATGCCGACGGGGTTGTTGACTTCGTGGGCGACGCCCGCCACCAGCCGCCCCAGCGCGGCGAGTTTTTCCGCCTCAATCAGTGAATTCTGGGTCTCCCGCAAATTGTGCAACGCCGCTTCGGCAGCATCCTTGGCCTTGCGCATCTCCAGCTCGCCGCGCTTGCGCTCGCCGATGTCGAGCGCGACGGTGACGATGTTTTCGATCTCGCCATCGGCGTCGAGAAGCGGAAGCTTGTTGACCAGCCATTGCCGCAAATTGCCCGAGGAATCCAAATATTCCTCCTCGTAGAATCCAAGCTCCCTGCCCGCCGCCAGGACCCGCCTGTCGTTCTCGTCGGCCTTTTGCGCGCCGTAGCGCAACATCAGGTCGGTCGTGGTGCGGCCGATCGCGTCCGCCGGCTCTATACCGAAGATGCCGGCCATATAGCGGTTCATCAGAACATAGCGGAGCTGTTTGTCCTTGACGTTGATGACGGCGGGCACGGTGTCGATCACCTGCTGCAGCAGTCGCCGGCCTTCCGCGATCGCATCCTCGGCGCGCTTCTGATCGGTGATGTCGCGCAGCGTCCCTTCATAGCGAACGATCTCGCCCGCTTCGTCGCGCACGGCGGTGGCGCTGTCGGAGAGCCAGAGCACCGTGCCGTCGCGCGCGCGTACCTGATACTCGAATTCGCGCACCATCCCGTCGTGCTGCATCAGCGACTTGTATTCCGCGCGCGCCGACGGATGTACATAGATCGTTTCCGCGATGTCGCCGATGCCGTCGATCAAGTCTTGCGGCGTCTCGTACCTCATCATCCGAGCCAGCGCGGGATTGGCATTGAGCAGCGCGCCGCCAGGTGTCGTCACGTAAATCCCGTCGACCGAGCCTTCGAACAGCTTGCGATAGCTTTCCTCGGCAAGGCGCTGCTCGGCCAGGGCACGTACCGCGGCCTCGCGCGCCGCGTCGGCATCGACAAGCGTCCGGCGGAACACCTCGGCGGCGCGCGCGATATCGCCGATCTCGTTGTTCACGTCCGTGGCGGGGATCGACGCGTCTTTCTTGCCCGCGGCCAGCGCTCGTATCGAGGTCGCAATCGAGGCAAGCGGTCGCACGGTGCGGCGGACCACGAACAGCGCAGCCAAAAGCCCCACCAGGACGCCCGCCGTGCCGAGTATGATGCTCTGCCACTTGGCTTCGGTCAGTGTCCGCGCAAAGTCCCGTGACAGCACCCGTCCCTGCCGCGCGCTGACCTCGCGCAGCAGTTCGGTGACGCGCCCGATCAGACGTCCCTCGGCGCCGAGAACCTCCTTGTCGATATCGGCGATCTGACGCTCGCGGACCGATAATGCGACGATTGCCTGGGCGTAATTGTCGACGGCCGAGCGGAGTTTCGGATTTGATATCGTCAATACCCGCATGCTCTGCGCGGCCTGTTCGGCGGCGGATGGGTTGTGCGCCAGCAGAGCGGAAGCAATACGGCTTTGGGCCTGAAACAATGGCGACGCGATCACCGGATCCGGCGTATTCGCAATCGCCTCGTCGAATTGTTCGCGCAGCGGCGCCAGCCCGACAATCAGTTCGGCTCGGCGATTGATCAGCGCGGAAATGCGCTCGATACCGCTGCGATAGGTCGACAACCGCGCCGTGACGCCGTCGATCATGTCCCGTTGCTCCGGAGCCAGCTCCAGCCGGGTCTTCTTCAAGACCTCAATTAGCGACGTTGCGGCTTCGCCAACCTGGTTGGATTGTGTGCCCGGATCGGTCACGAAGTCGCGGGCGGCGAGCCGCAATTCGTTCATGCGCCGATCGATATCCTCAGCCAGATCGCCGACGCTCTGCAGCCGCTGCAGTTCGGCAAACGTCTGGTCGATATGGCGGATGGCGATGATGCTGGCGATGCCGGTGATCGTGATCACCGCCAGCAACAGCAGGAAGCTGCCAAAGGTCAATTGGCCGATCGAAAGCGAGAACGACCGTAATCGTCGGGCGAGAGCGGCAAAGGGCATGGGTATCGGGACCGGCTCCGGGAGTTCGGTTTTATACGCTGGAATCAGCCCCAAGGGGAACATGCCGGGATTCCCACGACGCCGGCGGCCGGATGGCGCCTGCGAGGCCACATCCGGGGCCTTCGGCGTGCCTTCCGTGCGGTTACCGACAGGGTGGGTCCTCAACCGGCACGCTGTCCGTTTTGAGCTCAATCCGCGCTGATGCCGGCGATATCAGCTTTAGGAAGAGGCGCTAATCACCGCAACCTTCCGCGCCGGCATCGTCATTGCGGCCACGCCAATCACCACACAGCCCAGGCCGATCCATGCCGTCGGAGATAGGCTCTCGCCGAGAAACAGAACGCCGAGCGCGACGCCGATCGGCACCCGCAAGTAGGCCTGTGCCGTTGTGCCGATCGACCCCAATGTCTGGATCAGCCGGAAATAGATCACGAAGGCGAACGCGGTCGAGAGGACCGCGAGCGCGAACAGCGCCAGCGTCGAGCTCATTGACGGCGCCAGCGTCCACGGGCGGTCCACCACGAGGCTGACCGGAACGAGGATCGCCGCGCCACAGAGTAGCGAGCCGGCCGCCGGCGCTATCGGATCGAGGCCCTTAAAGCCTCGGCCGAAGATGGCTCCGCCCGCGTAGCAAATCGTCGCAAGAACGACAGCGAGCTGGGCGACGAGCTGCTCGCCCAATCCGTTAAGCGCCTGCATACCCACGATCAGGCAGATGCCGGCTGTCCCGGCGACAACGCCGAACAGTTTTTGCAAGCCAAGCGTCTCATGGCGGGTGACTGCGAGCGTTAAGAAGAACGTGAAGATCGGCGACGTAGAATTGAGAATGGTCGCAAGCCCCGCGTCAAGCGAGCGCTCGCCCCAGGCGATCAGTGTCCAGGGGATCACGCTGTTGAGGCAGGCCTGAACCAGGAAGCGCCACCAGGGCGCGTCATCTTTCGGCAACCACAAGCCGCGCCATCGCATGATCGCCAGCAGCAGCAATCCGGCAATCGAGGTGCGCGCAGCAATCAGCGTAATCGGCGGAATGGTTGCAACGCCGAGCTTGATGAAGGTATACGACCCGCCCCATAGCGCCGCGAGCAGCAATAGCAGCGCAATTTCGACGCTGACAGCGGGAGTGCGTGAATGAGTTTCTTGCATGTCGTAGTTCCGATCCTCGAGTCTCCGAGGCGGAACACTACAGGACCGAGAGTCAGGATATTTCGTTGTAGGTCGAACTGTGTTATGTGGCCGCTCAGCCGACGCGCTCGCGTCACGCCGTGCCGACTTCGAATACCTCGCCGTCGTAGCCGGCCTCAAGGGGAATACGAAGCTGACGGCCGCCGTTGAGCTTCGTCATGACAGGCATCACGGTAACGATCGGCTTGCCCCTGCTATCGCCAAGCGCATCCTTCACGCTTGATTGCTTGCCAAGCCTGATCAGGTTGCGGGTGGTTGGGAACGGCAATTTGAATCGTCCGCTCTCGCCGCCTGCCAGCGCCTCGCGCGGCGACACCCAGATCGAATCGGTGGATTCTTTGCCGTCGTGGGCGCCGGCCTGCTCCGGCGGCGCGGCGGCGAGGAAGAACCAGGTGTCGAATCGCTTCGGCATGCCCTCCGGCGTGATCCAATGCGCATAGGGCACCAGTTCGTCGAGCGCCAGCAAGATGCCGTTATCGGTGAGAACCTTCAGAAATGTTGTCTTGCCCTCGCACAATGCGCTGCGATGGGCAATTTCGATCTCGCCCGCTCGCTTCGCGTCGATCAAGGTATTCGATCCGCGCGGCCGGGCCAGCAGGATGCCGCTTTCCTCAAATGTTTCGCGGATCGCGGCGATGCGGAAACTCAAAGCGCTGGCATCGAGCCCCTCTCCGCCCGAGTAGAGCTCTGGCCTGGCGATGATTTCCTGATCGCCCTTGTCGACACTGCCGCCGGGAAACACCAGCGCGCCGGAGTTAAAGTCGATCTCATAGTGGCGCACCATCATGAAGACTTCGATCTCCCCGCGACGGTTGTCGTCGGGACCTCTTGTGAGCGCGCCATCGCGCAGCAGCAGGATGGTGGAGGCGCGACGCGGTATAACGGCTTCGGCCATGAGCTTCACTCCCTCCCTCATCCCGAGGAGCGGCCGCTCGGCCGCATCTCAAAGGATGAGAAGCTTATTGGCTCATGGTTCGAGACGCGCGAAGACGCACTCCTCACCATGAGGTGTCCTTGCTAACCCGCGGCGCTGGATTGCGGCTGCAGGTTCGCCCGGCTGTCGACGCGCGCGACCCGCGAGAGCAGATAATCCACTTCGGCCTTTGCGGCTGCAGTAATATTAGAGCCCGGCTTGCGTTGCGCGCTCGAGGCGATCACGCCGCGCTTTTGCAGCACATATTTCCGCACGGCCAGTCCCGCGCCGGGCTGCTGCTCGTAGCGGATCAGCGGCAGATGGGCGTCGAACAGATCGTGCGCGGCGTCGCGACGGCCCTCTTTCGACAATCTCACGACATCGATCAGCAGTTCCGGGAAGGCGTAGCCGGTCATCGCCCCATCGGCGCCGCGCTCCATCTCAAAATCGAGAAACAATCCGCCATTGCCTGTCAGGATCGAGAGCGGCCGCAATGAGCCATCCTTCTGGAATGCTCGGAGCGCGGAAATCTTTTCCAGTCCCGGCCAGTCCTCATGCTTGAGCATCACGCAGGACGGGCTGTCCATCACGATTTTCCGGATCACGGCCGGCGTCATGATCACCGTCAGCGTCAGCGGATAATCCTGCAACACCCAGGGAATATCGCTGCCGATCGCCTCCACCGCCTGCTTGAAGTATCCGGTGATTTGCTCGTCGGTTCGCAAATGCGGCGGCGGCGCGATCATCACCCCGGCAGCGCCGGCATCCATCGATGCGCGCGCCAGCGAGCGCATCGCGGCAAATCCCGGCGCCGAAACACCGACGATGATCTGCATGTTTTTCGCGCGCTTCACAAAGCGTTTCGCTACCTCCTCGGCCTCCGCGCCCTCGAGCTTCGGCGCCTCGCCCAGAATGCCCAGCACAGTCACGCCATCGCATCCGACCTCGGCGTAGAAGTCCGTCAGTCGGTCGATGGATTTGTCATCGATGCGGCCGTCATCGTGGAACGGCGTCGGCGCGATCGCGAAGGTACCTGCGGCCTTGTGGGTTAGTTTTGTCATTTGTGCCTCTATCCAGTTGCGTAGCCTTCGTTCACCGCACCTGACGCAAAGTCTTACGTCTGGGGAAGTGCGCTCCCTCACCCGTTGGGAGAGGGTTGGGGTGAGCGGTTACGGTCTATCGTTACACCATATCCCCTCACCCGGCGCGGAGCCTGTGCCCGGACGGCGCAGAAGCGCCGATCCGGGTGCGCCGACCTCTCCCTTTGGAAGAGGTAAACTCAAAAGCGCCGCGCGCCCGTCTTGATCTCTTCCTCGGAAAAGAAAATCTCCTTGGCGTGTTCGACAACATCTTGCGCCTTCCAGCCCTGATGCGGCGGCTTCCAGCCCGGCTTTTCCATCATCCGCATCTCACGCACACCGCGCGGACCAGAAACGCCGAGAACTTTGCCAGTCTGGTCGCCCGACAAATCGCTGACCATGTATAGCACGGCCGGCGCGATGCCGTCCGGTCCCAACGCGGCGCCGGGGTTCTCAATGTAGCGCGGCAGATCGGCGGTCATGCGGGTCAGCGCGCCGGGCGCGAGCGTCCAGACACGGATGTTGTATTTTCGGCCCTCAACCGCAAGCACGTTCGAAAGTCCCCAAATGCCGCCCTTCGCCGCACCATAATTGCTTTGGCCGAAATTGCCGATCAGGCCCGAGGTCGATGACGTATTGACGATGACGCCGCCACCATTCTCTCGCATCCAGCGGAACACCGGCTGGGTAACACAGAACGTGCCCTTCAAATGCACCTTCAAAACCCTGTCCCAGGCGGCCTCGGTCGCCTTGGCAAAGGTCTGGTCGAGCAGGATGCCCGCGTTGTTGACGAGAATGTCGGCGCGGCCGAAATTTTTGATGGCGTCGTCGAACACCGACTGACCGCCTGCCAAGGTCGAAATATCGGCGCCGTTGGCGACGGCGCGGCCACCCTCGGCTTTGATCGCGTTGACCACCTTCTGCGCCATCGAGACATCGGCGCCGCTGCCGTCACGGGGGCCGCCGAGGTCATTGACCACGACGGCTGCGCCCTCGCGCGCGAACAATTTGGCGTAGGCCTCACCGAGCCCGCCGCCCGCGCCGGTGATCAGCGCAACCTTGCCGTCGAGTAATCCCATGGTGTTTCTCTCCCTCGCGTTATCGTGTGGACGCGGTGCAGCGTCCTTCACGCCGCGCTGCGTCCGGGGCACGATGCCGTTACCCCAGCACCGTCTTGCCGCTTTTGATGACGGCGACGTTGCGCGCCTTCACCTTCGCCTCGAACGAAATCACGTTGCCGTCCTTCCACAGATCCATCGTCACGGTCTCGCCGGGATAGACCGGTGAGGAAAACCGCGCGACGTGTTGCTTGAAGGCGCCAGGATCGTAGTCGGCATAGGTCTGCAGGATGCCGCGGCAGGTAATGCCGTAGGTGCACATGCCGTGCAGGATCGGCTTCGGGAAGCCGGCGCGCTTGGCAAATTCGGGATCGCTATGCAGCGGATTGCGGTCACCGCACAGCCGATAGACCAGCGCCTGATCCGGGCGCGTCGAGATATCGATTGATCTGTCCGGCGCGCGGGTCGGTACCTTGTGCGGCTCGGGCTGGCCCTCGGAAGGTCCGCCAAAACCGCCGTCGCCGCGCGCAAAACGCGAGGCGACAAGGGTGGCTAACGCCTCGCCCTTGTCGTCCCTGAGCACGGTCTTGTGCCGGATCACCGCGCCCTTGTCCTTGCCCTTGTCGAAAACATCGAGCACGCTTGAATC
>Ga0208991_1000065_pt1 | contig 17425 bp, 18 predicted proteins | sample MedBloCAOM3_M2_FD_187855 | JGI IMG/M metagenome (GOLD analysis project Ga0208991, IMG submission 187855) | Forest soil microbial communities from El Dorado National Forest, California, USA - Mediterranean Blodgett CA OM3_M2 (SPAdes) (version 2) | ecosystem: Environmental > Terrestrial > Soil >...
AAGGAGTGCTCAGCCTCGCACTCCTGCGCAAGCTCCGACGTGACGGCGCGGCGGGCGGCGCGTACTTGATCAATGCCGGGCGCGGCGCGCTGCAAGTGGATGCGGATATCCTGGCCGCGCTGGAGGAAGGATCGCTTGCGGGCGCCACGCTCGACGTTTTTCCAATCGAACCGCTACCGGCGACGAGCCTGCTCTGGACGCATCCGAAGGTGACGATCACGCCGCACAATGCTGCGGCTTCGGATCCGCGCGCGCTGGTCGCGAATATCCTGCGCCGGATCGAACGCTTCGACGCCGGTTTGCCGCTTGAGCACGCGCTCGACCGGGCCGCGGGCTATTAGACCAGGCGCCCGCTATTCCACGACGTCAAGCTTGACCTTGGCGACGCCGCGCCCGGAAATTCCCAGCGTTTCGGCAGCAGAAGACGAGACGTCGACGATGCGTCCGGGAACGAACGGACCGCGGTCATTGACCCGAACCGTCACAGACCGGCCGGTGGTAACGTCCGTGACTCGCACGCGCGTGCCGAACGGCAATGTGCGGTGCGCGGCAGTCAATTCGCCCGGATTGAACTTTTCGCCGCTCGCGGTCCGCGATTGATGCCCATAAAAGCTGGCAAGCCCATACGATCCATCCGTCGTCTCGGCTGCCCGCTTGTCGGTTTTGTCGCTCGCCGATGAGGCATGCTTTTTTGCGGCGGCCTGTCTGTTGGTATCAAATGATGAAGGTCTGTCGGCGACGACAGGGGCCTGGGCACAGGCTGCCACCGTCGCCACGGTCAGGGCAACGGCCAGCCCCCGCAGAACGCGCCCGATGCCGGCGCGCGAGACCTTGGGCTGACCGGGACAGATCCGATCTGCGCCTATGCCGAGGCCAGAGCCTCCGTAGCAACTGATGAAAGACAAGTCTGCACTCCCCACCGGTGTCCGCTCCGGTTTGAGAGTGGAACCATGGCCCGATGACGGCAAAACCCATGGCAGTCACGACAATCAATTTGGATGTGACTATTTCGCCACACATAGTTAGCAAAACCTTTGGTCAAGCCCTAGGCGGTTCACACCGCTGCAAGTTTCGCGCTGCTGGTTTTACCGGAAGACGGTGCACCTGAGGGGCCAGATCGTCCCGCGCCGCCGATCCGTGCCATGCGGTCGAGGTACCTGCTCGGCGTTGTCAGGCAGCCCCTTCTCCGCGCGCGGCTACGACCTGGTCCGGTCGGATCAGAACCCAGCCGGTCCCGCGCATACGATAGCGGTGGCGCACCTCGCGCTTGGGATCGACCTGCGGATCGATACGGAGGGTCTGCAGCCGATCACCCGTTGCTTCGGTGGTGCCGCCTGCCGCGATCGCGTGATGCGCATCTTCGAACAGCAGGAGGGTGTGGCGCAACTCCGAGAGACGCGGCCATAACGGCGTTGGTCGGCCCGGGGCGGGATCGACCAGCATCGCGTCGCGCGCCCGCGCGAGCGTGGTTGCCATAACGGCCGCGCGCGGGAGACGTCTGCGCTGGTCTAACCGAGCGGCGAGGGCCGCTTGAGGCGGCGCACGCTGGTCAGTTCGCTGCCGGCTGCTCGAATGCGCGCGATGGCCTGTGAGATGGGCTCGGAGACGACCGCCATATGGAAGGCATTGGCGTGAATGAGCGTCGTCTGATCGCGCACGATGGCGACGTGGCCTTTCCAGAACAGAAGGTCGCCGCGCCGCAGCGTGGAAATGTCCGGCGAGGACGCAATCAATGTCCCGAGCGCGTGCTCCTGCATGTCGCTATCACGCGGGCAGGGCGCTCCGCAGGCGGTTAGCGCAACCTGCACCAACCCCGAACAGTCGATGCCGAAATTGGTCTTTCCGCCCCACAGATAGGGGGCGCCCAGGAAGCGTTCGGCGACCGCGACAAAATCGGTTTCGTTACTGTCGAGCGGAATCAGGTGGCGCGCCGGCACATACCCGCCTGAAGCGATGACCTCGAACGGCGGCTCGCTGCGGGCGATGGCGAGCCGGCATCCAAGCGCCAGCGCCTCGATCGGGGGAAGCTTGATCGAGGGGCCGACGAACACCAGCGTGCGCAGTGCGGCGACCTTGTGGGTCGGCGCGGAGCCGGGATCGCGAAGGGCGCCGGCGGGAAGAAAACCCACATAGCCATCGGACTCGAGCTGGCCCCAGGCCCAGCCTTCCTCGGTGGTCTCGTACACCGTCACGCGCTCGCCCTTGAGCGCTTCGGTGTCGAGCGGAGCGTCCGGCGAGGGGGCATGGCGCAGGGGGGCCGTCGGGTCCCTCACCTCGTAGACGCGGCCATCGCCGGGTCGCGCGACCACGGGCGGTTGTCCGCCCAGCCCCGGCCGCACCGGGGTGACGCGCGGGTCGAAGGCTGCGGCTCCGCCCGGCGCGGATCGTTCAGCCATAGCGCGACACCAACAGCGCGTAGAGCGCACGCGCTGCTTGGCACTCGCCGCCTTCGGGCCGGCCGGGCTTCGTCGTCAGGTTCCAGGCGTAGATATCACAATGCAGCCACGCCTTAGCTTGCGAGACGAAGCGGCGCAGGAACAGCGCGGCGGTGATCGACCCGCCGAAGCCGCCGGAAGCGACGTTGTTGATATCGGCCACCTTCGAATCGAGGAGTTGTTCATAGGGCCGCCAGAGTGGCATCCGCCATAGCGGATCGTTCTCGCTTGTCGCGCACTCGGCGAGCGCTGCAGCCAGTTCATCGTCGTCGGTGTAGATCGGCGGGATTTCGGTCCCCAGCGCGACGCGGGCGGCGCCGGTGAGCGTTGCCATGTCGGCGATCAATTCCGGCTTCTCCTGATCGGCGAGCGCGATCGCGTCGGCGAGGATCAGACGGCCTTCGGCATCGGTGTTGCCGATCTCGACGGTGAGGCCGTTGCGCGAGCGATAGATGTCGCGCGGGCGGAAGGCCGAGCCGGAGATCGCGTTCTCGACCGCGGGAATGAGCACGCGCAGTCGGATCTTCGTGCCCCGGTCCATCAGCATGTGCGCAAGCGCAAGCATGCATGCCGCCCCGCCCATGTCCTTCTTCATGTTGAGCATGCCGCTCTCGGGCTTGATATCGAGGCCGCCGGTGTCGAAGCACACGCCCTTGCCGACCAGGGTGATCTTGGGGTGGCTCGGATCGCCCCAAGTGACGTCGATCAGGCGGGGCGCACGCGCGGCTGCGCGCCCGACCGCGTGAATGAGCGGGAAGTTCTCCTTGAGGAGGTCGTCTCCGACGATCGAGCGCACGTCTGCGCCGTGGCGATGCGCGAGAGTGCGCGCGGCCTCTTCGAGTTCCGGCGGACCCATGTCGTTCGCCGGCGTGTTGATGAAGTCGCGCGCGAGGAAGACGCCGTCGACGATGCGGGAGAGATCCTCGCCATCAACGTTGCCGGGCAATTCCAGCTGCAGCTCTTTCGCGTCCTGCTTACGGTAGCGCGTGAAGCGATACGCGCCCAGCGCGAAGGCGAGCGCCGCGAGCTTCGAATCGTGAGGGGCATTGGCGAAGCGATAGGCGCCGGCCGGCAACAAGCCGGACAGCGCTCCGGGCGCGAACAGATCCTTGTGGGCGGCGGCGGGGGCTTCGAGCGCGAACAGGACACCGGCAAGCCCGCCGTGCGCCGCCGGTAGGAGGAGGTGGCGGCCCGGCTTGGGTTCGAAGCCGGCGGCGTCCGCGAAGGCGCGCCCGCGTCCATCGAGATGCTCGCGCTGCTCACGCCAGTTCTCCGCGGTAACGAAGGTTACCGGGACCGTAGGTGCGGACTGGCCGCGTGGAAGAAACACCGGATGCATGGGAATACCGTTCATTAACGCGCTCCTGCTAGCACGCAGTGTGGCGTCGGTGAAGACGAGCGTTGGCAAGCAAGAATGGACGACCGTTAACGGCCGTTAACGGTTCCGCGGTTAACTTCTCGTTAAGGTTAACGCTTTATTGCCGAAGACGGGGTGGGGGCCCAATGGGGCTGCAATGACTGGCTCGATCCGTTCCAAGAGGTGCGATTTTCTTCGCCGCTTTGCTCCGGTCGTAGTCGCTGCTGGGCTCGCGCTGACCCTTATGGGTTGCACGACCACGCAGCCGACCGAGCCGACGGGCGCGCTGGGCGTCGCTGCCGCAGCCGATGGCAGCGTCGATGGGCGGCGCTCGGCGGAAGCCTGGGGCGAGCGCTATCGCGCCAACCCGGTCGATCCGGAAGCGGCCATCAATTATGCGCGGGCGCTGCGTAGAAACGGCCAGCGCCCCCAGGCCGTGGCGGTGCTCGAACAGGCCGCGACGCAGAACCCCAAGCATAGAGGCGTGCTCGGCGCGTATGGCCGCGCGCTCGCCGACGACGGGCATTACAAGCAGGCGGTCGACGTGCTCGATCGCGCCCAGGCGCCGGGGCAACCTGACTGGCGCATCCTGTCGGTCCAAGGCGCTGCCCTCGATCAGATGGGGCGACACGAAGAAGCGCAACGTTACTACGGCACCGCGCTGAGGATCGCGCCGGACGAACCCTCGGTCTTGTCCAATCTTGGTCTCTCCTACGCGCTCTCCAAGGACCTCGTGCGGGCGGAAACGACGTTGCGGCGGGCGGCCGGACAGCCGCGCGTTGATCCGCGGGTACGGAAGAACCTCGCGCTCGTCGTAGGTCTGCAGGGACGCTCGTCCGAAGCGGAGGGCATCGCGCGCTCGGAGCTGCCTTCCGATGAGGCTACCACCCATGTCGCCTATCTCCGGCAGGTGCTGGCGCTGCAGAACGGCTGGAAGCAGTCCGGTGATGCCGGCAAGCCCCTCGTCAGGGCTGAGGGAAGCTGATCGCATCAACAACCGCTCCCGATTCGGCTGCGGGCGCACGTCCGGCGGCGGCGAATCCGAATGCGGTGATCAATGCGACGAGCAATGCGGTGCGAATCAGCGATGTGTCTCCCATTTGGCTCCCCCTTCGTCCCTTGGTTTAGCGCGGTCTGGCGCTGTAAAGGGACATCCCCGTTGCCGCCAATGGCATCGACCGTTCGGTCGGAAAGCGCCGTCTGAACGGGCGAAGCCGGATCCAAAGCCCGGCAATCGATGCGGAGATGCTGTCTGCCGCCGCCGCGACATTGACAATCATAAGCGTGGATTCGCTTTCACGTCAGTCAGTCGCTCGCGACCACACCGGGCCGCAACTGCCGATGACGCGCCGACCGGTGCGTCGTCGTACTGCTAATTTCAGCAGCGAAAGGTCAAGACATGGTTAATGCGGCGTATCTAAATCGAGTTAATTATTGGTAGCTCAATTCATATAGTGACGCGAAGCAGGAAGCGACGGGCTCTTGGGAGGGCGTTCGCGTTCGAGTTCCGTGCGTCAGCGTACGAGGGCGGCCGACCGCGCAGGCGTTCACATCCCGAACGCCATCCATGGCGTGTCCGGATAGATGGCGAGGGCCGCTGCGGCAAGCGCGATACCGTACGGCACTCCGCCTTCCTTGCGGTGCAGCCGTTGCACCCAGTCTTCGCTCGCAAGCCAGACCGGCAGCGGCGCGAGGCGGAACTGAAGCAGCAAAATGGTCAATGCACCGCCGAACACCGAGGCATAGATGACATAGGGTAGGAGATGATCGAAGCCGAGCCACAACGCCGTCGCCGCTGCGAGCTTGGCGTCGCCGCCACCGATCCAGCCGCGGGCAAAGAAGCCGAAGGCCAGGAGGAGAACGACGCCGCCAGCGCCGAGATGCAACAATATCTCCGTCGTGCTCATGCCGCCAAACACAGCCAATGCGAAGAAGCCCCCGGCAAGGATCAGGGACACCCGGTTGGAAATGGTCATGGTCAGGAGATCGCTCGAGGCAGCAAATGCCATCAGCGCTGGAAACAGCATCAGTTTGATCGCGTCGGCCACCATGATCGGCCTTTGTCGAGCGAATCGGCGTCACGCGAGGGTGCGAGCGCGCCAAGTTTAGATGGCGCTCCTTGCTGTTTGGTTAGCGGCGAGACGGCGGGGGAAAGCCGCCGTCTCGCGCGGGCTTGCAGAGCGTTTGTAAGGGGCGGGGATGGTGAGGTCCGAGCGCCTACTTGAATGCGCTCTGCACCGTCATGTTGAGCTTCGAGCCGAGGCCCTGCATGACCGCGATGATCGCGACCGAGATGCCGGCGGCAACCAGGCCGTATTCGACGGCGGTTGCGCCCGACTCATCTTTTGCAAAGCGCTTCAGGAGATTCGTCATGGTTGCCTCCGTAGGTCCACACTTGGCTGTCTGCGCGTGGTTCGGGGAGCCGTTATTGCCCGGCACTCCCGAACACGCAGGAACCATAGCCAGCCCTACGTTGCGAGGAAGTTAATATCCGCGAGTCGGCTTCAAGTTATGCGACTGCAATACAGTGTCGTTAACGATATATTTTCCCAGTTACTCTTTGGTTAACAATGAATTTTTCTACGGTTTTGACTTGACGATCTATATTGTTAATCCATTAAATCGCGATATAAACAAGTTATATCGCTCGGCCGGTCGTCGAATACAAGGCGGATGCTCTGTGTATTAAACAATGAACTCCAAGTGTATCCGGGAGCGGCGGCATTGGCGCCGACTTCATATCCAAACGTCTGGCGCGTTCGCGTGCTTACGGGATCGGCAACGCCGTCGTTGCTTTGATCTTCTCCATGGCAAAGCGCGAGGTCACGTTCTTGAGCGGCACGGCGGCGATCAGTCGCTTGTAGAACGTGTCGTAGCCCTGGATGTCGGGCACGACCACCCGCAGCATGTAGTCGACGTCGCCCGCCATGCGGTAAAACTCCATCACCTCCGGCATGGCTCCGACCTCGGCGGCGAAGCCGTCGAGCCACTGCTGGGAGTGGTCGCCGGTCTCAATTGAAACGAAAACCGTGACACCGAGCCCGAGCTTATCCTGATCGACCAGGGCAACCCGCTTCTGAATCACGCCCTCGGCTTCCAACCGTTGAATGCGCTTCCAACACGGCGTGGAGGAGAGGCCGACCAGATTGCCGATCTCGGCGACCGAGTGCGAGGCGTCCTGTTGGAGGAGGGCGAGAATCTTGCGGTCGATGGCGTCCATGGCGTGGATTCCATTTCGGGAAATAAATGCTCGCGCCGCGTCAATAGAATTATTTCGTCGCGACGGGCGCTTTTTCAGCTCTATCTAGAAAACTATTCTATCGCAAGGGGGCGATCGAGGCTCCGGTTCGCACCGGGACGCAGGGAGAGCGGCAACCGATCCGTGCCTTTGCCGGCAACGGCACGCCGCCGTATCCTGTGGGTGAAAAAATCGGAGGACAACGCCATGCTGACACGACGCGCAATGCTGGGTCAGGTGAGTGCCGCCGCGAGCGCCGCCTGGGTGATGCGGGCAGGGGTCGCCGCAAGCGCCGCCGGCCGTACCGCAATCGATTTCGATGTCCCGCGCGGCGCCTGTGACTGTCACGTCCACGTGTTCGGCAATCCGGCCGCGTTTCCATTTGCAGAAAAGCGCATCTACACGCCGCCGCAGGCTTCGGTCGAGCAGTTGCTCGAGCTCCAGCGCGACCTTCACCTCGATCGCGTCGTGGTGGTGCAGCCGAGCGTCTACGGCACCGACAATGCCTGTACGCTCGACGCCGTGCGCCGGATGGGCGTGCGGGCGCGCGGCGTTGCGGTCATCGACAAAGCTATGTCGCGCAAGGCGCTGGAGGAGATGGCAGCCGCGGGCATTCGCGGCGTGCGGCTCAATCTCGAAACCAATACCGCGGGACGGTTCGATCCAGCCGATGCCAAAACCGTCCTCGACGCGACCGCCGAGCAAATCCGCGGGCTGGGCTGGCATGTCCAGATCTACACCCGCACCGCTGTGATCGCGGGGCTGAAGGATCACCTCGCGCAGATGCCATTCCCGGTTGTGGTCGACCATTTCGGCCGCGGCAATCCGGGACAAGGCCCGGGCCAACCGGATTTCGTTGCGCTGCTCGATCTGGTCAAATCCGGCCGTGTCTATGTGAAGGTCTCAGGCGCCTATCGCGTCTCGGAGCGGGCGCCGGATTTTGCCGATGTGACGGCGTTCGCGCAGGCGCTGGTCGCGGCCAATCCCGATCGGATTGTATGGGGCTCCGACTGGCCCCATCCGAATTCGGACGCCGGGCGTGGAAAGCCGTTGACCGAAATTTCCTCGCCGTTCCCGATCGACGATGGCCTGTTGCTCAACCAATTGCCGAAATGGGTATCGGATGCGGCGGTCCGCAAGAAGATCCTGGTCGACAATCCGGCGCGGCTCTATGGGTTCGAGGCGGTCGCAGGATAGGGCGTCGCGAGCAAGGCTTCCACCTCGGCGCGGTGCGGCGCCCCAGCGCTGCCGCCGAGGCGCGTACATTTGAGTCCCGCCGCGGCAGCGGCGAAGCGCATGGCTGCGATTTCGTCCTTACTCTCTGCAAGCGCCAGCGCGAAAGCGCCGTGGAAGATGTCGCCGGCGCCCAGGGTGTCGATCGCCTTCACCGCGAACACCGGGCTCCTGCGCAATGTTGTCGCCTCGCGCCAGAGCACGTCCTGCGCGCCCTGGGTCACGGCGAGAAATGATGGGGTGAGGTCGGCGATACGGGCGAGCGCCGCGGCGAGATCGTTGAGGCCTGTGGTAGCGCGCAGGCATTCGCTGGAAAACACCACATGCGTCGCAATCCGGAACAGGTCGTCGGAAATCTGCGTGGGTCGGTCGGCATCGAGCACCACGGGAAGGCCGCGCTCGCGCGCGGCCAGGCAGATCGGCCGCACGAAATCGGGAAAGCGATTGTCGGCAAGCACCGCGTCGACCGATGCCACCAAGCCGGCGGGGTCGCCGGGCACCACGGCCTCGAGGCGCTCATCGCGGTAGGTCACGATGACCCGATCGCCGCGCGCGTCGATGAAGATCGCTGACAGCGCGGTGGACACGCCTGCTACTCGCGGACAGCCGGTACAGTCGACGCCTTCGCGCGCGAGCGCGGCAAGCACATGGTCGCCGTTCGAATCTGCACCGGCGGGGCCGCCCAGCGGCCCGGCGAGCGCCGCCCGCCCGCCGAGCCGAGCGACCGCGACCGCGGCATTGGCGGCGCAGCCGCCATTGACCACGAAGAAGCTCTGCGCCGCCGCTTTGGTGTCCGGCTCCGGAAAGCGCTCGACCCGGAACACTTCGTCGAGCACGATGATCCCGGCGCATAGGATTGCTGGGGCGCGCGCAATGGCGCTCGCGCTAGCGGAGCTCAATCGCTTTCTCCCCTCTCGTCATTTTTTTCAACGGCAAGGCTGGACACGACGGAACTTGCCACAAATTGACCCATGAGCCGAAAATTGGCGAGGGGGACGATGTGGTGGCCGGCGGCCGCCCACGGAAGGTCCTGGTGAAGCTGGGTCCTTGAATGCCGTTTCTGCGGCCTTCCAGGTGGTCCTCGGTCCGAAATAACGAACCAGCGTTGGTCTCGGGCGCACCGCATTCAGCATCGCGCGTGGTCTCGCACGCGCGCCGCGGAGCGACGTTGATTTTCGTGGCGAGACGCGTACTGCCCTATTCGTCAGGCTCTCTCACCACCGCCTGGTCGAGGTCGTCGTCCGGTTCGTCGTCTTCGTCCTCGGCATCATCATCGTCGTCGTCGGGGTCCCGCGGCGGCGGCATCGTGTTGCCCATGATGGTGACGCGGCGCCAGTCGACCAACCGGGCAGAAAAGCTCTCGGGGATGCGCAGGGGTATGTCGGCCTCCTGTTGGAGGTCGCGACATTCAGGAACAATGTTAGCGCGCGAGGTCGGGCTCGGTAAAGCGTATGCATCGTTTTAGATCGGCGCCCCGGGACGGCGACCGCGCTCGCAGACCAGCGATCTGATCCTCTTTTGGGATTGTTGCGTTTGGGCTGCTGTTGCGGGCTCTCGGCCGGCCGGCGTCTGTCTTGTTGCGACGAGCCGATGTCTTTTGGCGCAGTTTAGCGACAATCCCAGCAAGAGCCGGCGAGCGGCCTGGGCGCAGCAGGCGTATGGCAGATGCGCGTCAGACGTGATGGTGCGATTGTTGAGACAGGCGCAGCTGCGACCTCTTTGAGTCACCGAATGGAGGTCGGCGCGCTCAGCCGGCCGTTCGAGGCGGCGATGCCGAGACTGCGTGCTTTCAGATGGCCGCCTCGACAATCCGCCGGACGTTCTTGAATGTTACATGATCTTAGCGGTGGAGACATCCAATGACGCGCTACTCAATAACTTCTGATTTGACGAGATCGACTGTCATTGCAGCGGCAGTGGTGATGTCCGGAGCTGTTGTCGTGGATACGCGCCTTCACGATACGAAGCTACCCATCGAACGACTGCGTCGTCCGTTTGGAATTGGGTTGAGACAGATTGAGCTTTGCCTTTTTTAAGAGCGCCGGTTTGACCACGCCACGCTCTTCTCGACTCTTGCAGAGAATGATCACAAGTGTCCGATCGAGCAGAAGCGATGAGCTAGCGTCTGCATGCAGGCCGGTCGTCAAAAACTAGATCTTTCGCCGACTGAGCCGGAGAAGCCCATGCTGGAAGCAACACGCCGGGTCGTTACTGCTGCGAGTCATTTACATCGTGATCTGAAAAGCACCGCTGACGCGGTTGGCACCTTCTTGGTCGACGCATTTCACCTCTTGGCTCTATTCGTAATTGGCGCGACGACCGTTTGGTCGGCGGCTGCAGCTTTCATTGGGATGGCGGCCCAAGGCCATGCGAGCCTGGGAGACATTCTGCTCTTGTTCATCTATCTTGAAATTGGAGCGATGGTCGGAATTTATTTTAAGACCACACGGCTCCCGGTTCGCTACCTGATGTATATCGCAATGACCGCTCTTGGCCGCGTGCTGATCGAAATCGGCGGTGCCGAGCATCGGACAGGCAGGGATATACTGGTCGTAGCAGGCGCAATTCTACTTCTGTCATTCGCTGTCCTGGTGCTCCGATTCGGGTCGTACAGGTTCCCATCCGACAGTCCGGCGGACGACCTGGCCAAGAAGTAATCAAAAGGACTATGGCAGCGCCAAAACGACTGTAGTCGAGACTAGCTCGGAAAGATCACCGACGGGCGATGGCGAGCGGCGCCGAACTAGGAATTAAACGAAACCTCTTCCTCCACCCAGGCGCGAATGATGTGATAGGCGATGGCCACGGTCGGAGGCGTGGTCAAGCCGTCGGGATGACACCGCAGCAGCATCGTCGCAACCTCTTCGCGGTCGAACCAGCGGGCGTCATCGAGCTCGACGCGATCGATCACGATCTCGTGCGACAGCGCCTCGGCGTGACAGCCGATCATCAGCGAGGTGGGAAACGGCCATGGCTGCGAGGCGAAATAGCTCACGCGGCCGCAGATGATGCCGGCCTCTTCGCGGGTCTCCCGCCGGACCGCGTCCTCGATCGCCTCACCCGGCTCGACGAAGCCGGCAAGGCACGACCACATACCGGGCTGAAAACGATGCGAGCGGCCGAGCACGCAACGCTCGCCCGCGACCGGGAGCATGATCGCGACCGGATCGGTGCGCGGAAAATGCTGCGCGCGACAGGACGGGCAATCGCGCCGCCAACCAGCTTCAACGACGTTGGTGGCGGCGCTGCAATTCGAACAAAAGCGGTGACGTCCATGCCAGTTGAGGAGCGCCTTGCCCTCGGCGAGCGGCGGCAAGTGGTCGGCGTCGATAAGACCGCGCACGGCGATCGAACGCAGATCGGTCACCATGAATTCGCCACCCGCCTTGAGCGCCTCCGCAGTCGCGGGATCGAGCGCCACGGCGAACCTCGGCGCGCCGTCGAGCAGGCCGAGAAAGACGATTTCCGCCGGTCGCCCAAGTGCGCGCGCTTCTTCCAACGTGAACAAGGGATCGCAGACGTCGGCCACCCGCTTCAGCACGACCAGTTCGCCGCCGATGACGTAGGTGCGGGCACGGCTGTCATTTTCCAGCGCCGCGAGCGCAGCTCCATCGGCGCGCAACTCGGCTGCGCGCTCGAGCAGACTTGCAGTATAGCCGAGACGCGGTTTGGGCCCAAGATCGGGGCGAGGGGACATGCAACTGCTCCGGCGGGGCATTGAGGCTCGCACAGCGGGATGTGCTGTGCCATGTCGATAGTTCACAACGCAAGCAAGGAACCCGCCTCGTCTGGGAGCAACGATGCGCCGCGCGGGACATATAACATGAGATAACCGGTTCAGCCCGTGCGTCGGACGCTGCGGGGACCACATAGGAGGGCCACTCATGAGCGCGAATGTGGGCGAGAATACATCGCCGTTCGTCGACCAGCTTGCCGACGGGCCGGGCGTCTCCCGAATAGATCCGTCCGACCCCGCCGCACCGATGTATCGGCTTCTCGCCTTGATGCGCTCGCCGGTGGCGTTGCGCGACCTCATGCTCCAGCCGGTTCGCACCGGCTATATCGGCCAGGAGAAGGCGATCGATCCCGCGGTGCTTCCCAAGAGCGCAGCCGAGCTCTATCCCGATATCCGCGTTTCCGAACTGGACGTTCCCTCGCCATTGGGCCGCATTCGCTGTCAGGTCTTCAGTCCGCCCGGCGCGGCTGCGGGGCGCGCGATGATGCTCTACGCGCATGGTGGCGGTTTCACGCTCGGGCAATCGGAGGATACCGCCTATATCACGAGCAGGATCGCCGCGGAAAACGGGATGGTCGTGGTCAGCGCGAACTACCGCCTTGCGCCCGAGTGGCCGTTCCCAGCGTGCCTCGATGATTGCCTCGAGGTTTTGCATTGGATGCAAAAGGACGGCGCCGCGCTTGGCGGCGACGGAGCGCGCATCGCGGTGGGTGGCGATTCCGCGGGCGCTAATATCGCCGCCGCGCTTCCGCTCAAGGCGCGCGACGCCGGCCTGCCGGTGCCGCAGGCCGCGGTGCTGCTCGCCCCGATCACCGATTTTTTCCTCGAGCAATACGAATCGTTCGAACGCCTGGCACCGCTTGGGATCGTCTACGATACCGCCTTCATTGGGTTCATCCGTGGCGCCTATCTGGTCCATGGCAAGAACTGGGGACATCCGCACGCCAGCCCGGCCCGGGCAAATCTGCGCGGATATCCCGCTACCTTCATCGCCACCGGCACGGCTGATCCGCTCGTCGATGACAACCGCGCCTTCGCGGAGAAGCTGCGTGCGGCCGGCGTGACGGAGGTCGAGCATCTTGTCCGCGAGGGGATGCCGCACGGTTTCTATTTCTTTCCGGGAATGTTCAAGCAGGGCGACGAAGCCTTCACGGCTGTTGCAAAATTTGTCGAGCGGACCGGGCTGGCCTGACGCACCGCAGGGCAGCGAAGTCAAGCGATTGGGAGCGGTGGACCGCGCCGGGCGGCCGCTTGCATTCCCGATGCGTTCCGCCGATATAGGAGGCGGGAGGTTGGCGGTGGACGAGCCACTCGCCAACCGGGTCAGGTCCGGAAGGAAGCAGCCCTAACGAGCGCGGTTCGGGTCGCTCGTCAGCCTCCCACTATTCCCTCAGGCGAACAGCGAGGACCCGCGTCGGGGCGGCGGACCGGATGGCATTATGAGCGACGGTACGAATCAGCCCGATCCGGGCCTCGGCGGCGAGGCGTCGAGCAACGGCTCCTACCGCGTGCTCGCCCGCAAGTATCGCCCCGCGACATTCGATGACCTGATCGGCCAGGACGCCATGGTGCGTACGGTCTCGAACGCGTTCGAGGCGGCCCGCATCCCGCAAGCCTGGATACTTACCGGCGTGCGAGGCGTCGGCAAGACCACGACCGCGCGCATTCTTGCGCGCGCGCTCAACTACGAACTGCCCAACGGCTCCATCACCGGCCCAGCGATCAGGATGCCGGTCATCGGCGCGCATTGCCAGGCGATCATGGAGAGCCGGCACATCGACGTCATCGAAATGGATGCCGCCTCGCATAATGGCGTCGATGACGTACGCCAGATCAATGACGCGATCCGTTATGCCCCGGTCAGTGCACGCTACAAGGTCTATATTCTCGACGAAGTGCACATGCTGTCGACGCAGGCATTCAATGCGCTGCTCAAGACCTTGGAAGAGCCGCCGCCGCACGCCAAGTTCATCTTCGCCACGACGGAAATTCGCAAGGTCCCGATCACCATCCTCTCGCGCTGCCAGCGCTTCGATCTCCGTCGCGTCGATGCCGGGCTCTTGGTCACGCATCTGCAGGCGATCGCGGGGAAGGAGGCCATCGAGGTCGAGCCCGAGGCGCTCGCCTTGATCGCCCGTGCCGCGGAAGGTTCGGTGCGTGACGCGCTTTCGCTCTTGGATCAGGCCATCGCGCACGCGGCGGGATCGGTGCAGGCCGAGCACGTGCGGCAGATGTTGGGCCTTGCCGACCGTGCGCGGGTGATCGACCTGTTCGAGGCGTTGATGCGCGGCGAAATCGCCGCGGCGCTCAACGAGTTGCGTGCGCAGTACGACATCGGCGCCGATCCGGCGGTGGTCCTGACCGATCTTGCCGAGTTCACCCATTTCGTGACCCGCGTGAAGGTGGTTCCGTCGGTTGCCGATGATCCCTCGCTGATCGAGATAGAGCGGGCGCGGGGCCGCGCTTGTGCCGAAAAGCTTTCCATGCGGGTGCTTTCGCGCACCTGGCAGATGCTACTCAAAGGGATTGCCGAGGTCGCCGCCGCGGGCCGCCCGCTCGCGGCCGCCGAGATGGTTCTGGTGCGCATCGCCTATGCGGCCGATCTGCCGACACCCGAGGACGTGATCCGCTCGCTCGACGAGAACGGGCCGCCCGCCCGCGTGCAGGAGCCTGCGCCGGCGGCGTCGCCTGCAGCGGCGGGCTCTCCTCCACGCTTCGAGGCGCCGCGGGTCGAGACCTCGCGCGGCGGACCGCGCGCCGCGCTGGCGCCTTCCAGCGATCCCAGCGCGCGTCTGTCTGCAGCGGAGCCAAGCGCGCCAGCGCTGGTGGTCGGCCGTTTCGAGGACCTGATCGCGCTCGCTGCGCAGAAGCGCGACCTCGGCGTCAAGCTGGCGCTCGAGCGCGATGTGCGGTTGGTGCGCTACGAGGACGGCCGGCTGGAGATCGGACTGCAACAAAGCGCGGCGAAGACGTTGGTGAACGATCTGGCGCGAAAATTCTCGCAATGGACCAACCGGCGCTGGATGGTCGTGGTATCGGCCGAACAGGGTGAAGCAACGGTCAAATCGCAGAACGAGGCACGCCAGGCCGAACTCAAGACCGGGGTGCGCGCTGACCCCCTCGTGCAGGCCGTGCTCGCACGCTTTCCCGGCGCCGAGATCGTGGACGTGCGCAAGGGCGAGATGCCATTGGTGCCCCCGCCGGACGATGCCGGTGATGGACCGGAACTTGCGTCCGATGACGGTCGTTCTGACTTCGAAGACTATGGGCGTCCAGCCGATGCCGAAGACGAGCTTTAAGGCCGAGGCTTCGACGCCAAGCTTACGGCACAGGAGAGATGAGCGATGGCAGATTTCCTAGGCCTGATGAAACAGGCCGCTGAACTCAAATCCAAGATGGAGACGATGCAGGCGGAACTCGACCAGATCGAGGTCGAGGGCACGTCCGGCGGCGGCCTCGTAAGCGTCAAGCTCTCCGGCAAGGGCGAGATGAAGAGTGTCAAGATCGACGACACCCTGATCAAGCCGTCGGAGAAGGAGATCGTGGAGGACCTCATCGTTGCTGCGCACGCTGATGCGCGGCGCAAGGCCGAAGCGCTGCTGCAGGAGAAAATGAAGGACGTCACCGGCGACCTGCCGCTGCCACCTGGCATGAAATTGTTTTGAAGTTACCCGACCGCTGGCAGACCCGGCGGAACACCGTCGGATGGAGGTTGCCAGTGGAAAAGGACGTCGACGTGCAGGCCTTATCGGCCGCGATCGCGGGATTCTTGGCGTGCCATATCCTGACCTGCCGCTTCCTGGTGCAGGAGGGCGTGGTCGATCAGGATCGCTTCTCGTCTTATCTGGAAACGGCGATGGCGGAGATGGCGCCCGGCATCGAGGACAAGCGCACCTTGTTCAGCTTGCGTCAGTTGATCGCCGCCCTGCGTGCGCCGGTGACATCGAAGCCAGTGCAATAACGCCTCTTACCAGCAAGCTCCGACACGCCATGCCCGCTGCCGCCGCCGGACCCGAGATCGAGCGTCTGATCCAGTTGCTTGCCCGCCTGCCGGGGCTCGGTCCCCGTTCGGCGCGCCGCGCCGCGCTCTTTCTCATCAAGAAGCGCGAGCAGATCATGGCGCCGCTTGCCGCGGCGATGCACACCGCGCTCGATAAAATCGAGGTCTGCCGGGTGTGCGGAAATATCGACAGCCAGAATCCGTGCACGGTCTGCACCGACGTGCGGCGCGATCCTGCCATCATTGTCGTGGTCGCCGATGTCGCCGACCTCTGGGCGCTCGAGCGCGCCCATGCGGTCAGCGCGCGCTACCACGTGCTGGGCGGGACGCTCTCGCCGCTCGATGGCATAGGGCCGGAAGACCTTTCGATCGATGCGCTCGTCTCGCGCGCGCACGCTTCGGCGGTGACGGAGGTGATCCTCGCGCTCAATGCCACGGTCGATGGACAAACCACGGCGCACTACATCACCGATCTGCTGCACGATGCCAATGTGAAGGTGACGCGACTTGCGCATGGCGTGCCGGTTGGCGGCGAACTCGACTATCTCGACGAAGGCACACTCTCAGCCGCCATCCGGCAGCGCACGACGTTCTAGGAGCATGATCTCGAAAAGTCGCCGGTGGACTCAAAAATCAAGTGCAGACTTTTCGGATAAGATCATGCGACCGACAAATACTTGACGCAATAGTGATTCAATCTAAAGCGATTTCGATTTTAGTCGTCCATGACAATCCGCGTCGGCTTGACCAGACTCTTGAAATGGCCGCGCTGTTGCAGCCACACCAGCAGCACAAGGCTTGGCAGGGCGGTCAGCGCGCTGATGACGAAGAAGATCGGCCAGCCCGTGCGTTCGGCGACGAAACCCGCCCCGGCCGACAGGTAAGTGCGCCCGATGGCGGCCAGCGCGGTGAGGAGCGCGTATTGCGTTGCCGTGTGCAGCGGGTTGTTGCACAAGGCCGAAAGATACGCGACGAAGATCACGGTGCCGATCGCCCCGGTGAAATTCTCGACGATGATCGTGACCGTCAATGCCCACAGGTTGACTCCGACGAGCGCCTGCCAGGTGAAGACCAGGTTCGAGGCCATCTGCAGAAAGGCGCCGATCCAGAGGCTCGTAACCAGGGGATAGGCGCGCGCGAGGGCGCCACCCGCGAACCCACCGATCAGGGTGGCCGCGAGCCCCACACCTTTGACGATGGCGGCGTAATCGTTGCGGGAGAATCCGAGATCGATGACAAAGGGCGCCGTCATGGCGCCGGCGAATGCATCGCAAAACTTGTAGAGCACCACGAAGACGAGAACGACGATTGCCATGTCGCGGGTGAGGAAATCGGCAAAGCTGGCATAGGCGGCCGTGGCCACGCGTACCAGTGGATTCTCCCGCGCTTGCGCGGCGTGCTCAATGGTGGCGGTGGCGGATTTCTC
>Ga0208991_1000066_pt1 | contig 17392 bp, 14 predicted proteins | sample MedBloCAOM3_M2_FD_187855 | JGI IMG/M metagenome (GOLD analysis project Ga0208991, IMG submission 187855) | Forest soil microbial communities from El Dorado National Forest, California, USA - Mediterranean Blodgett CA OM3_M2 (SPAdes) (version 2) | ecosystem: Environmental > Terrestrial > Soil >...
AATTTTTCCCGATCGCACCGCGATCATCCATGGGCGGCTCCATCGCAGCTACGCCGACTTCTACGCCCGCGCGCGCCGCCTTGCCGGAGCGCTGGCAAAGCACGGCATCAAGCGCGGCGACACCGTCTCCGCCGTGCTCGCCAACACGCCCGCGCTGCTCGAATGCCACTACGGCGTGCCGATGGCCGGAGCCGTGCTCAACACCATCAATACCCGGCTCGACGCCGCCGTCATCGCGTTCCAGCTCGACCATGCCGAAGCGAAGGTGCTGATCGCCGACCGCGAATTCTCCGAGCTGGTGAAGGAGGCGCTGGCGCTCGCCAAGGCCAGGCCGCTGGTGATCGATTACGACGACCCCGAATTCAGCGGCACGGGCGAGCGGCTGGGCGCGACCGAATACGAGGATTTCATCGCTACGGGCGATGCGGACTTTGCGTGGAGCTTGCCGCGCGACGAATGGGACGCGATTGCGCTCAACTACACCTCGGGCACGACCGGCGATCCCAAGGGTGTGGTCTACCATCATCGCGGCGCGTCGCTGCTCGCGGTGGGCAACGTGCTGACGGGGAGCATGGGCAAGCATTGCGTCTATCTCTGGACGCTGCCGATGTTCCACTGCAACGGCTGGTGCTTTCCATGGACGATATCGGTCGTCGCCGGCACCCATGTGTGCCTGCGCCAGGTCCGCGCCCGCGCCATGTACGACGCCATCGCCGATTACAAGGTGACGCATCTGTGCGGCGCGCCGATCGTGATGGCGACCCTGCTCGAGGCGCCGCCCGAGGAGAAGAAGCCGTTGCCGCATGTGGTCGAATTCTTCACCGCGGCGGCCCCGCCGCCCGAGGCGGTGCTGGCGGCGATGAAGGCCGCGGGCTTCAACGTCACTCATCTCTACGGGCTGACCGAGACCTATGGCCCCGCCACTGTCAACGAATGGCAGATGGGCTGGGATGCGCTGTCGGCCCCCGAGCAGGCGGCGAAGAAGGCGCGCCAGGGCGTGCGTTACGTGCCGCTCGAGGCGCTCGATGTGCGCGATCCCGACACCCTCGCGCCGGTGCCGCGCGACGGGGAAAGCATGGGCGAGGTGATGTTCCGCGGCAATGTGGTGATGAAAGGCTACCTCAAGAACAAGGCGGCGACCGAGAAGGCGTTCGCCGGCGGCTGGTTTCATTCCGGCGACCTCGGCGTCATTCATCCCGACGGCTATATCCAGCTCAAGGATCGCTCCAAGGACATCATCATTTCAGGCGGCGAGAACATTTCGTCGATCGAGGTGGAGGACGCGCTCTACAAGCATCCCGCCGTGCATGCCGTCGCCGTGGTGGCCAAGCCCGACGACAAATGGGGCGAAACCCCCTGCGCCTTTGTCGAGCTCAAGCCGGGGCAGGCGGCGACGAGGGACGACCTCATCGCCTGGTGCCGCAAGAACCTCGCCAGCTACAAATGCCCGCGCTACGTCGTGTTCGCGGAATTGCCGAAGACCTCGACCGGCAAGGTGCAGAAGTTCAAGCTGCGCGAGATGGCGAAGGAGGTGTGAGGGCTGCAAGAGTTTGGAGGAGACGAAGTGTGCCCGCGGCGAACTTAATACATCTCACGCCTACTTTTAGCTGGCGCTTTTGAGGCGCTCCTTCGAGCTTTGAAATCCGCTAATATTCGCCATGGAGCACAGGGCATGGACCGATCCGCGGCTGGAACATTCGCATCCGTTGTCGCCATCGCGGCTCTGGCGCTCATCGGCAAGCCGTCGGCGGCCGATGCCCAAGGCTTTCCGAGCAAGCCGGTGCGGATCATCGTGCCCTACACGCCGGGCTCCCCAAATGACGTCATGGTGCGGCTGCTGGCGCAGCAACTGCAAGGCAAGCTTGGCCAGGCTGTCGTCATCGACAACAAGCCCGGCGGCGGCACGACGATTGGCTCCAAGGCGGCCGCGGTCGCGCCTCGCGATGGCTATACGCTGCTGTTCGCAAGCTCGGCTCTCGTGGTCGAGCCGATCTTGAACAAGCAGATCGAATACGATCCGGAGAAGGATTTTACGCCCATTGCGTTCATTGCGCGCAACTCCTGCCTCCTCGCCATCAACGCACAAGTGCCTGCCAATTCGGTCAAGGAATTCGTCGCCTATGCCAAGGCCAATCCTGGTAAGCTGAGTCTTGGTTTCGCGCAGGGAACGGTGTCTCAATTCCTCGGCGAATATTTCAATCGCCTGCACGGGCTGGATATCACCAGCGTTCCGTACCGCGGCGGCGCACTCGTCATCCCCGACATGCTGGGCGGCCGCATCCATGTCTACTGGCCGACGCCCGCGACGGTGCTGCCGCTCATTCGGGAGGGCCGGATCAAGGCGCTGGCCACGTCGAGCCCGGAACGCAATCCCGATCTGCCCGACGTGCCCACCGTGAAGGAGCTCGGACTGGACGAGCTGTCGTTGGAATTCTGGGCCGGGATGTGGGCGCCGGTTGGAGTTCCCGCCGACATCGTGGAAAAGCTCAACGCCGCGATCAACGAGGCGCTGCAATCCCCTGAGATGATCGCCAACATGAAAAAGCTCGGCTTCGAGACCAGAATTGGCTCCTCGCAGGATTTCGCGGTTTTTGTCGCGGCGGAAATTCCGCGCTGGACCGCGGTGGTGAAAGCATCCGGCGTGAAATCCCAATGAGTCCTCGGTCGGACAATTTACGCTAGGTGCGGAGTCGCCCATGAGCACGTCGAAAAATGTCGCCGTCGTCGGCGCCGGCATCGGTGGATTGACCGCGGCGCTGGCCTTGCTCAAGCGCGGCATCGATGTCCAGGTTTACGAACAGTCAAACCAGCTCAAGGAAGTCGGCGCCGGCATCCAGATCAGCTCCAACGGCACTCGCGTCCTGTTTGCGCTCGGCCTGGAAGCGGCCCTCGCTAAAGTTCAAGTCCGGCCGGAGCGCCGCGAGCTGCGGCACTGGAGCACCGGCGAAACCTGGAACTGGTTCGATCTTGGCGACAAAAGCATTGAGCGATTCGGCACGCCGCATCTCATGTTTCACCGCGGCGATCTGCATGGCCTCCTCGCCGACGCGGTTCGCTCGCTGAGGCCCGACGCGATCACGCTGAACAAGCGCTGCGTCTCGGTCACCTCTCACGCCGGACGCGCCGAAGTGACGTTCGAGGACGGCAGCACGGTCAAGGCGCCTTATGTGATCGGCGCCGATGGCATTCATTCCAAGGTCCGCATCTGCCTGTTCGGGCCGAGCAAGCCGGTGTTCACCGGCTGCATCGCCTGGCGCGGCTTGATCCCGATGGAGAAGCTACCGCGCCATCTTGCCCGCATGATCGGAATGAACTGGCTCGGCCCGCACGGCAACGTGCTGAACTATCCGGTGCGCCGCGGCGAGATCATGAACTACGTGAGCACGTCGGAGCGCGACGATTGGCAGGTCGAGTCCTGGTCCACGGTGGGCACCAAGGAGGAGCTGCGCAACGATTTCCGCGATTGGCACGCCGACGTCCAGCTCATGATCGATCAGATCGAGACGCCCTACAAATGGGCGATGATGATCCGCGAGCCGATGGAGGCCTGGTCGAAGGGCCGCGTCACCTTGCTCGGCGATGCGTGCCATCCGACGCTGCCGTTCCTGGGCCAGGGCGGCGTGATGTCGATCGAGGACGGCTATGTCGTCGCGGCCTGTCTTGACAAATATTTCGGCGAGCCGGGCGTGGCCTTCGCCCGCTACGAGGAGATCCGCAAGGAGCGGACCTCGATGGTTGTCCGCAAGGCCAGCGAGAACAAGGCGAGCGCGTTTGCGCCGAGGCTTGCCGACAAGGACCGGATTGCCGACGAGGTCGCGCGCGAGTGGCAGCAAGTCCGCCTGCGGGAGCGGATGGACTGGCTGTATAACTACGACGCCACCGCGATTGCGATTTGATCGCAGCGATGTCTGCTCGGTTTCGAGGCCCGGGGCTGGCTTGGGCAAAAAGCCAAATCGACATGTCCGCTTCAACGGCGAGTGATGGAAGCAAATATCGAAGTTATTGGCGTAGCGCGAATGCGAAGTTCGGGCGCTCGTTGTTGCGGGAAAACTGCTCCAGCGTGCTATTGCACAAGCGCATCCGCGTCCAGCAGCCATGTGCTGCCGAGCAGTCGGCCCGCCGTCTTCATTTCCACATTGACCTGATTTTTCCGCGGCTCATAGCTGAGGACTTTTACGGTGAGCCGCTTCGTAAACTGCCAGGCATCCCGGTCAGAAAGCACTTCGTCCTGATAAGACGCCAATGCTGTGGAATCACTTTTTTTCAGCTCCTGCCAACGCGTGAACTTGTCCGCGTCCTGAAACCAGATCGAATTGGGCTTCACCTGCATTGCAGCTCCCTTTCGAATCTCACCGGCAAAGGAACCGCCAACCAAGGCCACCAGAACGAATAATGTAAGATACGTTCTCATACTTTTTCCTTTGTACCCATGGGAGCAAACTGGTCACGTGAACGCCGGGGGAGCGAGGGCTGCCTAAAGTACCGGCCAGGCATTCGGCGCGAAAGGCCTTAACATCCTCCGTCGTCGTCGCCCTGACGCCTTGGCAGGCATTGCGGAGGACAACTGCGCAGCTCAAGCTTTTCACCTGACGAACCAAAGTAGACCTTTCGCGAGGCAGTGAAGGCCGAACACGGATCACGCACGATGCAATCAGCATCCCTGCTATGCGGGTTGGCAGATCACGCATGCGTTTGCCCCTTCTGGTCCACGGCCGCGCCCTATCCAGATCAACCAGCCGGTGACATCGGCAAACGAAATGGTGCAGGCTGATGTCCACCCGCAGTCGGGAGAACCCATATGCCTGGTCGCAACATCTTCCTCGCCCGGCCGATGGCCGTTGGCGTGCTCGGCTTCCTGGCCTGCTGTGGCGCGGCCATGGCCCAAGGGGCGCCGCCGCCGGCGGTCTCGGTGATGCCGGTGGTGAGTCGCCAGGTGACCGAGACGGGCGATTTCATCGGCCGGGTCACGGCGATCGAGAAGGTCGACATCGTCGCGCGGGTCGCCGGATTCATCGAGCAGCGAAATTTCACCGAAGGGCAGAAGGTCAAGACCGGCGACCTCCTGTTCCGGCTCGAGCAGGCAACCTACAAGGCGGCGGTCGATCAGCAGCGCGCCAACCTCGCCAAGGCAAAAGCGACCGCGGTCAACACCACCCTGCAATTGCAGCGCGGCAAGGAGCTCGTCCGCAATCAGAACATCCCGCAATCGACGCTTGATCAGCGCGCGGCCGACGATGCCTCGGCGCAAGCCGATGTGATGCAGGCGCAGGCGCTGCTCGACCAGGCGGAAATCAACCTCGGCTACACCGAGATCCGCTCGCCCATCGATGGGCGGATCGGACTTGCCGTCTTCACCATCGGCAACCTGGTCAGTCCCTCGTCCGGGACGCTTGCGACGATCGTCAGCCAGGACCCGATCTACGTGATCTTTCAGGCGAGCGAGCGCGATGTTCTCGACTACGGCCGCAGGATCGCCGAGTCGGCCGACAAGAGCCCGCATGTGACCATTCACGTCAAGCTGCCCAATGGCAGCGCCTATCCGCATCCCGGCCTCAGCAACTTCCTCGACGTCCAGGTCGACCCCACGACGGACACCGTGGCGGTGCGGGCGCGACTGCCGAACCCGGACGGTGTTCTCATCCCCGGCGGTATTGTCGGCGTCACGGTGGAGCGAGGTGCGCCGCGCTCCGCGCTGACCGTTCCGCAATCCGCCGTCCTGCTCGATCAGGCCGGCCGATACGTTCTCGTCGTCGACTCGGCGAAGAAGGTCGAGCTGCGGCGCATCACCGCCGGCGTCGAGCAAGGCCGGGACATCGTCGTCACGAGCGGGCTCAAGGAGGGCGAGCTGGTCATCGTCGAGGGCATCCAGAAGGTACACCCCGGACAGATCGTGGCGGCGACCGTCGTGCCGGGAAACTGAAACGGATGTTCTCCGGTATCTTCATCGACCGGCCGCGGCTCGCCTTCGTCATCGCCATCGTCATCACGCTGGCCGGCATCATCGCCATCACGGCGATTCCGATCGCCCAGTTTCCGGATATCGTGCCGCCGCAGGTCACCCTGACCGCGAACTACCCGGGCGCCGACGCCGAAGTGGTCGAGACGACGGTCGCACAGCCGATCGAGCAGCAGGTCAACGGCATCGACAACGCGCTCTACTATCAGTCCGCGAGCGGTTCCGACGGCAGCTACACCCTCAACGTCACGTTCGCGCTGGGCACCGATCCGGACATCAACACCGTCAACGTGCAGAACCGCGCCAGCCTCGCCACGCCGCAGCTTCCCCAGGAGGTCTCGCACACGGGCCTGACCATCCGCAAGAAATCCGCCGCGCTGCTGCAGGTCATCACCGTCTTCTCCCCGAAGAATACCTACGACGCGGTTTATCTCAGCAACTACGCGACCATCAACATCATCGACACGCTGGCGCGTATCAAGGGCGTCGGGCAGGTCACCCTGTTCGGGCCGCTCGACTATTCATTGCGCATCTGGCTCGACCCCGACCGGCTGACCGAGCTCAATCTGACGCCGAACGACGTCATCGCGGCCGTGCAGAGCCAGAACGTCCAGGCGGCGCTGGGCCGGGTGGGCGCCGCACCGATCTCGGAAGACCAGCAGGTCCAGATTACCATCAAGACCAAGGGGCGGCTGTCGCGGCCCGAGGAATTCGAGGCGCTCGTCGTGCGCGCCAAGCCGGATGGCTCGCTTGTACGGCTGAAGGATGTCGCCCGCATCGAGATGGGCGCGAAATCGCAGGACCGCTACAGCCGCTTCAACGGCGCGCCCGCCGCCGCGCTCGGCATCTATCAGACCCCGGGCTCCAACGCGGTCGATGTGACCCGCCTCGTGCGCGAAGCCTTGGACACACTGGCGACGCGTTTCCCCGAAGACCTCTCTTATAACGTGTTCTTTGATTCCACGGTGTTCGTCACCTCGACCATCGAGGAGGTCGTTCGCACGCTGGCCGAGGCTATCGTCCTGGTGGCGCTGGTGGTGTTCCTGTTTCTCGGCAAGCTGCGCACGACGCTCATTCCCCTGGTCGCCGTGCCGGTCTCGATCATCGGCACGTTCGCCGTGATGCTGGCGATCGGGTACTCGGCCAATACCGTCTCCCTGCTGGCGCTCGTGCTCGCGATCGGCATCGTGGTCGATGATGCCATTGTCGTGGTCGAGAACGTCGAGCGCGTCATCGAGGAGGAGCCCGAGCTGTCGGTGCCGGACGCCTGCAAGAAGGCGATGGCCGAAATCACCGGCCCCATCCTCGCCATCACGCTGGTTCTGTTGTCGGTCTTCGTCCCCGTTGCCTTCATTCCCGGCATCAGCGGCCAGCTGTTCCGCCAGTTCGCGGTGGCGGTCTCGGTATCGATGCTGATCTCCGCGCTCAACGCCCTGACCCTCAGTCCCGCGCTGTGCGCGGTGCTGCTCAAGCGCGGCCAGACAAGCCGCGGGCCGATGCGCTACGTGCTGGGCGCGATCGACCATGTCCGCGACGGCTATGTCGCGGTGGTGCGCCGCCTGGTGCGCGTCGCGATCGTCGGCGTCGTGGTCGTGGCCGGCGTGCTGGCGGCCTCGGCGTGGCTGTTCAGCAAGACGCCGCAGAGCTTTTTGCCGGACGAGGACCAGGGCGCCATCTTCGCCGCGCTGCGTCTGCCCGAAGGCGTTTCGCTCAACCGCACCGAGACCGTGGTCAAGGAGGTTGAGGACATGGTGCGGCCGGTTCCAGGCGTCGAGGGCATCTTGTCGGTGGTCGGGCTGAACTTCATCGACTACGTCGCCTCGTCGAACCAGGCCTTCTTCGTCATCCGGCTCAAGCCCTACGAGGTACGCACCGACCGCGCGCAGAGCGCCGGCGCCATCATTGCGCGGCTGCGCCCGCAGATGGCGGCGATCAAGGGCGCCGTCGCATTCCCGTTCAACCTGCCTCCGATCCTCGGCCTCGGAAGCACCGGCGGTTTCCAATATGCGCTGGAGGCGTTGCAGGGCCAGCCGCCGACCGATGTCGCGGCGACGCTCCGCGGCCTGATCGTAGCGGCCAACGGACAGCCCGAGCTGGCGGGCGTTTTCAGCACCTATGCCGCCGATACGCCCCAGATCTACCTCGACATCAACCGCGACAAGGCGCAGGTGCTCGGCGTCAAGGTCAGCGACATCTTCAATGCCCTGCAGTCGACGCTCGGCACGTTCTACATCAACGACTTCAACGTGTTCGGGCGCACATGGCAGGTCAACATCCAGGGCGAGACGCCGTTTCGCGATAATATCGACGACGTCTATCGGATCTATGTGCGCAACGCCCAGGGCGGGATGGTCCCGATCCGGGCGGTGGCCGAAGCGAAGCTGGTGCAGGGGCCGCAGACGGTGATCCGCTACAACGGATATCGCGGCGCGATCGTGAACGGCGCGCCCAAGCCCGGCTACAGTTCCGGTCAGGCGCTCGCCGCCATGGAGCGCATCTCCGCCTCGACCCTGCCCGCCGGCTACAGCTACGAATGGACCGGAACGGCGCTGCAGGAAAAGGCTGCAAGCGGACGCACCGGCGTCGTGCTCGGATTGGCCGTCCTCTTCGCCTATCTGTTTCTCGTCGCGCTCTACGAGAGCTGGAACATTCCGGTCCCGGCCCTGCTGTCGGTCAGCGTCGCGGCGCTCGGCGCCCTCGTCGCACTGGTGCTGGCCGGACTGAGCTTCGACGTCTACGCGCAGATCGGGCTCGTGGTGCTGATCGCGCTCGCCGCCAAGAACGGCATTCTGATCGTTGCGTTCGCGGTGGAGCGGCGCAAGCTCGGGCAGGACATCGAGGCATCCGCCATCGAGGCGGCAGGCTTGCGGTTCCGCCCGGTCATGATGACCAGCTTCGCCTTCATCTTTGGGCTATTGCCCCTGGTCTTCGCCGGAGGAGCCGGGGCGCTGACGCGCCATGCGGTCGGCACCCCGGTGTTCGGCGGCATGATCGCTGCGTCCACATTCGGGATTTTCATCATTCCGCTGCTTTACATCACCGCGGAACGTCTGCGCCGGCGGCCGCCGCGGCAGACCCCCAAGTGATTGCAGCGCCTGCCGGCAAAACCATCCGGTAGGGTCATCGGCGTTGCGCTCTGTGCATTCGACCATAATCGGCAAAATTCAGACACGACCGGTGTGCGGAGTTGCGGCGTTGGAGGTAACGCTATGCCGATCCTTGCAGTCGGAACAGTTCGCCAAGCCTTGAAGCGCCACGAGCTGGAAAAAATTCGCAGATGTCGAGGCAACCCATGTCGAATGCTCGACGGTCCATTCGTCGTGTCGGCAGGGCACAGTCCGTCCGCCCCTGAACATGGAGGAAGACTCTCATGCGTTTCATGATGTTGATGATCCCCAAGGGATACGAGTCCGCGGCGCCGGGAACTGTCCCGGACGCAAAAGCAGTCGAGGCGATGATGAAATACAACAGGCAACTTCAGGAAGCCGGCGTATTGCTGGCGCTCGACGGCCTGCATCCGCCCTCTATGGGTGCGCGCGTCGCCTTCTCCAAAGGCAAGCCGACGGTCACCGATGGGCCGTTCTCCGAAGCGAAGGAAGTGCTCGGCGGCTATTGGATGATCCAGGCGGCCTCGCGTGAGGAAGCGATCGAATGGGCCAAGCGCTGCCCCGGCGGCGATAACGAGGTGATCGAGGTGCGGCAGGTGCAGGAGATGTCGGACTTCCCGGAGGACGTGCGTCAGGCCGTCGGCGACTTTGATGCGCTGCGTGGGTGACATTCGAAGCACTTTTTTCCTATCCGGCATGTCGATCCGGCGCGGCCTCGTTCGTCGCGATCATGACGCGGCAATAACGCCGCAGAACCAAAGCAAAAGGGGCATCTACGCCATGCGTTACATGTATCTGGTCAAATCAGCGTGCTCCGGTCCGCCGCCGCAACGGCTGATGGAGGAGATCGGCAAGCTCGCCGAGCGGGAAATGAAGGCGGGCACCGTGGTCGACATGGGCGGCCTGATGCCGCTGGCGATGGGCGCGCGCGTGCGGCTCGCGGGCGGGAAGGTCGATGTGATCGACGGGCCGTTCGCGGAAGCCAAGGAGGTCATCGGCGGCTACGCCATCTTCGAATTCAAGACCAGGGAAGAGGCGCTCGCCAGCGCCGTCGAGTTCATGAATCTCCACAAGGAGTATGGAGAAGGCTGGGAAGGCGAGTGTGAAATGCGTCAGCTGGCCCAGTCGCCGCCGCCTTGACCGGGCGAACCTTGCGCCAGGGCGGCCGGTGCGATAATCGGCGACCGTGACGGTCGCCGACACCCATCGCGCCATCCTCGCCGTTTGGCGGATCGAACAGGCCCGGCTCATCGCCGTGCTGGCACGGATGACGCGCGACATATCGCTCGCCGAAGAACTGGCGCAGGAGGCGCTCGTCACCGCACTCGAGCGGTGGCCCGACACAGGCGTGCCCCAGAAACCCGGCGCGTGGCTCCTGGCCACCGCCAAGCGCCGCGCTATCGATCACTTCCGGCGCGACAAAATGCTCGAGCGCAAGCATGCGGCCTTGGTGCACGAGCTGGAAACCGAGCAGGACGCCACGCCGGATCTCGACGCCGCCCTGGACGACGATATCGGCGACGACATGCTGCGGCTGATCTTCACGGCTTGCCACCCCATGCTTTCGCGGGAGGCGCGTGCGGCGCTGACGCTCCGAATGATCGCCGGACTGACCACGGGGGAGATCGCGCGCGCCTTTCTCACATCCGAGGCCACCATCGCGCAGCGTATCGTGCGCGCCAAGCGCACGCTGTCGGAGTCCGGCCTCGCCTATGAGACGCCGCGGGGGCAGGAGCTGGCGCAGCGCCTCGCGTCCGTGCTGGGGGTGATCTATCTCATCTTCAACGAAGGCTACGCCGCGACGGCGGGCGACGATTGGATGCGCCCGCAATTGTGCGAGGAAGCGCTGCGTCTGGGCCGCATTCTCGCGTCACTGGCGCCGCGGGAGCCTGAAGCGCACGGCCTCTTGAGCCTGATGGAGCTTCACGCCTCGCGCACAGCGGCACGCACGACCGCGGCGGGTGAACCTGTTCTGCTCCTGGAGCAGAACCGGGCGAGCTGGGATCGATTGCTGATCCAGCGCGGGCTTGCAGCCTTGGCGCACGCGCAAGAGCTGGGCGGCGCGAGCGGCTTCTACACGCTGCAGGCGGCGATCGTTGCATGTCATGCCCGGGCGCCGACGGCTGCGGCAACCGACTGGACGCGGATCGCCGCGCTCTATGCCGAGCTTGCATCGCTTGCGCCCTCGCCGGTCGTCGAGCTCAATCGCGCGGTCGCGGTGGCGATGGCGGAAGGGGCGCAGGCGGGGCTCGACATCGTCGATCGGCTGGCGGAGGAGCCGGCGCTCAAGCGCTATCACCTCTTGCCCGGCGTGCGCGGAGACCTCCTCTTCAAGCTCGGACGGCATAGCGAGGCGCGCATTGCGTTCGACCATGCGGCAGCGCTCGCGACCAACCGCCGCGAGCGAGACCTCATGCTCAAGCGCGCCCGGGAAGCCTCGGCTGCGCAATGATACGGTTGGCTCAAGCCGCCTCCCGATCAGTGGCGCGATAAGCCCATAGGGACCGGACCCGAAGCTGTGGTGCGGCGGGTGCGCGCCACGTCACCAAATCCGAAAAGCTTACCAAGAAGAGCCCTCCACCCCGATGGAGCGCATGCGCCCCTACCGACACCGGCAGGTGCCCACTCGCGGGCGTACCCACCGATAGCTTGCGCTGTCTATTTCACGCCAGCATGTCACGCACCAAGGGACTGACCTTGCTGGCGTAGAGTTCAACACTGCGCAGCAGCTTCTCGTGCGACAGTGATCCGGCGCTGTATTTCATGTCGAAGCGCGCGACATCAAGAGCCTTCACGGTCGCGGCGATCTTGCGCGCGACCGTCTCCGGCGCGCCGACATAGAGCGAGCCATGATCGGCTTCCCGGTCGAACTCCGCGCGTCCCATCGGCGGCCAGCCACGCTCGGCGCCGATCCGGTCGCGCATCCGCTTGTAGTCGGGCCATAGTTCCTCGCGCGCCTGCTCGTCCGTATCCGCCAGATAACCGGGGGAGTGGACGCCGATAGGCTGCACCGGCTTGCCGAGTTCCTCGAAGGCACGGTGGTAAAGATCGACATAAGGCCTGAACCGCCTGGGATCGCCGCCGATGATGGCGAGCATCAACGGCATGTCGTACCGCGCGGCGCGGACCACGGATTCCGGGCTGCCGCCGACGCCAATCCAGGTCTTCAGCGATCCCCTCTCGATAGGCGGGAACACACGCTGGTTAACGAGGGCGGGGCGCGTCTTGCCATGCCAAGTCACGCTCTCCTGCCGGATCAGCGCGGCGAACAGGTCGAGTTTTTCTTCAAACAGCTCCTCGTACTGGCTGAGCTCGTATCCGAACAGGGGAAAGGACTCGGTGAACGAGCCGCGGCCGAGGATGACTTCCGCGCGCCCATTCGATGCGGCGTCGAGCGTTGCGAACCGCTGGACCACGCGAACCGGGTCGTCCGAACTCAGCACAGTCACTGCCGAACCGAGCCGAATCCGGCTGGTGGCCCCGCGATCGCCGCAAGCACCACTTCCGGCGCGGAAATGGCGAAGTCGGCACGGTGGTGCTCGCCGACGCCGAAGAAATCGACACCCAGCTTGTCGGCCAGGATCGCCTCGTCGATGACGTTGCGGATGACCTGCGCATGCGACAAGAGTTGGTCATCGGGCCCCGCGGTGACGTCGCCGAACGTATCCAGCCCAAGCTCAAGATGCCGTGCCATTTGGCCCTCTGTTCCATAGGGATCATTGCTTGCAGGTGCCGCCGGGCAGCGTAGCGCAGTCGAGATCATGTGCGCTCAGGCTGCCCAAAATCTATGGGATTTTGACCCCCCGCCCCCTTTGCGATGAGGCCTGAGCAAGAAGCGCGATAGCGCTTCCAAAGATTCCATGTAGACGCAACGCCGCCTGGTTCTTGGCGCCGTTCGGAAATCCACGCGGGTGTGGCCGACCAGCTACAGCGTTGCACGCAGACTCGCTGCATACTGCCCCCCTCATCATCACGCGGGGGCGGGTGCATGCGGAAATTCCTTCTCGGAACGGCCGCTCTGATTGCGCTGGCGAGTTCAGCGATCGCGGCCGACATGCGGGCTCCAGTCTATAAGGCACCGCCGCCGGTCGTCCCGGTTTGGAGCTGGACCGGCTGCTTCCTTGGCGGCCACGGGGGCGGCCTATGGACCAAGAAGGAATGGACCGACCGGACGCCCGGCGGGGATTTTTACGGCCAGTCGCTCGGCGGACATGATGTGAATAGCTGGCTTGGCGGCGTGCAGGCCGGTTGCGACTATCAATTTGCCGGCGGCTTTGTGATCGGCATCCAGGGCGACTATGCCTGGACGGATGCCGAGGGCCGCCACGACAGCGCGCGCGAGTTCGGCGTTGCCTATCACGACAAGGGCAAGTCGCTGGCATCTGTCACCGGTCGCGTCGGCTACGCCTGGGATCGCTTCCTCGGCTACGTCAGGGGCGGCGGCGCCTGGCAGCGCGACGACTACTGGGCCTCGACGATCATCGCCGGGACTGTTTATGCGGGGCGCGAGACCCGGCCGGGATGGACCATCGGTGTCGGCGGTGAATATGCCTTCACCAACTTCCTGTCCGGCTTCGTCGAATATAGTTATTACGACTTCGGCACCCGCCAGATTGGCCTCACGCCGCTATTGGTCGGGTTGCGCCCGGGATTCGTCGACGTCAAAGAGACCACGAGCGTCGTGCGCGCCGGTCTCAACTTCCGTTTCGGCGGTTACGCCGCCAAATACTGAGCGCTCGGTTTTCTGATCCGCCCTTTTTTGCGCGAGCGTTGAGCGAGCTCGGGCTTTCTGACCCCCGGGACTCATTTTCTTCGGTGCGAGCGATTCGACTGATTGGCGGATTGCGTCTCGACAGCGGTATGGCCCATGGCAGAGGGATGTCTTGACGGCACGAGTACCGCGCGTGGCGCCTTGACCTCATCCGACGACGGAATAACACTCGCACGCAAGTCCTATAGCGAAGTCCCTTGACTTGACGGCGGCCCGCCACGGGTCGGGCGACGTCGCGCCCTCTGCAAGAGGAGACAGCGCCATGAGCGAGATCCAGGCTTTGGATGTCCGAATTCCTGCGGAAATCATCAACAACTGGGGTTGGTTCCTGGCCTTCGGGATCGGCTTGGTGCTGCTCGGGGTTCTCGCGGTCGTGCGCTCCGTAACAGCCACGGTCGTCTCCATGCTGTTTTTCGGATGGCTGCTGTTAATTGCCGCCGGCATCGAGGTGGTCCAAGCCGTCATGGTCGGCAAATGGGCCGGCCTGTTTCAACATTGGCTGAGTGCGCTCCTGTTCGGAGTGCTCGGAGCAATGATCGTATGGAGGCCCGTGGTCACCGCCGAGATTTTGACGCTCCTGATGGGAGCGTTCTTCCTGGTGGCCGGCCTGTTCCAATTGATCACTCCGTTCGTGATTTCCTTGCCGGAGTGGGGCTGGCACGCGCTCAATGGCCTCATCACGTTGGTCCTCGGCGTACTGATACTCGCGCAATGGCCGGTCTCCGGACTCTGGGTGATCGGCCTGTTCCTGGGAATCGAGCTGATCTTTTACGGCGGTGCCTGGATCGCGGTCGCGCTCGGGCTGCGCTCGGCCAGTTAACACCCGGGCGACGCTTGGACACCGGCCGCCGCGGTTCGAGAGCCGGAAGGTGGCGGCGCTTCGATCATGCGACGGCCGGCCGTTCGATTCGCTCGCCATCGATTTCTTGCTCGGCAAGGACTTCCTGGCGTTTTCCGAGCCATAGGCTATTCGCGAGCCAGGCCGCTGAAAGGATGATGGCGACCACCGCGGCCTGTGTGGCGCCCCAGCCCAGCCCGCCGATCAGCGCGTAGGACCACGCGCCGACCTGGTCCCCGGTGCGGTACACGGCTGTGTCGATAAAGGCTTTAGCCTTATAGCGATCCTCACGCGGCACCACGGTAAACAGTATCTCGCGTGCGGGCCGGGTCAGGGCAAAATTGCTGGCGCGGCGCAGAACTTGAAATCCCACAATCACCCCCAGCGCGGGCAGTACGGCGAGCAAACCGAAGCCGAGCATGCTCATCGCCGGAAGCAGCGCGAGCGCCATGCCTACCCCGAGCCAGCGCACAATGCGGCCGGTGAGGAAGATCTGCGTAACGAGAGTCAGCACGTTCACCGCCAGATCGATGGTCGCAAAGAAGGCCGTCTGCGCGCCGCGCTCGGTAAAGCTGCGGGATACGATGCTCGCTTGGTCGAAATAGAGCAGCGTCGAGGTCACGGCATAAAGCAACATGAAAATGCCGATACTGAGCAGGTATGGCGACCGCAACGTTTTTATGAAACCGGCGAGTACTGTGCCCCCGATCGGAACCTCGCTGCGTTCAGGATGCGGACGGTCGCTGAGCTTGACCGACAGGCGCGAAAGCCGCCGCACGCACCAGATCGAGACCTCGAGCAACAAGGCCGCTCCAAGCAGCAGAAACGGCTGCGAGACCGTCTGCGCAAGCGAGGCGGTCACGGCAGAACCGACGATTGCCCCGATCGTCGCGCCGGCGGCGATAAATCCGAACAGGCGCTTGCCCTGCTCCGACGTGAAGATGTCAACCAGCATGGCCCAGAAGATCGAAACGACAAATAGATTGAACACCGAGATCCAGATGAAGAAGAAGCGGCCGATCCACACCGCCTCCTCCGGCGTCGCAAATTGCAGGGCTGCGCCGAAAGCCAGGATGGTTACAGCAAAGAAGCGATAGGTCAGTGGAATGAATTGTCGGCGCGGCAGCATCTTCACCAGCGCCGAAAACGGAATATTCAGCACGACCATGACGACAAGCGTGCCGGTGAATAGCCATTGCAGGTTATTGACTCCGCCCGCCACCCCCATTTGGTCGCGGATCGGCCGCAGGATGTAGTAGGACGCAAGGACCGAAGAGATATACAGCCAGCACCAGCCAAGCGCCGGCAGCTCCTCGGACTTCACGTCGATAAGTCGGCGAAGAATCCGCTGCAACGGAGGGGCGGACGTCGCTGGGGAGCCCTCCCGAAGGGATTCCGTCATTGAGCCAGGCCGAAGCGCTGGCGTAATTCCTTGGCGGTGAGCTGCAGTCCGTAGAGCGGTCCGCCTTGGGCGAACTCCTGCGCGCGGGCAAGCGGCACAGCGACGGCCTCGAAGCCCGCATCGCGTACGAGCTGGGTTGCGACTGCGACCGCATGCGGGTCGTCTCCGCCGATCGGGATCGCCATCGGCTCGCCCGCGCGATGCGACTCCTTGATGAAGAAGCCGACGGCCATCGAATTGAAGGCGCGGACCACATGGGCACCGGGGAAGTAGGCCGCGGTGGTGTTGCCGATACCCTTTTCCCGGGTTTCCTTCACGAGATCCTCGCCGTCGCGCGCTGCGACCGCGTTGTCGGCGTCCAGCACCACCTTCCCGGCAAATTTCGGCGCGTAGTCCTTGGCGATCTGCGGCACCGCCTTGTACGGCACCGAGAGGAGGATCGCGTCGCCGAACGCCAGCGCCTCCTCGACGGTCCCGCCCTTGGCGAGCGGTCCGAGTCCATCGGTCAGCGTCTTGAGTTCCTCCGGATGGCGCGAGGAGAACATGACGGGATGGCCGGCCTTGACCCAGAAACCGCCGATGGTGCTGCCGATGTGGCCGGCGCCGATGATGCCGATCTTGAGCTTGTCCGTGGCCGGCTGCGCGGACGCGAGCCGCGGCAGCGCAGCGACGGCGAGCAGCGCGGATGCGCCGATACGGAACAGACCACGGCGGCCGTGGTCGACGACGTCGTCAGTCATGGCTGACCTCCAGCAACAAAACACCGATCCGAAGGGGCGAACCATCGTGGCAAGCCGATGGTTGCCGTCATCACGTCAGTGTGAGGGAGGCGATGTCGTTATCTGCTGGCGTCCCATTCAGCAATGATGCGCTTGCGCAAAGCGGGATCCGGCAGCGTCCCGGATCCTGCACGGCAGTTATCCGCCATATGCGCGGGATTTCCCGTGCCGGGGATCACGCAGGTCACGGCCGGCTCGGCGAGCACGAATTTCAGCAGGATTTGCGCCCAACTGGTGCAGCCGATCTCGCCCGCCCAGTCCGGCAGCGGCCGGCTGCTCAGGCGCCGCAGCAGACCGCCGCCGCCGAACGGTACGTTGACCAGGATCGCAATGCCGCGGTCTGCCGCCAGGGGTAGTAGCTTGCGCTCGGCCGCGCGATCGTCGAGCGAATAGTTGAGCTGGACAAAATCAAGCGTCTCCTTGCGCATCACGGCTTCCAGCTCGTCATAGGCGCTCGCGGTGTAGTGCGTGACGCCCAAATAGCGGATGCGGCCGTCCTGCTTCCAGCGCCGCAGCGTTCCAAGATGCGTTTCCCAATC
>Ga0208991_1000068_pt1 | contig 17261 bp, 13 predicted proteins | sample MedBloCAOM3_M2_FD_187855 | JGI IMG/M metagenome (GOLD analysis project Ga0208991, IMG submission 187855) | Forest soil microbial communities from El Dorado National Forest, California, USA - Mediterranean Blodgett CA OM3_M2 (SPAdes) (version 2) | ecosystem: Environmental > Terrestrial > Soil >...
GGCCGATCTCCACGGCCTTCCCGCCACGCCGCTTGCAGCCCTCAACAGCGACACGGACCTTGCGCACATTCTTTTCACCTCGGGCTCCACCGGGGTTCCCAAGGGCGTCATGGTCACCCATCACAGCGTGCTGCGATTCCTCGAGTGGGCGTGGGCGTATTTCGGCATCTCGCCATCGGACCGCGCATCGCAGCACTCACCGCTGCATTTCGACCTCTCGACTTTCGACATCTTCAGCACCCTGGGCGCTGGCGCACAGCTGCACCTGACACCGCCGGGAGTCAACCTGCTGCCGCACAAGCTGGCGCAGTTCATCCGCAAATCCCGGCTCACGCAATGGTTCTCGGTGCCGTCGGCCCTCAACCTGATGGCGAAGCTCAACGTCGTGCGCTCCGCAGACTTTCCCACCCTGCGCCGTGTGCTGTGGTGCGGCGAGGTGCTGCCGACGCCCACCCTGATCCACTGGATGCGATGCCTGCCACAGGCGCGCTTCACCAATCTCTACGGCCCCACGGAGGCAACCATAGCCAGCAGCTATTACACCGTGCCGCGCTGTCCGGCGCACGGGGGCGAGCCGATTCCCATCGGCACCGCCTGCGACGGCGAGGAGCTGATGATCCTCGATGGTGAGAGGCGTGCGGTGGCGAACGGCGAAATCGGCGATCTGTACATCCGCGGTGTCGGTCTGAGCCCGGGATACTGGAACGACCCGCAGAAGACCCGCGACGCTTTCCTTGCCCGCCCCGGGGGCGCGGGCCCGCACGATCGTATCTACCGTACGGGCGACCTGGCGCGCCGTGGAGCCGATGGTCTGTTCTATTTCCTCGGCCGCAACGATTCCCAGATCAAGAGCCGCGGTTACCGCATCGAGCTCGGCGAAATCGAGACGGCCCTGCATGCGCTGCCCGGACTGCGCGAATGCGCCGTGGTCGCCATACAGTCAGCGGGCTTCGAAGGGTGGATGATCTGCTGCGCCTATGTCCCGGCGCGCGGTCGCGGCATCCACCCGCACGGATTGCGGCAGAGCCTGGCATGCGTGCTGCCCGGCTACATGCTTCCGGCCCGCTGGATGCGCTGCGGCACACTGCCGAGAAACGCCAATGACAAGGTGGACCGTCCGCAGCTGCGCGGGCGATTCCTGCAAGCCGAGTCCCAGGCCTGCGCGAGCGCGCCGCGCCGCACCTCAGCGCAGGCGCGGAGCTGATCGGGAGCGCGGTATGTGCGACCGGTCCGCCGCCCTCTCGACTCGAGTGGCTGCGGTTCATCGGCGGCTGAGCCGAACGGCCCAGCAATGCTGCCCGGCAGCGCGGATCCGTGTAACGCACGACCGTTATGGTCTGGCACGTCGCGACAAGCGGGGAAACATCGTTCCGACATTACATAACCGGCGCACCCAGACGTGACCACACTGACGGCCACATTGCAGCAAGCAGCGGAATCGCCCAGCGCGGCGCGCTCAACCTCCGTCGTGGTAGTGCGCGATCTGCAGAAACTGTCGAGCTTCATTCCGGCCTGGGAAGAGCTGGCGGAGCACGCGCTCGAGCGCAACGTCTTTTATGAGCATTGGATGCTGCTGCCGGCGCTGCAGGCTTACGGCGCAGGCAAGGACATCGGCGTCGCCCTGGTGCTGATTGACAGCGATGGAAACCGGCCCGGCGCGGGATCGCTCGCCGGTCTGTTCCCGCTGCGGCTGATTCCCCGCTTCAGAAACCTGAAGATCAGCGCGCTGAGCCTGTGGCAGCACCCGCACTGCTACCTGGGTACGCCGCTGGTCCGCGCCGACCGTGCCGTCGAGTGTGTCAGCGGCCTGCTCCAGTGGTTGCGTCGCGGCGCCAGCGCGAAATTGCTGGAACTGCCCTGGATCACCGCTGACGGTCCGTTCCGGACGCTGCTGCTGGAGCGGTGCACCGATCTCGGCCTGACGAGCTGGACGACCGAGAGCTTTACGCGCGGCCTCTGGCGGCAGGCAACCAATGCGGCCGGCGGCCCCGGAGCCGCCGTCTCGGGAGCGCTGCGGCGGCGACTGCGCCGCCATGAAAAGCGCCTCACCGAGAGCGGTCGCCTGGAGCACGTGGCAATGGGCCCCGCAGAGGACATCGGGCGCTGGATCGAGGAGTTCTTGCGCGTCGAGGCAAGCGGCTGGAAGGGCGCGGGCGGCAGCGCGCTCGCCTGCTCGGAAAGCGGCCGTCGCTATTTTACGCAGATCACGACCGCGGCGTTCCGCCGTGGACGCTTGCTGATGCTTGGCCTGGATTACGACGGTGAGCCAATCGCGCGGCGCTGTGCGTTCCTCGCCGGCGACGGTTCGTTCGCCTTCAAGACCGCGTACGACGAGCGATTTGCCCACTACTCGCCCGGCACCATTCTGGAGATTGACAGTCTGCTGCAGCTGCAGGGGCTGGGGCGGGTGCGCTGGATGGATTCCTGCGCCGCCCCCGACAATGCCCTCATCAACCGCATCTCCAACGAGCGCAAAGCGATCCATAGCCTCGCCATCGCCGGCGGTCCGCTCGGAGAGGTCGTGATCGCCGGGCTGAGGCTGTTGCGGTGGACCAACCGGCGGCTGCTGCGGCGAGGTTCAGTCGACATCCCATCCGAGGTTGCCTCGTGAATCCCATGGACACTCCCAGCACTTGTCTCGAAATCGATGCGGGAACTTTCCGCAGCCATTTCAACCGCAGGCCCTTCCTGTTCCGCCACAACCTGTCGGGGCATGCGCTGTTTCAGCTGCCACGCCTCACGGAGCTGGCGAAAACGCTGGACGGCAGCTTTGTCGAATTCAACGCCGGCCGGATTCCGGTGAGTCTGCCGAATTGGCAGGATACGCCGTACACCGGTCTTTCGGCCGAAGACACGATCCGCAAGGCGGACGAGGTCTGCTCGTGGATGGTGCTCAAGCGCGCCGAACACGTTCCCGACTTCGCCCGGATACTCGATGCGTGCCTGGATGAGATTGCGCCGCTGTCCGAGCCCATCGAACCGGGTATGTGCGAGCGCGAGGCAGCGGTGTTCGTCTCTTCGCCCTCCTCGGTAACCCCGTACCACATGGACCACGAGATCAATTTTCTCCTGCAGCTGCGGGGCAGCAAGACCATCAGCGTGTTCAGGGCGGACGACTCCGCGGTGCTGTCGGAGCGGGAACTCGAGGAATATTTCGCCGGCCCGGCCCTGCATCGCAACCTGCGTTTCGTCGACGAATACCAGAAGCGCGCGACCGTGTTCGAGCTGCAGGCGGGCTTCGGCCTGCACATTCCGACCACCGCCCCGCATTGGGTGAAGAACGGCGCGGGGGTGTCGGTCTCCATGAGCACAGCGTTCAAGACGCGCGCGTCTCTGCAGCGAGGCAACGTGTACCGGATGAACGGCGTGCTGCGCCGGCTCGGCGTGGAGCCGCTTCCCTGGGACCGCTCGCCGACGCGCGATCGACTGAAGGCTTATGCCTATCGCGTATTGCGCCGCGCTCATTGCCTGCCGAAGCCCCTGATCGCCGGGGCCGATGCGGACTCGAGCCGCGCGCCGCAAAACGCATGAAGATCTGCCTGCTGGGACTCGACAATCTCCCGGTGCTGGCGCCCGAGTACCGCGAGCACACCGTCGGCGGCGAGTCGGTGCAGCAGACACTGCTCGCCCGGGCGTTGGCACGTCGCGGCCACGAGGTCAGCATGGTCACGGCGGACTACGGGCAGGCGGATGCCGCCGTGTGGGAAGACATCCGTGTCTACAAGGCCTATCGGCCCGAAGCGGGATTGCCGCTGCTGCGCTTCATGCATCCGCGCTGGAGTGGTCTGTGGTCGGCGCTGGCGCGGGCCGATGCGCAACTGTATTACACCAGCTGCGCGGGCATGCAGGTCGGGTTGCTGGCGCTGTTCTGCGCGCGTCATGGCAGGCGTTTCGTATTCCGCTGCGCGAGCGATGCGGACTGTGACCCCTCGCAGCTGCTCATCCGCTACGCGCGCGATCGGTGGCTCTACGCCTACGGGCTGCACCGTGCCGATGCCATTCTGGTGCAGAGTGCCGCCCAGGCCCGTTCCCTGGCGCGCCACTTCGACCTCCCCGGCCGCGTGGCAGCAATGCTGGTCGAGCCTGCTCCGTTCTATGGGGAGCGCGATATCGACGTTCTGTGGGTCGCAAATATCCGACGTGTGAAGCGACCGGACCGCGTTCTCGCGCTCACCCACCAATTGCCCGAGGCCGACATTCACATGGTGGGCGGTCCCCTGCCGGGCGAGGACGCGCTCTACGAGAGCATCCGGCGCGATGCCGCGCTGACGCCGAACCTCACCTTTCACGGCCGTATGTCCTACTGGGATGTGAACGCCGTGTATGCACGCGCCCGGCTGCTGGTGAACACCTCGGAGGTCGAGGGATTTCCGAACACCTACCTGCAGTCCTGGATCCGCGGCGTGCCCGTCGTCAGCTATATCGACCCCGACGGTGTCATCGGCCGCAACGGGCTGGGCGCCGCGGTGGAGTCGCCGCCGCAGATGCGTGATGCGATCCTGCGACTGCTCGGCGACCCGAGCGCGCTCGCGGCGGCCAGCTCGAGATGCCGTGCTTTCATGGCGCGGGAGTTCGCCGAGGAGAAGATCCTCACCCCCTATCTCACCACCTTCGACGAAGTGACCCGCCACAGCAGCCACAGCGCGCGAATGCTGGCGACGGGCGACCGGCGCCATGTCTGAGACTGCGTTCATCATCACCGTTGACACCGAGGGCGACAACCTGTGGTCGCGGCCGCGCGAGATCACCACGCACAATGCCCGCTTCCTGCCCCGCTTCCAGTCCCTGTGCGAGCGTTACGGTTTTCAGCCCGTGTACCTGACCAACTATGAGATGGCGATGTGCGACGCCTTTGTCGAATTCGGGCGCGACGTTATCGCGCGGCGCGCGGGCGAGATCGGCATGCACCTGCACGCGTGGAACTCGCCGCCCCTGCTGCCCCTGACCGACGACGACTTCCGCCACCAGCCGTTCCTGATCGAGTACCCGGATGCCGTGATGCGGCAGAAGATCAAGCGCATGACGCAGTTGCTGCAGGAGCGCTTCGGGCAGCCGATCGTCAGCCATCGCGCCGGGCGGTTCGGATTCGACGGCCGCTACGCGGCGATGCTGCTGGAACAGGGTTATCGAGTGGATTGCTCGGTCACGCCCGGGATCGATTGGAGCGCCACGCCGGGGGCCCCGGGCGGCGGCGGCGGCACCAACTACCACCATTTTCCGGATCGGCCCTACTTTCTCAGGCCCTGCGATATCTCGGCTCCGGCGCACGGCGGACTGCTCGAGGTGCCCGTGACCATCGGGACCAGCCGCCTGTTCCAGCAGGCGCCCTGGGCGTATCGACCGCCGGTCATTCGCGGCATCGCCGGTCGAATCTCGCCCCGGCACAGTTGGCTGTGCCCGGGGGAGAACGGCCTGCGCGGTATGCTGCGCGCCGCGCACAGCGCCCGCGCGCGCGGCGCGAGCTGCGTCGAACTGCTGCTGCACTCCTCGGAACTGATGCCGGGCGGCAGCCCGACTTTCCGCACTGCGGCGGCCATCGAGCGCCTGTACGCGAACCTGGAAGCCCTGTTCGAGGATCTGTCCGCGTGGTGCGAGGGCTTGACGCTGTGCGAATTCCATACCCGCATGACCACCACCAAGGCAGCCGCGTGATCCGCCTAAATGGCCGGGTGGTCGTCTACGGAGAAGTGTGGTTCGATGAGGAGCCACCCGCCAACGCGGGTGTGGACATCCTCGTGTACCGATACCGGCGGGCCCCGGTCGCCAACGCCCGTACCGCGCCGTTGCACTCGCTGTGCACCGATCTCGCCCGGCCGCCGGATGCGATCGCGGCAGAATTCAACGCGACCTGCCGCCGTCACATCCGCCAGGCCGAGGCCAAGGACGGATTGCACCACGAAGTGATACCCGCGGCGGCCGACCGGCTCGAGGAGTTCAGCGCGTTCTACGACACCTTCGCCAGGCAAAAGGCGCTGTGGCCTGCGGACCGCCAGTGGCTGGCGCGCGCCGCCGCGGAGGGCCAGCTGGTCCTCAGCTGCGCGTCACGCGACGGCAACCGGCTCGTCTGGCATGCACACCTGCGCTGTGGGCGCACCGTCAGCCTTGCATACTCCGCGTCCTGGTTCAGGAGCATGGACGGCGACCACCGTTCCCTGGTCGGCCGCGCCAACCGCTGGCTGCACTGGCGGGACATGCTCTGCTTCAAGGACGCGGGAGTGCAGTGCTACGACTGGGGCGGCATGTTCGAGGACGAATCGACACCCGAACGCGCCGGAATCAACCGCTTCAAGAGGGACTTCGGCGGGCAGCCGGTGCACAGCTACGAGTGCACCGTTGCAGCCAGCGCGCGTGGGCGGGTGTGGCTCGCGCTGCGCGAAGCGTGGCGCGGCTGGCAGCGGGCTCAACCCGCCGCGGCCCTACGGCAGAGCTCCTGAGCCGAGCGCTTCACGTGTCGGGCCGCGGAGCACTCGCGCATGCACGACCGACACCGGCTTGCCAACCGGGGTGTGGTAGTTGGCGAGCTTGAGGTAGCAGCCCTGTCCCGCATACAGGGTCGGACCGCGGTAGTGGAGAATCTGCTCGCCGTCGACCCACGCATCGAACCAGCCGTCGCGGCCCGATGACCATTTGACGTGGTAGACGAAGTCATACCAGCGGTTCTTGATGATCGGACCGATCGGCCAGCGCCGAGTGGGCGAGCCCGGCGCGCCGCTCGAGACCACGGGCCCGGCGGAAATCGCCAGGCGCAACCTGGGCGGCACGTCCGCTACCTCCACCTGGAAATTCGCCTGCCCCTGCGAGCCGGTGTGATGAAAGGCAAACACCACGCCCCAGGGCCACGGGTCGGCAGGCGTCGCGACCGGAGCCTCATAGTCGGGGGGAAAGAGCAGCGAGTGCGCCCACCATTGCTCCTGCCCCTGAGAGCAGCCGGTCGCCTCCGGCGACAGCGCCATATCCGCGCGCTCGGCGCCGCCGCTGCCGGCGACGCCCTGGTCGCCGGGCATGGTCCGCAGGCGCACGCCCGAGCGGCCCGCCACCTCGACCAGAGTGATCCGATCAGGCGCCTTCGCCTGCTGCGAGAATCCGCACGTGCTCCACGAGGCCTGGAAGCCGCACAAGAACTGCGCTGCCACCTCACTGTGCGCAGGAGCGGCGCCCGCGGCGGCAACGGCGGGCAGCAACCCGAGCACCCAGTGCGTCCGTGCGATGGTGCTGGCGCCCATCGGGTCACGCGTCATGTCGAGGACTCCGGGCCACTCAGGCGGGTGCCGGCGCCGCCGGGCACCCTGCGGTGCGCGCTGCCGCCCCACAGAGCGTCGTAGGCTGCGAGTAACCGCGGTGCCTCGTGGCGCCATTGCAGCTGCTCCTCCACGCGCCGGCGGCCGAACTCACCCATGGCGGAACGCCGCACCGGGTCATCCAGCAGCTCGACAATTTTCGCCGCGAAATCCACGGCGTCGTTCCTGCGCGCGTACAGCGACGCACGCTGCGCCGAGAAACGCCCCTCGGTCAGGTCGAACTGCACGATCGGCTTGCCGAGCGCCATGTACTCCATGATCTTGTTCATGGTCGATTTGTCGTTCATCTCGTTGGCGACATCCGGATTGACGCACACGTCGGCGGTATTGAGCATCGCCAGCAGCTCGCGGTCCGGTACGCGCCCGGTGAAGGTGACGAATTCGGCTACGCCCAGCTCGGCGGCCAGGGACTTCATCTGCTCAAGTGACGTGCCCGCACCGACGAGCCCGAACTGTATGTCGCGCCGCTGCAGATTGAACACAATGTGGTGCACCGCCCGCAGCAGGTAGTCGACCCCTTCCTGCCGCCCCATCACGCCAACGTAGCCGACGAGGTAGCGACGGCCGCACTTCAGGCGCTCATCCGGCGCAAGCCGCTTCAGCCTCGCCAGATCGGGCCCGCTGCGCACGATAAACACCCGCTCGGAAGGCATGCGCCCGCGCTCGAGCGCCACCTGCCGATAGGATTCATTGGTCGCGATCGACACGTCGGCAGCGCGGAACGTCAGCCGCTCGAAACGCAGCATCAGCCGGTAGAAGAAATCACGTCGCCCGAATTTCGCCTCATAGAGCTCCGGGGCGAGGTCATGGTGATCAAACAGGAATTTCTTGCCGAACAACTTGAAGAATCCTGCCACCAGCACCAACAGATCAGGCGGGTTGCAGGCGTGCACCACGTCGAAGCCGCGGGTGAGCAGGACGCGCCACGACAGAATGAACATCTGCGCGATCGCGCTCGCGTACTCCAGGGCATATCCGGCGCCACCCGAGGCTTCGAGCGGCAGTCGATACCGATAGATGTGGATCCCGTCGATGACCTCGAATTTGAGCTCACATCCCGGTCCGGTGGGGCAGACGATCGAGACCCCGTACCCCGCGTCGCGCAGCGTACACGCCTCCTGCCACACGCGCCGGTCGAACGGGCTGGGCAGATTCTCCACCAGGATCAGGACCCGCCTCACCAGCAGATCCCTTCGTAGACGCCGGCGGCACTGCGGGACTCGGAGATCCGCACCAGGTCGATCAGGGTCTGACGAAGCCCAAGTCGCCGCGGGATGTCGCGGAACTCGGGCGCCGCGTTGCCGATGACGATGGTGTCGGCATGCTCCAGCACCTCATCGATACTGGACACCATCAGCCCGGAGATGTGCGGAATACGGTGCAGGATATAGTCGCGGTTCGCTCCGTGGATGCTCGCGAGCCTGACTGCGCCGTCATAGATCCACAACTCGAAGCCTTTGCCGAGCAGCCGCTCGGTCATCTCAACCACCGGGCTGTTGCGCAGGTCATCGGAGCCGGCTTTGAAGCTGAAGCCGAGAATGCCAACCTTGCGGCTGCCGTGGTTGATCACCGTTTGTACGGCGCGCTCAATCTGCAGCTCGTTGCTTGGCAGGACCGCGCCCAGAATGGGCAGCGACACATCGAGCGATTTTGCCTTGTGCAGCAGGGCGCGCAGGTCCTTGGGCAGGCACGAGCCGCCGAAAGCGAAGCCCGGCCTGAGGTAATACGAAGACAGGTTGAGCTTGGTGTCCTGGCAGAAAATATCCATCACGCGGTGGCTGTCCACCTGCAGGGCCTTGCAGAGGTTGCCGATCTCGTTTGCAAAGCCGACCTTGAGCGCGTGCCAGGCGTTGTCCGCGTACTTGACCATCTCAGCGGTCTCGATGTCGGTGCGGATCAGCGGCGCGGGAATCCCCGCATACACACTCGCAAGCAGGTTGCCGCTCGCGCGGGTCAGCTCTCCGATCACGGTCTTTGGCGGATTGAGGTAGTCGTGTACCGCGGTTCCCTCGCGCAGAAACTCGGGATTGACGCACACGCCGAAGTCGGTCCCGGCGTGCCGTCCGGAGCTGGCCTCGAGCGTGGGAATCACCAGCTCGCGCATGGTTCCAGGAATCAAGGTGCTGCGCACCACCACCACCGGAGCCCCAGGGTGCGCGCGCAGCGCGGCGCCGATCTGCTCGCAGACGTGGCGCACGTGCCGCAACTCGATGTCACCATTGCTCCGGCTCGGCGTTCCGACGCACACCAGAATCAGGTCGGATTGCTGGACCGCGACGGTGACTTCGGTGCTCGCCGACAGCCGGCCGGCTTCGACCTGCTGTGCGATGACCTGATCGATCTCCTTCTCGATGATCGGCGACTTGCCGGCGTTGACGAGCTCGACCTTCCTCGGCTCGGTATCGATGCCGATCACCTCATGGCCGGCGCGCGCCAGGCATCCGGCGACCACCGTGCCGACATAGCCAAGTCCCAGGACGCTGATCTTCACGCGCGCGCTCCGCCTGGAGCCGGGTCGCCCGGGCGCGCCGCGGGCTTGCGCGCATGCACGATTCGATGCCAGCCCCAGCACCGTCCGAGCGCGCGGCGCAGGCTCCCCGGGAGCAGCCGGCCCAGCACGCCCCAGTGACGGTGGTCGAAGAAACGGATCTCAGTGCGAAGGATCTCGAATCCCGCCAGTAACTGCCGCGCTTCACGAGCGTCGTAGACCCTGCAGTACGGATAGTCGGGCCCGTTGGTGTTACGGCCCAGCCATTCTTCCTCCGAGGCGCGCCCGCGCTCGAGATAGATCTGGCGGTGCCGTTCCAGTTTGTCGCGCGGCAGACCCAGGCGCGCGAGCAGCGGGATCATTCCGGGGACGCGCAGCAGCCGCAACCCAAGCTTGCGCAGGAACTTGATCTCCAGCGCGTAGTTGATGGAAGTGCGGTTGTAGAGCATCAGAAGAACGTCGCCGCCGGGTTTGAGCACCCGGTGAATCTGGGCGACGGCGCGCTGCGCTTCGGGAATGTGCTGCAGGACTCCGAACGAATACACGGCGTCGAAAGCACCGTCGGGGAAGTCGAGCGACTTCGCATCGCGCTCCAGAGACACGCCCGGCATTGCAAAGACACGTAACGCCTGCGCGGTCGCCTCGGTCGACCCGCGGTCGACGTTGATACCCGTGTAGAGCGCGCCGGCGCCGATGATCCGACGGGCATCGGTGCCGACGCCCGCACCGACTTCCAGCACCCGCTTGCCGCGCCAGTCGATCCACGACAGGCATTCGAGGATGTGGGGCTGCAGCGCATAACGCTGGCGCTCCACGTCCAGAAAGAACTCGCGCGACAGGCGCTCGCGCGTACTCAACTCCGAATCGCAGGGCTGGCGGTCCCAGTGGGCTCGCACCCGCTCCTGCCGCTCCTGCGCAACCACAGCGTCCATGATCAGCTCCTCCTTGACCGCCCGTCATTTATCGATAGCCAAGCAGTCATTTACGACTGCTGCGGATAGTCCGATCGGCACATGAGCTCGGTGCGCAGCACACACTCCCCCTGCAGGCGCGCGCGCCAGGCGATCGTCGCAGACGGTTGCCGCTGGTCGTAATGTCGGGAAACCCAGCCGCACAGCGGTTGCAGGCTGCCGCAGTGAAGCTGCGACGACGCCTGCGGGTGGCGCGGCAGCCCCACCACGAGCGTCCAGCGGCCGCGCCGGATTGCAAATCCCGCCGGCACCGGTTGCACCTCGCAGCGCTCGTCGCAGTGAAGGAAAAGCTCGACCTCGTGTGCGCCGGACATCCGCAGCCGATCCTCGATCACCACCTGCCGCGCGCGCTTGTCGAGTGCAATCCGCCTGCGGTGCAGGACCGGGTCCGCCAGCCGCAGGTACCCGTCATGCCAGCCCTCGAAGACATCCATCGCGGCCGAGGATTCCCAGGTGTCGCAACCCGCCCGCGCCTTGTTCAGCCACATGAAATCGCCACCGGGCTGTGACTGGTCGACGCCGTCGATGCGCACCGTGTTGTGGGCGGCAGTGCCGCGGAAGTAGGCTCGCCATGGGCCGCCGCCGTGATAAGCGCAGGTCCCCGGATCGATCAGGAATTCCAGCCCGCCGATTGAGAGTGTGAAGGACAGCGCATCGGCGTGTCCGTGCGCGGCGATGCTGCGGTAGCCAAGCGGACCGGCATCCGCGACCAGGCGCATCTCGTCGCGGGTTTCGAAATCGCATCCGAGGATGTAGTAGCCGCCGCCAGGAAATGCCCGGTTACGGGGCAGCGGCGCGCGCTGCGTGTCGACTCGACTGAACAGCTCGTCTGCCCGCGGTCCGAACAGCCAGCGCGTCTTATCGTCCAGCTTCCCGGCCTTGAACTTGAGCCCGCTGTTCCCAAACAGTATCGCCCCACTCGCGAGCAGCGAGCGGTAGGCACAGAAGTCGGAGCTGTGAGCGAGCCGCGTTACGGCGCCGTCATCGGAGTCACCGATCATCGGTACATTGCCGCCTGCATCCATGAGCGAGGCCAGGAATTCGAGCATCGCGGCGACGCGCTGTTCGTAAGCCGCGGAGAATCGCTCGCCCGCGCTTCTGCCCGCGAGCAGAGCCAGCAGCAGAAACTCGAGCACGAACTGCTGATAGCAGACCGCCTGCTCGAGATTGACGCCATCCGCGGAACTCTGCAGCTGCGCCTCGCGCTCGAGAATCTGCCGCGCCCCCTGGCGCCAGTCGCGCAGCTTGGACCAGCACGGCCAGGTCAGGCCGGCGATGTACAGTCCCGCTGCCTCGCCGATGAGATGATTGTTGGCCGACGAGTGGCGTGAGAAATAGCCGTGCACGAAGCGCGCGTGCTGATAGACGGAATCCAGCCAGCAGCGCTTGAACCGCGCCCCTTCGCTGCCGGCGAAGAATGGCGCCGCCGCACCGCCGGCGAGCTGCCAGGCGATGGACCAGTTGATCAGTCTGATCGCCGCCTCGAGCGCGCTGCACCAGTTCGGGCCCCGGCCGTCGGGACAGGCGCGGATCCAGCTCTCCAGGTGCTGCTGCAGAACCCGAAGATACTTCGCTTCGCGGGTCAGTGCGTAGCCCTGTGCCAGGGTCACGAGCTGCAGATGGCGGTTCACCTCCCAGAGGTATTTGATGTCTCCGACGAGGCGGCGGTCGCGATAGTCGAGCAGCTTTCCAGGTGTAAGCGGCGCCGCCGTGCCGGTCTTGGGGTCGCAATTCCAGCGCGGCGGGGAGCCCCCGTCGGCGCAGCTGACGGAGAAGACTGTAAGGGTTCCGGCGGCGATGCGGTCGGCCGCCGCCACGTACGGTGCCGGATCGATCCCCTGCGGAACCAGCACCCATCGCTTGGCCCACGGCTCCTGATCGGTCGGCGGGATCGATTTGCGCAGCGGCGCAATCCACTCCACGTGCGCCGCGATGAGCCGCGCCGCGCGGTACGGCAACTCCGCGGGTGTCATGCACCGCAGCCGATTGATCCGCCACCGCAGCGTCCGCCTCCATGTACCGGAGGGCAGACCGGCCCGCACGCCTGCTGCGCTATCCGCCGGGTCAGACACGCGCGATCCGGCGACTGGTCGCGCGTGCGCAGAGGTCTGCATACACACGGCAAAACTCGGCCGCGAGCCGGCCGATCGAATAGCGGGCGGCGATCGTCGCGCGGCTCGCCGCGCTCATCCTCGCGAGTGCCTCGCGATCGCAGGCCAGTGCGCGGATCGCGACCGCAATGGCCTGCGGAGCCTGCGGCTCAACCAGCAGACCGTTGATCCCGTCCGCGACGAGCTCCGGTATCGCTCCGACCCGGGTGGCGATTACCGCAACACCCGCGGCCATGCTCTCGAGCAACGCGTAGGGCAGTCCTTCGGCGTAGCTCGGCAGGACGAAGACGTCCGCCCGTTCCAGCAGAGTCATCTTGGCCGCCCCGCGCACGGGTCCGAGGAAAGAAACGCGCTCGAGCCCATGCGCTACGGCGGCCTGCTGCAGCCGGGCTTCTTCCGGGCCGGCTCCGGCGATGACCAATTCCGCAGCCACGCCCTGGCGCCGTGCGAGCGCCAGGCCCTGCAGGAGCTCGTACAGACCCTTCTCCCGAACCAGCCGGCCCATATATAAGAGTCGCAGCGGCACGCCCGGCGACGAACCGGTGCGCACCAAGGTGGCGTAAGGGGTGCAATCGACGCCGTTGGGAAAGGCGAAAACCGGGGTCGAGCCGACAAAACGGCGGAAGGCATCGGACTCGGATACGGACATGGCAACGATCGCGTCGGCAAGGCGCAGTGTCGCCCGCACGAAGGCCATCAACAGGCGATGTCCACGGCAAAACGCCTGTGGCAGTGCTCCCCCGTGCACCTGGTACAGCACGGTGGCGCCGCAGAGCCTGGCGACAATGGCGTATGCGAGGTCGCGCCAATAGGCGCGCACCGTGAGCGCCGTATTGAGGTGCACGATCAGCGCGCGGTGCGCGAGCACCGCGGCGGCGAGCCGGAAGGGACTGACGATGAGCCGAGCGGCGCGCCCGAGTGCACCCTCGTTGCGACCCTCGCCGCCGACTTCGAAGTGGATCAGTGCAAACTCCTCTGCGAGGCGCGAGCTCAACAGCAGACTCAGGTGCGTGCTTACGCCACTCAACGCATCGCGCCGTGGCCCGAGCAGCAGCGCCGTCGCCCGTGGCACCCTGGGCCTCATGCCGGGACGAGTGCGCGCGCCTCCGGTGAGGGCGCTCGCGCTGTGACACTGGGATGCCGGGACACTGTTGCACCACCTGCGGCTCTTGGTTGGCGCGAAAACGCCGGCGCCAGGAGCCGCCGGCGCAGCGGCGCCTCGAGTGATGGTCGCGGGCGAATGTTGCGGCTGCGCGCGGGCGCGATGGTTCGGAAGGATCGCATCAGGCGCGCGCCGTGGCATGGTGCGTGCAACCGCACACCTCGAGCAGCAGCTGCTCGTAGCGATCGACCATCAACTTCTCGGAGAAGGCGGTTTCGGCCTTGACTCGGGCGCGGTGGCCCATCATCAGTTGCGTACTGCGGTCGGTGAGCCACTGCAGGCAGTCAACCAGCGCGGCGGTATCTCCCGGCGGAAACAGCAGTCCGTTGCGCCCGGATTCGATCAGCTCCGTGGCGCCACCCACCTGCGAGTGCACCAGCGGCTTGGCCATGGCCATGGCCTCGATCGCCGCCAGCGACAGTGCCTCGGTCAGGCTGCACACGCACACCACGTTGCAGGCGCTGAGGTACGGCCTCACGTCCTCGCGGAAACCGGTGATCAGCACGTCGCGCTCAATGCCGAGGTCGCGGGCGCGCGCTTCGACTGCGCCGCGCGTGGGGCCGTCGCCGATCAGCAGCGCCTTGGCTGCGAAGCCCGCGTGGCGCAGCCGAGCGGTGGCTTCCACCAGCTGGATGTGATTCTTCTCGGGCCGCAGCGCGGCGGCGATCCCGATCACATAGTCGCTATTCGCGTAGCCGAGTGCTGCACGCAATGCCTGGCGCTCGGCCGCGCTCGTGTGGTCCTGAAAACGCTGCGTGTCGACGCCATTGTGGATCACCGTATTGCGGCGTGACAGCAGCCCGCGGCGCATGCAGTAGTCCCGTTGGTATTCGCACACGAACACGGTGCGAGCCGCCGCCCACATCCACGGCCGGTAGGCAAGCAGCTGGGCTTGCTGCTTGAGGCCCGGCCACCGTGTCGAGTGATAGACGATGACCAGCGGCGCGCGCGCACCCGACAGGCCGCGCGCCAGCGATGCATACAGCAGCGCGTACGGATTTGCCGCAACCACTGCCGCCGGCCGGATGCGCGCCACCCGGGTGGCCAGGCGGCTCAGCGCCCGCAAGTCGAGGTAGCGGGTGGCGTCAAGACAGAACGCCGCGCCGGCGCCGGGCAAGCGTAGGCGTGCGAGCTGGTCACACTCGGGCTTCACGTACCCGAGGTGGCACTCGTGGCCACGCTCGGCCAATCGGTTCGCAAGCGTGATGGTATGGTGCTCCGCGCCCCCGTGGGCAAGCGAGCCGGTGAGGAACAACAGTCTCACCGCCGAACGCCGTCGAGAGCGGCCAGCGCGTCGCGGCCGAGACCGCACAGCCCGAGGAGCGCCAGGTACGCTATTGCCAGCAGCCCGCCGCCCGCTGCGACGCGCACCTCGGGCCCGAACGCTGCGAGCGCACGGCTCGCGGCGACCCAGGCGAACAGAGCGGCAAGGGCTGCGCACAGCAGCAGCAGCCCAAGCGAGCGCCAGTTCTGCACACGACGCAACGGGATTCCGGTGCAGCGCGAGATCCGCCACAGCGTTGCCAGATGCTCGATCCAGATTGCCGTCACGCTGCCTGCCGCCGCGCCCGCCAGGCCGTAGGCGCGCGCCGCGACCCAGCTGACGGCAACGGAAACAACGAGCGCGAGCACGCCGAGGCGCATGCTGAACGCACCCTGCCGCAGCAGCAGCATGACCGTTGCCAGCTCGACCACCAGTGCGACCAGACCGAGAATGTAGATCCGCATCACGGGCGCGGCAGCGACATAAGCCCCCGTATAGATGATGGTCACGATCTCCGCGCTGAACACGAACGCAAAGGCGAGCAGCGGATATACCAGCGTCGCGACGAGCACGCTGCCGCGGCTGTTGAGCTCGAGCATGCCGCGGATGTCGCCTGCGGCCTCCAGGCGGCTGATGCTCGGCAGGAATGCCTGCAGCACCGACTGGCGGCACAGGTGCACGAGCGGACCCAACAGGGCCGCGATCGAGAACGAGGCGAACATCCCGACGGAGAACAGCGCCGTCGCAACCCACTGATCCGCCTGTGCGCGCAGGCCGAAGAGCGCACCACTGAACCCGAAGGGCGCCGATTGCCGCAGCTGCTCCGCGAAGGCGTGCCGGCGCAGGAACGGTCCTCGCAGACCGTGGTGCCGCGCCACGTACGTGAGCAGCAGCGCGACTTTGACTGCCACGAAGCCGAGCAGTGCCAGCAGGACGCTGTCGAGTTGCCGCGTCAGCATTGCCGTCGCGGACAGGGCCACGGCGCGCAGCACCGACAGACCCACCGTGGTGCGTGTCTGCCACGCCACGCGCTCTTCGGCGGTACCGATCAGGTCGAGGAGCGATGCCACGACCCAACACAACACGAATGCCGGCACCAGCGCCTGGTTGCGTGTCAGATCGCGTACCCCCTCGGGTAGCCACGGATTCCACGCGCTCACCGCCCACGCCGCGATCAGTCCGGCTGTGGTCAGATACAGCAGCGCCTGGTTTATATAGAGGCGCTTCAGCTCGTCGTTGGAGCGCGGCAGGAAGTAGTAGAGACTGCCGGCCATCGCCTGTGTCACCACCGCCATGACGGTCCCCGCTACCAGCCACAGCAGCCGATATTTGCCGAAGGCGTCGGGCGCCAGGTAGCGCACCAGCACGACCGGCAGCAGGAACTGAATCGCGTAGTCCAGAGCGTTGGCCGCGCCGAGGGAGAGGGCCCGCCGACCGAGCCTGTGCGGCACGGCTGGTGAAGCCGCGACCTCGGTCACCTGGCTCACGTGTGGGCTCCGTCCAGGGCCGGGTGCGCGACGGGGGTGGCGGCGGCGCGCCGCGCCTGGTAGCCGTACATCACGCCGATCGCCAGCCAGAGGAAGGCCTGCTCCGGGCGCGGGGTCAAGCTGCTGTCGGTGAAATTCGCAACCAGGATGCCCGCCAGGCCCGCTGCTGCGCCCAGATGGAAGCCCCGCAATGCCGGCGCGATGCCGGGATCTTTCGCGAGCGTGCGCAATCCCTTCCAGACATGCGCGAAATAGGCGCACAGCAGCACCAACCCCGTAATGCCCATGTCGAGCGCCGCCTGCAGGTAGGCGTTGTGCGGATGCGTCACCACCAGCACCATGTGTCCCGCGCCGCTGCGCATGGCGTCGGACCAGAGAATCGAACCAATGCCGTTGCCGAACATCGGGTGGCGCAACACCTCCGGCAGCAGTGGCAGCCACAGCCCGTTCACACGTCCGGCGCTGACGGCATCCAGGCCC
>Ga0208991_1000070_pt1 | contig 17096 bp, 12 predicted proteins | sample MedBloCAOM3_M2_FD_187855 | JGI IMG/M metagenome (GOLD analysis project Ga0208991, IMG submission 187855) | Forest soil microbial communities from El Dorado National Forest, California, USA - Mediterranean Blodgett CA OM3_M2 (SPAdes) (version 2) | ecosystem: Environmental > Terrestrial > Soil >...
GCGATTACCGCCGCGACTTTCCTCAGCAAGTTCACCCAGGGACTCAAATGGGCGCATCTCGACGTCGCGGGCACCGCCTACCAGGGCGGTGCGCAGAAGGGCAGTACGGGCCGGCCGACGCCGCTGCTCGCGGACTTCCTGCTACAGCGCGCGGCTCGCTGACGCGCCACGGCGCGAGCCACGACCGCAAACTGCGCCACGTGCGCATCTGCCGTCCGCGACAGCACCCGACGCGGCGCCGCCGCCGCCACCACGCCACATAACATCGGGCGGCACGCGCGCGCCTGCGGCGGCACCCGCGGCACGCAGGCGGCGCGCCTCGAGCCGCTATAATCCCCCGACCTTCCCGCAGGCAACCGTAAATGGAAAAGGTGTACGCGCCGCAGGCTATCGAGCGGCGCAGCTACGAGCGCTGGGAGTCTCACGGCTGGTTCGCGCCGAGCGGTCGGGGCGCCCCCTATTGCATCATGCTGCCGCCGCCGAACGTGACCGGCACGCTGCACATGGGGCACGCGTTCCAGCACACGCTCATGGACGCCCTCAGCCGCTATCAGCGCATGCGCGGCCGCGATGTCCTGTGGCAGCCCGGCACCGATCACGCGGGCATCGCCACGCAGATGGTGGTGGAGCGGCAGCTGAACGCGCAGGGCGTGAAGCGCAGCGACCTCACGCGCGAGGCGTTCCTCGAGCGCGTGTGGCAGTGGACCAGGGAGTCCGGCGGCACCATCAGCGCCCAGATGCGCCGGCTCGGCGACTCGGTCGACTGGTCGCGCGATCGCTTCACCCTGGACCCCGCCATGACGCGCGCCGTGGTCGAGGCGTTCGTACGGCTGCATGAGGCGGGCCTCATCTACCGCGGCAAGCGCCTGGTCAACTGGGACCCGGTGCTGCTCACCGCGCTGTCGGACCTGGAGGTGCAGGCGCAGGAGGAGGACGGACAGCTCTGGCACCTGCGCTACCCGCTCGCCGCCGGCGCGGGTCACGTGGTGGTGGCGACCACGCGACCGGAAACCATGTTCGGGGATGCCGCGGTCGCGGTGAATCCCGACGATACCCGCTACCAGCACCTCATCGGCCAGCTGCTGCAGCTGCCGCTCGCCGAGCGCACCATCCCGATCATCGCCGATGCCTACGTCGATCCAAGCTTCGGTTCCGGGTGCCTCAAGGTGACGCCGGCGCACGATTTCAACGACTACGAGATCGCGCAACGCCACCACCTCGCGCTGATCAACATCTTCACGCCGCGCGCCACGCTCGCCGACACGGTGCCGGCGCGCTTCCGGGGTCTGGAGCGCTTCGAGGCCCGCCAACGCGTGCTGGCGGAGTTGCAGGCGGCCGGCCTCGTCGAGCGCATCGAGAAGCACCGGCTGGTGGTGCCGCGCGGCGATCGCAGCGGCGCGGTGCTCGAGCCCTATCTCACCGACCAGTGGTACGTGAAGATCGCGCCGCTCGCCGCGCCGGCGATCGCGGCCGTCGAGCAGGGCCGCAGCCGCTTCGTGCCGGAGAACTGGGCGCGGACCTACTTCGAATGGATGCGCAACATCAAGGACTGGTGCGTGAGCCGCCAGCTGTGGTGGGGACATCGCATCCCGGCCTGGTACGACGGCGACAACAACATCTACGTCGGCCGCAACGAAGCCGAGGTGCGCGCGCGCCACCGGCTGGCCCCCGGCATCGCCCTGCGGCAGGACGAAGACGTGCTCGATACCTGGTTCTCGTCCGCGCTGTGGCCGTTCTCGACGCTCGGCTGGCCGGAGGCCACCGCGGCACTCGGCAGGTTCTACCCGGGGAGCGTGCTGGTCACCGGCTTCGACATCATCTTCTTCTGGGTCGCGCGCATGATGATGATGGGACTGAAGTTCATGGCCGACGTGCCGTTCCGCGACGTCTACATCACCGGCCTCATCCTCGACGAGCACGGCGACAAGATGTCCAAGTCCAAGGGCAACGTGATCGATCCGCTCGACATCGTCGACGGCATCACGCTCGAGGCCCTGGTGGCCAAGCGCACCGCCGGGCTCATGCAGCCACAGCTGGCGTCCGCGATCGAGCGGGCGACCCGCCGGCAGTACCCGGCCGGCATCGCGCCCCACGGCACCGACGCGCTGCGCTTCACCTTTGCCGCGCTTGCCTCCCCGAGCCGCGACATCCGCTTCGACCTGGCGCGCGTCGCCGGTTACCGCAACTTCTGTAACAAGCTGTGGAACGCGGCGCGCTTCGTCACCATGGCTCTCGGCGAGGCCGCACCCGCAGCGGGCGGCGCGCCGCAGGAGCTGTCGATCGCCGACCGCTGGATCCGCTCGCGCTTCGGCCGCATGCTCGGCACGGTCGAGAGCGCCTTGCGCGACTACCGCTTCGATTACGCGGCCAGCGCCCTGTACGAGTTCACCTGGTACGACTTCTGCGACTGGTATCTGGAGCTGACGAAGCCGGTACTGCAGGCGGAAGGGATCTCCGCGGCCGCCAAGCGCGGCACGCAGCGCACGCTCGCGCAGGTGCTCGAAGCACTGCAGCGCGCGCTGCATCCGCTGATGCCGTTCATTACCGAGGAGATCTGGCAGCGCGTGGCGCCGCTCGCGGCACGCGCCGGGGAGAGCGTCATGCTGCAGGCCTATCCGGCCGCCGCGGACTTCCCCGCCGATGAGGAAGCGGAACGCGAAGCGGCCTGGATCCAGGCGGTCATTCTGGCGGTGCGCCAGATCCGCGGCGAGCTGAACATCAGCCCCGCCCGGCGCCTCGCGGTGTTGCTGAAGGATGCCAGCGCGCAGGATCAGGCCTTCACCGCGCGCCACCGCGCCTGGGTCGAGCGCCTGGCGGGACTGGCGAGCATCACGGTGCTGGCGCCCGGGGCCAGCGCCCCGCAGTCCGCCGCGGCGCTGGTGGGCACGCTCACCATCCTCGTGCCCATGGCCGGACTCATCGATGCGGGCGCGGAAGCCGAGCGCCTCGGCAAGCTCCTCGCCCGGGCGCAGGACGAGCTTGCCAAAGCGCGCGCCCGGCTCGCCAACGAGAGCTTCGTGCGCAACGCGCCCACGGCGGTCGTCACCACCGAGCGCGAGCGCGCCGCAGAGCTCGAGCGCACCGCCAGCGGCTTGAGCTCGCAGCTCGAGCGGGTGCGGGGACTGCTCGCGCCGTGAACGCTGTCAGCGCAGCCGCCGCCGACTCCGCGATCCTCAGGACCGTGCTCGGCACGCTCGAGACCATCATTCTCGGGAAGCCGGGGCAGATCCGCCTGTGTGTCGCCTGCCTGATGGCGCGCGGGCACCTGCTGATCGAGGACGTGCCGGGGGTGGGCAAGACCACCCTCGCGCATGCGCTCGCCCACGTGCTGGGACTTGTCTGGCAGCGGGTGCAGTTCACCAGCGATCTGCTGCCGGCTGACATCATCGGCGTGTCGATCTTCGATCGCGCCAGCCAGCGATTCAACTTCCGCCAGGGTCCGATCTTCACCCAGCTGCTGCTCGCGGATGAGGTGAACCGCGCCAGCCCGCGCACTCAAAGCGCGCTGCTGGAAGCGATGGAGGAGCGCCAGGTGAGCGCCGACGGCACCACCTATCCGCTGCCCGAGCCGTTCTTCGTGGTCGCGACGCAGAATCCGCACGAGCAGCTCGGCACCTTCGCCCTGCCCGAGTCGCAGCTCGACCGCTTTCTCATGCGGGTGACGCTCGGATATCCCGACAGCGCGCATGAGCGCGAGTTGCTGCGTGGCGGGGAGCGGCGCGAGCTGTTGTCGCGCATTGCGCCGGCGCTGTCCGCCGCGGCCGTGCTGCGCGTGCAGCACGCCGTGCGCGCGGTGCACGTCGCCGATGCGCTGCTCGATTACACCCAGGCGCTGATCGCGCGCACGCGCGAGCGCTCGGATCTGAAACTCGGACTCTCGCCGCGCGCCGGCCAGGGCCTGCTGCGCGCGGCGCAGGCGTGGGCCTGCCTGGCGGCCCGCCCCGCCGTGCTGCCCGAGGACGTGCAGGCCGTGCTGCCGGCCGTGGTCGCGCACCGGCTCGAGCGGCGCGACCCCGCCGTTGGCTCCGACGGTGACGCGGTGGCGCGCGAAATCATTCGGGCAGTGCCCGTGCCGCTGTAAACGTGGCGGCTCGCTGGAACCCGCTCGCGCCGCTGCCGGCCCTGGTGCGTGCACGCGTGGGCGAATGGATGCGCCGCCGCCAGGGCCCGGATGTGCTGCCGGTCACTCTCGAGCGCCGCAGGCTCTATATCCTGCCGACCGGCGCGGGAGTGGCGTTCGGGATGCTGCTGTTCCTCATGCTGATCGCCGGACTCAACTACGGCAACAGCCTCGCCCTGTTCCTGACCTTTTCGCTGGGTGCGTTTGCGCTGGTCGCGATGCAGCAGTGCCACCGCAATCTGCTGCGCATCGCCGTGATCAGCGCGAGCGCGCCTGCGGTGTTCGCGCGCACTACCGGCACCGTGCACCTCACGCTCGCCAACCCGGCGGACCTCGCCCGGGCGCGCGTCGAGGCCGCCCTGCCGCAGCGGGCGGCGGTCGCTGCGGATCTGCCGGCCCGCGCGCGGCAGCGGCTCGAGCTGCCGCTGCCCGCGGCCACGCGCGGCATCGTACGCATCGAGCGGCTGCGCCTCGCGACCGCGCATCCGTTCGGTTTGTTCCGCGCCTGGACCTGGGTACACACGCCGATTGAAATGATGATCTATCCACGGCCCCACGGCTCGCTGCCCATGCCCGCGCACAGCGGGCCCAAGAGCGGCGCGCGCGCCGGGGGTGGGTCGGATGCGGACGAGTGGCTGGGGCTGCGGCCGTTTCGCGACGGGGACTCGCCGCGCCAGGTCGACTGGAAGGCCTACGCGCGCGAGGCGCCGCTGCTGGTCAAGGAGTACAGCCCCGCGGGATCGGAGTTGCGCCTGTTCGACTTCGCGCAACTCACCGATCCCGACACCGAGGCGCGCCTCTCGCAGCTGGCGCGCTGGGTGGTCGACGCCGAGGCGCACGGCGAGCGCTATGGAGTGGCGCTTCCCGGCGTGCGGCTGCGTGCGGACCGCGGCCCCGAGCACCGGCATCGCTGTCTGGCGGCGCTCGCGGTGTTTGGAACCGATGACGGCGCACCCTCACGCCGCTGACGGCGAGGCGCTGCGGCGGCTCGCCTGGGCGTGCGCGGCGTTCGCGGGCGGTGTGCTGCTGAACCTCGATCGCGTGCCGGTCTGGGCCGCGGCCGCGGCGCTGCTGCTCATCGCGTGGCGTCTGAGCTCCGAGCGCACCGCAGTGCCGCTTCCCGGGACGGTGGCGCGCGCGCTGCTCGCGCTGGTGGTGGTGGCAGTGGTGCTGTTGAGATTTCACACGCTCAACGGACTCGCCGCCGGCACCGCACTGCTGATGCTGATGGCGGCACTGAAGCTCCTCGAGACGCGCGCGCGGCGCGACCAGTTCGTCATGGTGGGCGCCGGGCTGTTTCTGCTGCTGGCGGCGTGCCTCGACCGCCAGAGCCTGGTGCGCGTGCCGCTCTATGCGCTGCAGGCGTGGTTGTGCTGCGGCGCGCTCGCCGTGGTCGCCTCCGCAGGCTTCGGCGGGCGCGCGGCGCTGCGGCTCGCGGGGCGGGCGCTGCTCCTCGCTCTGCCGCTCGCGGTGCTGCTGTTCCTGTGCTTCCCGCGCCTGCCGGGCGCCTTCTGGGCCATCCCCCGCGGCGCAGAGGCGCTGACGGGGCTGTCCGACACCATGAGTCCCGGCAGCATCGTGAAACTCATCGCCAACTACGACCCCGCCTTCCGCGTGCAGTTTACAGGTCGCGCTCCGCCGGCCGAGGAACGCTACTGGCGCGGTCCGGTGCTGCACGACTTCGACGGTTACACGTGGCGGCGCACGCCCGGGGTGTTCCCCCGGCGCCAGCGGCTGCAGTATCTGGGCGCGGCCTATCGCTATCGCGTGGCACTGGAACCCAGCTGGCAGCGCTGGTGGTTCGCGCTCGACACGCCCGCGCAATCCCCCGACGTCAACGTGCTGCTCACGTCTGACAACCAGCTGCTCGGCAGCGAGCCGCTCACCGAGGCGGTCAGTTTCGACGCCGTCTCGTACACCCGCACCCGCGCGCTGGAGCCGCTCGGCACCTTCGCCCGTCAGCAGGACGCGGCCCCCCTGCCGCCGGGAATGAATCCGCGCTCGGTCGCGCTGGCACAGACGCTGCGGCAGCGCGCCGGCTCCGATGCGGACTTCGTGCAGGCGACTCTCGAGTACCTGCGCAGCGGCGGCTTCGTGTACACGCTCACACCGGAAGCCCTGGGCGCCGATGCGGTGGACGATTTCCTGTTCGACACGCGCGCGGGCTTCTGTGGTCACTACGCATCCGCCTTCGTCACCCTGATGCGCGCCGCGAACCTCCCGGCACGCGTGGTGACCGGCTATCTCGGCGGGGAGTGGAATCCGATCGGCGCTTACTTCGTGGTACGGCAATCGGACGCCCATGCGTGGGCGGAAGTCTGGCTGGAAGGCCGCGGCTGGACCCGCATCGATCCGACCGCGGTGGTCGCGCCCGAGCGGCTGCGCCGCGGGGTCTTCGACCTGCTGCCCGATGCGCTGACGACGCCCGAGCGGCTGCTGCGCAGCTCTGCCTGGCTCACGCGCCTGCTGCAGCGCTGGGATGCCGCCAACGCCTGGTGGAGCGATCACGTCGTGAAGTTCGATTATTCCGCGCAGCTCGATCTGCTCGGCCGCTTCGGGATCCGTTCGCCCGACGTGCGTTACCTCGGCTGGGCGTTCATGCTCGCGCTGCTCGGGTGGCTCGCGCTCATCGCCTGGCACATCGGTCGCAGCGCCCGCCCCGCCTCCCCCGACACCCTGGCGCGCGCCTACGCACGCCTGTGCCGCAAGCTCGAGCGCATCGGTCCACCGCGCGCCCCCCATCAGGGTCCGCTGAGCTTCGCGGACACGGTGACCGCGCGCCGGCCCGACCTCCGGGGGAGCGTCCACGCCCTGCTGGCGCGCTATGCGCAACTGCGCTACGGACCTGCGGCGCCAGGCACCCGGGCGCAGGACGTCGAGGAGTTCCGGCGGGCGGTTGCGCGACTGTCGCTGTCAGGCGCCCGTCGGCCGCTGGTCAGCCGGACCTGAAGCCGATCTTGGTGTGCGTGCCGTCGCAGAAGGGCTTATTGGCGCTGCCGCCGCAGCGGCACAGGTAGGTGGAAGTCACCCGCGCGACCACGCGGCCGGTGCCGCTGGTGATCTCGAGGTTACCGCGCACCTTCAGGGGTCCGTTGGCCTGCGGATCAATCGCCAACACGCCATCGCGCACCGGCAGCGTGTCCGTCTTGCCACTCGGGGGCTCGCCCGTGGCGTTGAAGCCGATCTCGTGATGCGAGCCGTCGCAGTACGGCTTGTTCTTCGACGCCCCGCAGCGGCATAACGTGGCGCGAAAGCCGGCCGGCGCGCCGTCGATCTGCAGCGCGGCGCGAAACGCGTAGGGTCCCGCCTCCCGCACGGTGGCAAGATTCACCGGCGGCACGGGCTCGTTCGGCGCGCCATCCTTGCGCCGATAGCGGATGGCCCCCGAGGGGCAGGCGTGTGCGACCTCGACCAGCTGCTCCACCGGCATGGCATCCGGATGGATCCAGGGTCCCTGCACGTTGGCGAGAAACACCTTGGGCGCCCAGGTGACACAGAAGCGCGAGTGAATGCAGCGCTTGGCCTCGAACTGAAGCTCGATCTGCCGCCCCTGCACCGTCTCCACACCCGCGGTCACGCTCGAGGGTGGCGCCGCGCCGGCCGCCGCCGCCTCAGGCGCCGCCGCCGGCGCCGCGGCAGCCGCGACGCCATCCGGCGCGCGTGCGGGCGTGAGATCGAAGCCCTGGCTCGCCCGCGCGGCGAGCGCGGCCAGCCGGTCCGCAGCCGCCAGCGCGCGCGCATCGCCCCCGGCGCGCAGCGCCGCGGCCCCTTCGGCGAGCTGTGCGAAACGCTCGACGAACAGGCGCCGTGCGGCAGGTCCCGGCGGCAGCGCGGCGGAGTCCCGCAGCGTGATGAACGACATACCGGCGTTGCATTGCGGGTTCGACGGCCCCGCCGGCAAGCGCGCCGCGCGTTCGGCGAGCGGCATGACCGCCTGCATGAGACCGATCGCAAGATCCACGGTCAGGGATTTTTCCGCACTCGGGCCGCGCACGGCGTAGGCATAGGCGAGCAGCCGCAGCATCAGCCCGTAGGAGGCGTTGGCGAGATCCACGGTGGCCACCGCGTCCGGGTTCTCGAGCCACACGCGCCCCTCGGGCCGCGCCGGACGGCGCAGCACCGGGTTGGTGGCGGCGGGGAACGCGGGCGAGAACGCCGGATTCCTGTCGGTGAGGGCGCGCAACTCAGCCCGAATCCCCAGGAATTTCTGGTAGTGCGAGCCGACCGAATCGCGCGGCGCGCCTTCGCCCTGCTCGACGATCGCGGCGAACGCGGCGAGCGCGGTCTTCAGACACACGACGTGCCGCGCACCGGGCAGATTCACCTCCTCTGGCGAGAGCTGCAACGCCCGATCACCGTCGAATGCGTTTGCCTCGCCGCAGTGCGCCACCAGGGCGCGCAGGCCCTCCCCGAGGGCCACGTAGAAGTCCCCGACGGTGTCGTAGTTGATCCCCATCGGGGTGAGTCGCGCCCCGCTGCTGCCGCGCAGGTAGCTGCGCTCGTAGGCAAAGCCGCTGCCGTCCTGCTCCGTGGAGCCGCGCGGACGCTCGAGGAACACGAAGTGCTGCAGGGTGTCGGCATTGAACGGCGCGAGCTTGACCACCACGCTCGCCGGCAGGTAGCCCGGATCGAGCGGGAAATTCGTGCGTCCGAAGCGCGGACTGCCGCCGAGCCCCGAGGTAATGTTCCACACCGCCGCGAGGTGGCCCATCTCCTCGATCGCCACCCCGAGCAGCATCTGACGCCAGCGGCGTACGGCCGCGGCTTCCTCGGCGCCGAGCCCCTCGCGCTCACCGTCCTTGAGGCTGGCCGCGGCGTACAGGTACGTGCACATGAGGTTGTGCTCGAGCTCCGCGGCCTCGTAAAGCGCGTGCAACAGGACTTCGCGCTGCGTGAGGGCGGGCCCCTGGGAAACGTCGTTCATCGGGACCTCCGTCGCGCCTATGTCGCACAAATCGGCGCGCCGCGCCATCCCCCTGAATCGGCGCGCCTCAGGTCGCGGCGTGCTCGCGCGTCTCGCGGAAAATGATGCCGGGCCAGCGCTCGAGCGTCAGCTCGAGATTCACGCGCGAGGGCGCGAGGTACACCAGTGCGCCGCCGTGATCGAGGGCCAGGTGCTCGTGCACCCGGCTGCGGAACTCCTCCAGCTTGCGCGCATCCGCGCTCTCGACCCAGCGCGCCGTGTAGATCGTGACGGGATCGAACACGCACTGCACGCCGTACTCGTCCTGCAGCCGGAACGCCACCACTTCGAACTGCAGCGGCCCCACTGCGCCGAGGATCAGATCGTTGCTGCGCAAGGGCTTGAACAGCTGCGTGGCGCCCTCCTCGCACAGCTGCGACAGGCCCTTCTGCAGCGCCTTCATCCTGAGGGGGTCCTTGAGCACCGCACGGCGGAATATCTCGGGGGCGAAATTCGGGACACCGGTGAAGGTGAGCCGCTCGCCCTGGGTGAAGGTGTCGCCGATGTTGATCGTGCCGTGGTTGTGCAGGCCGATGATGTCGCCGGCGCAGGCCTCTTCGGCGTGCGCGCGCTCCGCCGCCATGAAGGTGAGCGCATCGGCGACGCGCACCTCCTTGTCGAGGCGCACGTGGAACAGGCGCATGCCACGCGCGTACTTCCCGGCACACAGGCGCAGGAACGCGATCCGGTCGCGGTGCGCCGGGTCCATGTTCGCCTGGATCTTGAACACGAAGCCCGCGAGCGCCGCCTCGCCCGGCGCCACCGTGCGTTCGCGTGCGCTGCGCGGCAGCGGCCCGGGAGCGTGCCGGGTGAACGCCGCGAGCAGCTCCTCGACGCCGAAGTTGTTGATGGCGGAGCCGAAGAACACCGGCGTCTGCCGGCCGGCCAGGTAGGCGTGGCTCTCGAAGCTGTGCGTGGCGCCCGTCACCAGCTCCATCTCCTCGCCGAAGGCGCGCGCCTGATCGCCGAGGAAGTCGCGCGCCGCGCGGCTGCCCAAGCCGTCGATGGTGCGGTTTTCGCCGACCCGACCGCGCTCGCCCGCGGTGTACACATAGATGCGATCCTCGGGCAGGTGGTAGATGCCACGCAGCTCGCGCCCCATGCCGATGGGCCAGGTGATCGGCGCGGTGTTGATGCGCAGCACACTCTCGATCTCGTCCAGCAGCTCGATGGGCGGGCGGCCATCGCGGTCGAGCTTGTTGATGAAGGTCATGATCGGCGTGTCGCGCAGGCGGCAAACCTCCATGAGCTTGATGGTGCGCTCCTCGACGCCCTTGCCGCAGTCGATGACCATGAGCGCGGAGTCCACGGCCGTCAGCGTGCGGTAGGTGTCCTCGGAGAAGTCCTCGTGACCGGGCGTGTCGAGCAGGTTCACGATGCAGTCGCGATAGGGAAACTGCATCACCGAGGAGGTCACGGAAATGCCGCGCTGCTGCTCGAGCCGCATCCAGTCGGAAGTCGCATGGCGCGCGGCCTTGCGGCCCTTGACGGTGCCGGCCATCTGGATGGCACCGCCGAACAGCAGCAGTTTCTCCGTGAGCGTGGTCTTGCCGGCGTCGGGGTGCGAGATGATCGCGAACGTCCGTCGCCGAGCGATTTCGGCAGCGAGGTCAGTCATACGCTCCGGGAGCTCAGGCCAGGGGGGCGTCGGCGGCGCGCAAAGCGAGCTTGAGCACGGCGGCATCCTCGCGACCGCTCGGCGCCTGATAGTAGCCGCGCCGGCTGCCGACCTGCTCGAAGCCCATCGCCAGGTACAGACGGATCGCCGTGGTGTTGGAGGGCCGCACCTCGAGATACGCGGCTCCCATGCCGGCCGCGGCGGCGCGCGCGATCAGGGATCTGAGCAGGCGCTTGCCGAGGCCGCGGCAGCGGAACGCCTCGTGCACACACAGATTGAGGATGTGGGCCTCGCCCGCACCGACACTCATGACTCCGTAACCGAGGACCTTGCGGCTCATCGTCACCACTCGGCACACGTACCCGACCCGCAGGCAATCGACGAAGATCCCCTCGCTCCAGGGAAACTGGTAAGCGCAGCGCTCGATGTCCACCACCTCCGCGACGTCGGTCGCGCGCATGGGTCGGATCACGACCTCGGGCGAGGTCTTCAGCAGCTCAGGAGCGGTTGCCATCAGTCACTGCGGCGTGGCCCTTTGCTGGTACACGCTGCGGGCAAATTTCAGGTCGTCCCAGGCCTTGCGCTTGTCCGCCGGCGTGCGCAGCAGATAAGCGGGATGATACGTCACCACCAGCGGGGTGTTCAGCTCACCGAAACGATGCACCTGGCCCCGCAGCCTGCCGAGCGGCACGTTGGTGGCAAGCAGGTTCTGCGCGGCGATCCGCCCGACGGCGAGCATGATCTTGGGTTGCAACAGCGCGATCTGCCGCACCAGGTACGGCAGGCACGCCGCCACTTCCTCGGGCCGCGGGTCACGGTTTCCCGGGGGACGGCTCTTCAATACGTTGGCGATGTAGACGTTGGTGCGGCGATCGAGACCGATGGCGCGCAGCATCGCATCGAGCAGCTGGCCGGCTGCGCCCACGAACGGCTCGCCGCGCCGGTCCTCTTCCGCTCCCGGCGCCTCGCCGATCACCAGCCAGTCGGCGCGCTGCGGCCCCACGCCGAAAACCCCCTGCGTGCGCGTGAGGTGCAGCGGGCACCGGGTGCACTTGAGGACCTCGGAGCGCAGCGCTTCCCAGCGCGCCGCGCTGTCGCCCGGCGGCGGCGCCGCATCAGGCGCCGGCGCCGCGACGTCGGCCGCGCGCTCCGCCGCCGCCCGCGCGCCGCTCTCCCGGCGGCTCACCCAGAGGTCGATACCGATCGCCTCGAGGTACTGAAAGCGCCGCCGCGGATGCATGCGGCTAGGCCCCGGCCGTCGGCGCGCCGCGCACGGCGCGCCGCAGACGGCGCCCTACCCACAGCAGCGGTGCCGACAGCGCGTAAGTGCTGAAGATCGACAGCAGCATCGAGGGCGGATGGATGGCGATGAGCACGAAAAACAACGGCACCAGCAGCATGTAGACGAACTTGATGCGCCGGTCGAGATCGAACTGCTTGAAGCTCGGATAGCCGAAGCGGCTCACCATCAGGGCTCCGGCGCTCGCGGTGACGGCAAACGCCGCGATCAGCCCGATGAGTCGCGGTTCGCGCCACTCGCTGAAGAACCACACGAACGCCGCCACGATCGCCGCCGCCGACGGGCTCGGCAACCCCTCGAAGTAGCGCTTGTCGGCGCCGGCGGCGCGCGCGTTGAAGCGCGCCAGCCGCAGCGCCGCCGCTACCGCGTAGAAGAAGCAGGCGAGCCAGCCGAAACGCCCCCAGAAATGGCCGTACTCCGCGATGCGCACCACGCCCCACTGGTAGGCGACGATGGCCGGCGCGAGCCCGAAGGCCACCATGTCGGCGAGACTGTCGTATTCCTTGCCGAAGAAGCTCTCGGTGCGCGTCAGCCGCGCAATGCGCCCGTCGAGCGTGTCGAAGATCATGGCCGCAAACACCGCCATGCCCGCCTGATCAAAGTGCTTGTCGATGGCTGCCACGACCGCGTAGAAGCCCGAGAACAGGCAGGCCGTGGTCAGAAGATTCGGCAGCAGGTAAATGCCCTTGCTGCGGGGTCTTGCGTCCTGTGGGTCGCTCGCCACGGCGGCAATCTTAACAGGGGCCTCCTGCTAAGATGCCAGCGACCCCCTTTATCAGGTAAGCACGCGCCGATGAGGCTGTCCCAATACCCCATCAACACCATGAAGGAAACCCCCGCGGAAGCGGAGGTGGTGAGTCACCAGCTGATGCTGCGCGCCGGGCTCATCCGGCGCCTGGCGGCGGGCCTGTACAGCTGGCTGCCGCTCGGACTGCGGGTGCTGCAGAAGGTGGAACGCATCATCCGCGAGGAAATGAACCGTGCCGGGGCTTTCGAGCTGGTGATGCCGGTGGTGCAGCCGGCGGAACTGTGGCAGGAGTCGGGCCGCTGGAGCGAGTACGGGCCGGAGCTGCTGCGCATCAAGGACCGGCATGAGCGCGACTTCGTGGCCGGACCTACCCACGAAGAGGTGATCACCGACATCGCGCGGCGCGAGCTGCAGAGCTACCGGCAGTTGCCGGTGAACTTCTATCAGATCCAGACGAAGTTCCGCGACGAGGTGCGGCCGCGCTTCGGCGTCATGCGGGCACGCGAATTCATCATGAAGGATGCGTATTCCTTTCATCTCGACGAGGCGTCGCTCCGGGCGGGTTACCGCGCGATGTACGACGCCTACACGAGAATCTTCACACGCACCGGACTGACCTTCCGCGCGGTGCGCGCCGACTCCGGCGCCATCGGCGGGGATGTCTCGCAGGAGTTCCACGTGCTCGCCGCCTCGGGCGAGGATGCGATCGCGTTCTCCGATGCGGACGATTACGCGGCGAACCTGGACGCCGCGATCGCGGTGCCACCCGCCGCGCCGCGCCCCGCGCCGCAGCAGGCGCTGCGCAAGGTGCCGACTCCCGGTGCGCGCACCATCGCCGAGCTCGCGCGCTTCCTGCAGGTGGACCCCGCGCGCTGCGTGAAGACCCTCATCGTCGAGGGCGCCGGGGAGCAGGTCGTGGCCCTGGTGCTGCGCGGTGATCACGAGCTGAACGCCGTCAAGGCGCAAAAGCTCGAGGGCGTGGCGAGCCCGCTGCGGATGGCGAGCGCGGAGCGGGTCCTCAAGGCGACCGGCACCGAGCCCGGATACGTCGGCCTGGTGGGACTGAAGTGCCGCGTGTATGCCGATCACAGCGCACTCGCGCTCGCGGACTTCGTGTGCGGCGCCAACGAGAAGGACATGCATCTCACGGGCGTGAACTGGGAGCGGGATGTGAGCGGCGCCAGCGCTGCGGATCTGCGCAACGTCGTCGCGGGCGATCCCAGCCCGACCGGCAAGGGGCGCCTGCAGCTCGCGCGCGGCATCGAGGTGGGTCACATCTTCCAGCTGGGCCGCAAGTACAGCGAGCCCATGAAGGCGCTGGTGCTCGATGAGGCGGGCCGCGAAACCGCGCTCTACATGGGCTGCTACGGTATCGGCGTGACGCGCATCGTGGCCGCGGCCATCGAGCAGAACCACGATGAGCGCGGCATCATCTGGCCCGCACCGATCGCGCCCTTCCAGGTAGTGCTGGTACCCCTGAACCTGCAAAAATCCGCTCGTGTCCGCGAAGTCAGCGACCGCCTGTATGCCGAGCTCAGCGCCGCCGGGATCGAGGTCCTGTACGACGACCGTGACGCACGCCCGGGCGTCAAGTTCGCCGATGCGGAGCTGCTGGGCATCCCGCACCGGCTGGTGGTGGCGGATCGCGGCCTCGAGGCCGGCAGACTCGAATACCGCCAGCGACGCGATAGCGCGAGCACCGAGTTCCCCGTGGAGGGCGCGCTCGCCTTCATGCGCACGCGGCTCGGGGCTTGAGGCCGCAACGCCGGCAGCGCGCGTGCGCCCGCTCCTTCTCGTCGCGCTCGCCGCGCTCGGCGTCGGCGTGCCTCATGCCGCACGCGCCGACCAGCAGCGCGACCCGCAGCTGCAGGCGGTGGTCGCGAAGGCGATCGGGGAGGCGCAATGCTTCACCGACCAGTACGACTCCGCCGTCTGGTACACGCTCATGGAGCCGCGGCTGCGGCGCATCGTCAAGGCGAAAGACGAGCGGCTCGATATTCTCAAGCAGGTGTACTGCGAAACGCACCGGGCGGGGGAGGCGCGTTTGCCGCCGGGCCTGGTCATGGCGGTCATCGATGTCGAGAGCCGCTTCGATCGCTGGGCGGTATCGCGCGCGGGCGCGGTGGGTCTCATGCAGGTGATGCCGTTCTGGCCCGAGCGCCTCGGCATGCGTCGCTACGAGCTGATACACGTCGCGTCCAACATCCGCATGGGCTGCGCGATCCTGCGCTTCTACCTCGGCTATGAGCGCAACGACGTGCGCAAGGCGCTGGCGCGCTACAACGGCAGCCCCGGGCGGCGCGACTACCCGGACCTGGTCCTCAGCGAGTGGACGCGCTGGAGCGGCGCGGACGATCTGGGGTTCCCGAAGACGCCACCGGCGCAGCGCTAGTGCGCGCCGGCGTGCTTCGCTCGCGTCGGCGCCGGCAACATGCGCGCCACGCCTTCACGGCGCGAGTCGGCCGCCCCCTCATAGCTGCCGTCGGCGAGCCGCACCACGCCGTGCAATCCCGAGTTCTCCGCATGTCCGGGTTTCAACTCGATGCCGCGCTCGTGCAGCCCGGCGAGCACCGCGGGAGAGAACTTGGCTAGCTCGCCGCTGAAGGCGTCGCCGCGTGCGATGAGGTTCGGCAGCTCGATTGCCTGCTTGAGGGACAGCTTCCAGGCGAGTAATCCCACCAGCGCCTTGGCATTGTATTCGAGAATCGCGGAGCCCCCGGGAGAGCCGAGGGCGGCGACGAAGTTGCCGGCGCGATCGAGAACGATGACCGGCGCCATCGAGGAGCGCGGACGCTTGCCGCCCTGCACGGCATTGGCGACCAGGCGGCCGGCGTCCGTGGGGATCAAGGAGAAGTCGGTGAGCTGATTGTTGAGCACGAAACCACGCACCGTGCGTCCGGAGCCGAAGATCGATTCCACGGTGGTCGTCATCGAGACGGCATTGCCGACCGCATCCACGACCACCAGCTGACTCGTTCCCACGGACTCCGCGGTCGCATCCCGGCCGCGCGGCATGGACAGATCGCCCGGCGGCGGCGCCGCGCCGGCATGCTCGCCGATCAGCTGCAGGCGCAGCCGTACGTAGGCGGGATCGAGTAAGCGCTCCACCGGTACCGGCACGAAGTGCGGATCGGCGACGTAGCGGTCACGGTCGGCGTATATGAGCCGACTCGCCTGCGCGAACAGGAACCAGGCCTGAGGGTCCGCGGGGCGGCGCCCGGCGATGTCGGTCCGGTCGAGTATGGCGAGCATTTCCAGCAGACACACGCCGCTCGAGGGCGGCGGCGGCACGCACACCGAGTACCCGCGGTAGGGCCGGCACAGCGGCTCGGCCCAGGTCGGGCGATACGAGCTCAGGTCCTTGAGCGTCATGGTCCCCGGAAACGGCGCCAGGTGAGTGGTGGCCACGATCTCGTTCGCAATCGCACCCCGGTACAGCGCACGCGGCCCGTCGAGCGCGATGCGCTCCAGCGTCCGGGCGTATTCGGGATTGCGAAACAGGTCGCCCTCCTGGATGGTCTCGCCGTCGGGCCGCGAGAACAGCGTGCGCACCTCGTTGGTGGGCGGAAAGGGCGATCCCTCGCCGAGAAACATCGCGAGCCGCGCTGGCACCTTGAAGCCCAGGGACGCGGCACGAATCGCCGGCGGAAAGAGCTCCTTCCAACGCAGCGCGCCGAGCTTGGCGTGCGCCGCGTACAGCATGGCGATCGCGCCGGGCACTCCGGTGGAGCGTCCGCTGCGCACCGCCACCACAAACGGCAGCGGCTTGCCGTGTTCGTCCAGAAACATGTCGGGTTGCGCGCCCGCCGGCGCGCGCTCGCGGCCATCGACGGCGCTCACCTTGCGCGTGTGCGCATCGTAGTAGAGGAGAAATGCGCCACCAGCGATCCCGGAGCTCTGCGGCTCCACCAGTCCGAGCATCGCCTGCACCGCGACGGCCGCATCGACCGCGTTGCCCCCCTTGCCCAGAATCTCGAGTCCGGCATCGACCGCCAGCGGATTGGCGGCCGCGACCCAGGCCGGTTGCGCGCCGTGCGGGTGGCGATGGAACAAGGAAACCCGAACGGGCGGCGTTGCGGCCGCCGGCGGTGCCACGGGAGCGGCTGGTGGCGGCGCTTCGGTCGCGGCCGGCGCGGGTGCCGGAGGGGCCGGCTGCGCCGGCGGGGGCGGCTGCGCCGCAGGAGGCGCCTCAACCTCAGGTTCGGCGGCCGATGCCAACAGCGCGAGCGCCGCCAGGAGCGGCAGCGGCAAGACTCTATGCAACATCTAAGATCACTTCAGGTCGTGTGAAAGCCCGCAGACGCCTGCACCGCGTCGACCGCGGTCTCGGTCACTTCTACCGAGGTG
>Ga0208991_1000071_pt1 | contig 17085 bp, 9 predicted proteins | sample MedBloCAOM3_M2_FD_187855 | JGI IMG/M metagenome (GOLD analysis project Ga0208991, IMG submission 187855) | Forest soil microbial communities from El Dorado National Forest, California, USA - Mediterranean Blodgett CA OM3_M2 (SPAdes) (version 2) | ecosystem: Environmental > Terrestrial > Soil >...
CCCGACGGCAGCCGCCGGATCGTGCTCGCCTACTTAAGCGTTGGCGAGGCCGCCGACTACCGGTCGTACTGGCAGCCGGACTGGAGTGAACGTCCACCCGGCTGGCTCGGGCGGGAGAATCCAAACTGGCCGCGCGCCTACCCGGTGCGCTTCTGGGCTCCAGAGTGGCAGGCCATCCTGTTCGGCAAGTCGAGCTCAATGCTGGACGAAATCCTGGCCGCCGGCTTCGATGGCGTCTTCCTCGACCGGATCGACGTCTACGGCGAGTGGCTCAAGGAGCGGTTCACCGCGCCGCAGGACATGGTAGCGCTGGTCAGCGCGATCGCGAGCTATGCGCGCTCAAGCAACCAAGATTTCGTGGTGATCGGACAGAATTCGGAGGCGCTCTTGACAGATGAGAGCTACAGGACCGCGCTTGATGCCGTCAGCAAGGAGAGCCTACTCTTCGGCTTAGGGGGAGAAGGCCTGGAAAACACCCCCGAACAGATTGCATGGAGCGAGCGCCTTCTGCGCGAGGGCTCGGCGGCGGGGCTGCACGTCTTTGCGATCGAATACCTGAGCGACCCTGAGCGGATCGAGGAAGCTCGTCGACGTCTGCTGCAGCTTGGCTTCACACCCTTCTTCGGCCACCGTCTGCTCGACCGGCTGCCCGAATGATCGATCATGCCACGCCACGGCCCGATCGCGGGCCCTATTTCTCGCGGAAGGCGCGGGCAAGCTGATCGGAGAATGGCTTCACCAGATAGGAAAGAGCGGTGCGCGGGCTGGTCTCGATGAAGGCGTCCACCGGCATGCCGGGCACAATCTTAGAGCCGCCCAGCTTTTCGATAGCCTGCGCATCTGGAGCGATGCGGGCGATATAGTAGCTCGCGCCGGGCTGCGACTCCTTCGACGCTTCCCGCGTCAGATCGGCCGAGACGTGCACGACCCTGCCCTCGATTTCAGGTGTCGTGCGCTGATTGAACGAGGTAAAGCGCAGTATGGCCTTCTGCCCGTCCTTAACCTCGGAAATATCGGACGGCAATATGTGCGTCTCGACTGTCAGGGCGTCGGCGGTGGGTACAATCGTCATCACCGTTTCCGCCGGACCAATGACGCCGCCGACCGTGTGCACGGAAAGCTCATGCACGACGCCGCTCTGGGGTGCTCTGAGCTCGATACGCTTGAGTTGATCCTCCGCGGAAATCTTGCGCTCGGTGAGCTCGGCGATCTTGGAGTCGATCTCGCGCAACTCCTTCTGGGAATCCGACTGACGAGTCTGGTCGAGCGAGATGATCTTCAGCTCCAGCTCGTTGATTTGGCCGCCGGCGCTGCCGATTTGCGCCAGGATGGTGCCGTGCTCTCCCTTGATCCGGGTCATGTCGCGCTGAATGGCCAAGAGGCGCGTTTCGGGAATGAGGTGGCGTCGGTGAAGGTCGCTCACTCGGGAAAGCTCTTGCTGCACGAACACGAGTTCCTCGCTCTTTGCGTCGCGCTGGACAATGAACCCCTGCCCTTGCATCCTGATCTGCTCGATGTGCTCTCTGATCTGCGCCTTTTGTCCTTCGGTGGCGCGGTTCTGAGCCTCGAAGAGACGGCGCTCGCCCGCAGCGATGCCGGCGGTTTCCTTACTCGAGGTCTCGAACCCCTCCGGAAACGCGATCATGGGCGCACCGTCACGTTCGGCCGTGAGACGGGCTCTCCGGCCGGTCAGTTGGTCGAGCTGGGAGGTATAGACCCCGAGGTTGGCACGCGTTTGGGTGTCATCGAGCCGCAAAACTACGTCGCCCGCCAAGACGGCATCGCCGTTCTTGACCAGGACCTGCCCGACGACTCCGCCGATCGGATGCTGCACGCGCTTCACGTGGCTGTCGACGACCACCGTGCCGGGGGCGATAACGGCACCGGAAAGCTTCGCGTTTGCGGCCCAGCCGCCCAATCCGATCAAGAGCAGGGCAATGGTGAGCAAGCCGAGGCGTAATCGGATGTTCAGCTGCCGGTCCGAGACTTCAGGAAAATCCGCCCGCGTGGCAGACTGATAGGCGAGCATGCAAACCCTCCTATACCCCGCTTTCCGCCACGATTGACAGTGCCGGTCCGCCGCTAACTGCCGGCATCGGCCGCAGCACCCTGCGCAAGACCTCGTCCCTCGGTCCGAAGGCCGTGAGGTGGCCCGCCGTGATGACCGCAACCTTGTCAACCACGGCCAAAGTATTCCGCCGATGGGCGATAACCACGGCAATGCCACCGCGGGCGCGCACGCCCAGGATGGCCTGCGCAAGCGCGGCGTCGCCCTCCTCGTCGAGGTTGGAGTTGGGCTCGTCAAGAACGACAAGAAACGGATCCCGATAGAGCGCGCGTGCGAGGGCTATGCGCTGCCGCTGTCCTGCGGACAGGGAGAGAGCGTCCGGACCCAGTGTCGTCTCGTACCCTTCCGGCAGTCGCAGGATCATCTCGTTCACATCGGCCGCGCGAGCCGCCGCAATGACCGCGCTACTGTCGCGAACGTCTTCCATTCGGGAGATGTTGTCGGATACGGAACCGGTGAGCAGTTCGACGTCTTGCGGCAAGTACCCGATGTGCCGTCCCAATTCGTCGGGGGACCACCTGTCGAGCGCTGCTCCGTCGAGCCTGACCTGTCCGCGCGCCAGGCCCCAGACTCCCGTAATTGCACGGGCGAGGCTGGACTTGCCCGCGGCGCTCGGCCCGATGATGCCGACCGCTTCGCCTGCTTCGATTTCGAGGGACACGTTGTTTACGACAATCCGCGAGGTGCCCGGGATCGGCACTGTCAGTCCCTCAAGGACCACGCTGCGAGCTGGCGCCGGCAGGCGCAGCGGCTCTGGTTCCGGCGGCAGCGAGTTCAACGTGGCGCCGAGCCGAGCGAAGCTGTGACGCGCGGCGACGAAGCTCTTCCAATGGGCGATGGCGAGTTCGATTGGTGCGAACGCCCGTGAGGAGGCGATCGCACCGGCAATAATCGCGCCACTGGTGAGTTCGCCGCGCAAGGTCAGATAAGCGCCGAGCCCAAGGATGGCCGACTGTAGGATCATTCGCAGCACGCGGGAGACGCCGCTGAGCGTCCCGCCGACGTCGCTGGCCTCCGCCTGGCGTGCAAGGTACTCGGTATTGGCCCGCACGAAGCGCTCACTGGCCCGTGCCGCGAGTCCCATTGAGCGCAGCACCTCGGTATTTCGGGCATAGGTCTCAGCCAGAGCCATGCGATTGGAGCCCGCCTTGCCGATCGAAACGCTCAACTCGCTGGTGAGATATTCGGCCAGGAAAGTGAGGCCGACGAGCACGACGAGGCCGGCCGTCGCGAGAAGGCCGAGCCAGGGATGCAGCAGGAATATGAAGGCGAGGTACAGGGGCATCCACGGCAGGTCGAGGATGGCGACCAAGCCCTGCCCCGACAGAAAACCGCGGATCGTGTCGACGTCGCGCATCGGCTGTATGGCCTGGGACGAGGAGGCACCGTAGCGGGGCAGACGCATCAGCGCCCCGGCTGCGAGCGGCATCAAGCGCTGGTCGAGGCGCGTGCCAAGACGCACCAGCACCTGTGCGCGAATGACGTCAAGCACGCCCTGGAAGAGGTAGAGCACGACCACGAGGACCGACAACGCGACGAGCGTCGGGACGCTGTGACTCGACAAAACACGGTCGTAAACTTGGAGCATATAAAACGAGCCGGCGAGCGCCAGAATGTTCACGACACCAGAAATCGCAAAAGACGAACCAAGGACGAAGCGGCTGCCGCGCAAGACTTTGCGGAGAGGCCTGGTGTCACCTTGCTCGGTCATTTGCTAGTCCCTCGACAGCAATTCGGAAATGGCGGGGGCGACGCGAAACGCAGAACGGATTCGAACTGCAAGGCGCGTCCTCTCTCCCGTGACGCCTTGCAAGGGTGCTATGGGGCATGTCTGCCGTGCCTCACGGACGGGCGTTGTCACGCATCCAAGATGCCGCCGATCAGGTAACGAATTTAAAATCGCTCGCTTGAAGGTTTGCGAGCAAGTAGTTCTTGAGCGTGATTGCGTCCGTGCCCGCGGTGATGACCACATCCGCATGGGCTGGCACGGCCGCGTCCGGCACCTGCGTCATCGCCGCCTTCACCTGGTCGAATGTTGTGAACACATTAGAGGAGAACTGGATGGCGTCACCCGTGTGGTAGTCCGAGATGACGTCTTTCCCGAACCCCTTGGCGAACGCGAATGTATCGTTGGCCAGCCCACCGAACAGGATCGCGTTGACGGCTAACGTCGGGTCAACCACCGCAGGGGCCGTCACGGTACCGGCCGGCACTTCCTGGATCGTCACATCGTGCTGGCCCAAGGTGTTGAACGTCAGCGTCAGTGCATTGCCCGAGAGGCTCGCGGTGTCGGCCCCTTGGACCATGACCACGTTGGTGCCTGGGGTCTTGAGCGTGACGACATCGCTACCGTCACCAAATTCGGAGAACCTTAGGTTCGTGCCGTCTCCCTGGAGCGACTGGAGATCGGCGCGCATCGCCAGTGAAGAGATATGGGTGACATCGTCCTGCGCCGTGCCGGCATTCACGACGAAAGTGCCGCTGCCATGGTTCACGAACACAGCGTGATCGTTGTAGGCGTACCAGTTGGTGACGTTTTGGATCACCTGGCCAGCCGTGGCGAAGTTGACGTCCAGCCCGAATGTTCCGAGATCCCCCCCCGTGCCTGGCGTTACGGTGGCGGTGATGGTGTTGCCCGATACCGTGGTAGTTAGCGAAGCGTTGTGGAAATTGTTGATCCGCGATGCCAGATCGGCGAGTGTCACGAACTCGGCCCCAGACGAGGCGGCGCGCGCGACCATGTTGGTGAACATGCTAATATCGAAACCGTCGTTGAACCAGTTGGTCGCGCCGTAGTCGTGCCAGGGCCAGACCACGATCGGCGTCGAGGCGTGGTTGTTCAGGGCGGCAAATTCAGCCGCCCACGCCGCGTCGGCTTGCGGAGCGGTGTGGTGCAGCCATTGGATTTGCGTGAAGTCGAAGGTGATGTCGGGCGCGAGATAGACGCTATTCTGGTTGCCGGGCGTGAGATATCCGAACGCGCCAGGGTAGCCTGCGCCGATGCCCGTATAGCCACCCGTGACATAGGCAAAGTACTGCTCGATCGCCTGTGACACCGGCAGCTTTTCAGGCATGCCCGGCACGGCCGCGCCCAGATCCGTGTAACCCGGAACGACGCTGCCAATCTTCTGATTGATGATCTGCTTGGATTGGTTGAACTCGTAATCGATGGTGCCAGGTCCAGTCCCCGACAGCGCCAGCAGGGCGGTATCTTCGGCCGCCAGAGCGGCAAGGTGGGTGTAGGAGTGATTGCCGATCTCGTTCCCCATGGCGATCAGCGCCTGATAGATTGGGAGTGACTTGTCCCAATTCGTTGTTCTGCCCGCCGAAGGGGTGTCACCGATATTGATGTAATAGGACCCCACGAAATTGTACTGCGTCTTCCACTGTTGCAGGATCGGAAGCAGCTTGTCGTAGATGCCCGGTCCGCTCCCAGGAGAGACGTCGTCCGGGTATTGCGACTGGTCCATGTCGGTACGCGACGCGACGATCTGATTGAACCTGCTCTCTTTCAAGCTGGCGCTCAACCCGCTGCCGTAGACGGCGTTCTTGATCGCCTGGCCGAGGATGTTGTTGTCGCCCAGAAACGACTCGGTGGCGAAATGGACATTGGTGCCACCCGTATGCGTCTGCACGACGGCATTGTAGGCGGTGCCGCCGTTGACGATGCCGTTGCTCACCGTCCCGCCGATGACCTCATTGGCAAGCACCGTCGCCTGAGTGCCATCGGCCGTCGTGTAATAATTGTAGCCGATGTTCGAGTAGCTATGAATGTCCTCGTTGGCCGCGTAGCCCTTCATAATCGAGCTGCCGGTATTGGCGGCGAGATCGATATTTGCGGTTCCCCCGCCGGCGCGGGTGATGTCGAATAGCTCCTTCATGCGCACGTAGGGATCGCCGGCCAGCGCGGCTCCCGTCTGATCGTTGGTCATGAATTCGCCCGCGGCGATCATGCCGACGTGGTATTTCTGCGCAGCGACGATCAGGTTCTGCTCGATCGTCCACGCATCAGCCGTCTTAACGTCCCGGAACGAGGGAAACACCAGCGCGTCGTATTGGACGATCTTGCTCAAATCCTTGAGGTCGGCCTCAGAGATCACGTCGAAGGGAACGCCTGCCTGCATGGCCTGGTACTGGGCGGCCATGAACAGCTCGGAGTAGCCGGTCTTGTTGACGTTGTGATCGGCGTTGCCCCAGAAGATCTCCGCCGTTGTGTCCGAGTAGACGATGGCGATCTTATGGGCGGGGCTGGTCCGCACCGGCAGAGTCGCCGAGTTGACCACGACGTACTCTGAGTCCACAAAGTTGTTGGGCTGGAAGGCGGTATTGTTGACGTTGGCCAGCACGCCCATCTTTTGCGGTACCGTCGAGCCCAGCGAGCTCCCAGGAATCGCCAGTTCCACGAACGACTTGTCGGCACTGTAGGCGTAGGTCAGTTGCGCGTTGACGAGTGTTTCAGCCCCCGTCGTCGCGTTCATCGAGTAGAGCGACGGTTTGCCGGTGGCGTCAAACTTGACATCGTATTCGACGCCGCCGGCCCAACCCCAGATCTTGTATCCGGTGGCAGGGTTCGTATCCGTGTCGAGCCAAATGACGCTGCCATTGCCGATCTGAACGCCGGTCGGCGTCTGGAGCGCGAATGTGTAGGTGGTGCCGTCGAAGTGGCCGTACTCAGCGTACCCGGCGGTCCCCGTGCCCGGTAGATCGAGGCGATCTGTGGCGGTCCAGTCGATGGGCTTGCCGTCGATGGTGATCGCGCCATACGTCTGTGCAGTGAACGGTTGTGCGACCGTGTACTTGGCCAGGGCGTAGCTCGATGGCAGGAATACCTGGTCGTTGACGTCGGCGTAGATGTCCATCGCCTTGGGCGCTCCGGGGAGCAGCGAAATCGGCACGGCGAACTCGACGGCATGATGCAGGCTGTCGTAGTGGAAGGGCAGCGCTCCGCTGGCGACCGCGCCGGTGACGGCGTTGTAGAGATACGGAGTGCCGTCTAGGGCGAATTGGACGTCGTACTCGACGCCGCCGGCCCATCCCCAGATTTTATACCCGGTGTCGGGGTTCTGATCGGTATTGAACCACAGGGTTGTGTTGGCGCCGATGGTCATGTTCGCGGCGGTTGCATCGATTGCGAACACGTAGGCGTTGCCGGCGTACTTGCCATAAAGCGCGATATTGCTCACGGTGTCGAGCTTGTCGCCAGCCATCCACTCGCCGGCGTTGATGGTGCCGTCCAGCGTGATGGTGCCGAACGTTGTGGAGGTCGTATTGGGGGCAGAAACGCTGTAGGCGGCGAGCGCGTAGCTCGTCGGCAGAAAGACGTTATCGTTCACGTCGGCATAGACATTGATCGACTGCGGGGCGCCCGCCAGCTGCGACACCGGCACCGCAAACTCGACGATGGTCTTGTTGGCGTTGAAGGCGAAGGGCAGCGCCGCGGAGCCTACGAACGTCTGTCCCGCGGCGCCGGTGTAGAGATAGGGTGCGCCGTCGGCCGGGCTGAAGTTTACGTTGTACTCGGCACCGGCGGCCCATCCCCAGATTTGGTAGCCGGTGCTTGTGTTCTTGTCCGTGTCGAGCCAGAGGGTCGTATTTGCGCCGATGGGCGTGTTCGCCCCGCTCGCATCAATGGCGAACACGTAGTAGGCAGCACCAGTGGCATCGACCGCAAACTTGCCGTAGATCCCGTAGCCATTGACGGTCCCGGGCAGGTCGAGCCGATCGGCGGACGTCCAGTCCGTCAGCGTTCCATCCAAGCTAATCGAGCCGATCAGCGTTGCCATGAGTGCCTCCTCGTTAATTATTTGAACCCGGATTCGTCTCTGGTGTTGGGCTCAAGTGTCCCATGGCCGGTCCGACCATCCGCTTGCCGTCTCTGTTCGTAGTGATGCGCAGCACGTCGCCGGGCTCGAGGTCGGACGTCTCCTCGGCCACCAGCACCTGCCTCGTCCCGCCAGGGCCGCGGCGGACGATCTCATACGCTACCGTGCGCTCCTCGTCGCGAACCATGGCCCCGGTGGCGTACTCCATTATTCCCGCGATCGAGCCAGCGGATGCGAGGATCGTCCCGGCCTCGTCGATCTCCTGTTCGACTTGAATGAGTTCCTGCTGCAGTCGCAGCTGGCCGTCGACCTCGAACTTCGCGCGGACCTGCTCGGCCTGAGCCAGTTTTCGCTCAGCCTGCGAGACCAACACCAGCGTCTGCTCGCGGCGGTTATCGAAATCCATAATGTCGCTCTTGACGCTGATTAGATCCTTTCGCATGACATATCCCTGCGCGCTTAGGCTCTGAACGTCCTTCAGCCGCCCGTTGCGCAGCTCCACCTGCTCATCGAATTGCGGCAGCTGGCGGCGCAACCCCTTCAATTCGGTCTCGGCAGTCGCAATCCCGAGTCGGAGCGTCTCAGCCTCGGCGCGATTCGCGATGATGGCGAGCGTTCGTAGCGCCGCCTCTTCGGCGACAAGCTCCCCCGCCCGCTTCTCGCCTATCAGTGATATGAGCCGTTCGGGAGCCGCGATCGTAGGCACTTTGTCGCGTTCGGCGACAAGCCTGGCGCGCCGGGCCAACAGCCGCCCCAAGCGTGTCTCGGCCTTTTGCAGGCGTTCGTGCTCGTGGAGCCTGTTGATCTGTTCGGAGAGACTGAGGAGACTGCGATCGAATCCACCGGCCAGGGCCACGCCGTATAACACCATCATGCCGGGCACGTGCTTGTAGCTGCCGGGGTTCTTGACCGGCCCCACGATGTAGATCGGCAGGCGTTCAGTGACGACCACGCTGACGTTCGCCGTACGCCCCATCTCGCGTTGGAACGCGACGGCAAGCTGTGCCTGCACGACCTGCGGCTCCTTGCCCGCGATCGCGAATGTCCCCAGACGCGGCAGCATGATGGATCCGTCCGGCTGGACCGCGTAGTCGCCCGTCAAATCCATGCGCTGATAAAAGGTGTGCAAATTCGACTCAGCGCGCTCACGGCCGGTGACACCCGACTGCTTCTCCTCGACATCGAGCATCTCAAAGAACGTGATCTTGACACGCTCACCTACTCTCAGCGAACTGCTGGTGCTCGGCTTAGTCGCCGCTGTTGCCGCCGACTGGCCTTCGGCGGCGGCGGACGATGGGTGCAAGAGGCTTTTCGGCATCGTTGCAGGGTGAACCGTCGCGGGGGGTGAGGCAGCCGGTCTGAAGGCAACAATAGTGAAGATGGCCACCACGACGGACACCCACGCGGCATTCGACCATCGTCTCAATTTCTCTGACATCATGACGACACCCACTTTCTCAGGTCGCGCATACCTCTTTGGCACAGACAACCGAATTACAATCCGCGGTTTTCAGCCCACGATCACGACTGCGCTCGCCGAATGTGTTGCCCGCTCAGATTGCCAACGGCCTCCTATGGTTTCCGACGATGAACGTCAGGAAGTCGATATCGCGCATGGTGCTCGCGAGCGCGAAGAACGAAAGCACGCCGCAGATGAGGCAGGCCAGCAAATAGCCGAGCCCATAGAACTCGATGCCCAGCGCGATTGTGGCCAGCGTCAATCCTGCCTGCAGCAGGAGGAACAGGGCTTGCAGACCAAGGTATTGGAGATGGCGCGCAAAGAAGAGCAGCAGTGACGAGCAGGCCAGAAACAGGAACTGGAATATCGCTCCGATCGCCCCCACGCGTAGGATTCCTGTCTGCTGGAGGTGCAAACCACTCGCCGCCACGATAAGCGGGGCGGCCAGCGCGACGATGGCACACAGCGTGGCCTGGATGAGAACGATCCTGGTGATCGTATGCAGCGTCTCGTGTTCAAGCTCGCCGGCATTCCTGCGGATCTGCGCGAGCGTGGCGTGGTTTGCGATTGATCCATAGTACTTCCGGTACTTGTCGAAGAATGTCGTTTCAAGGGTGGTGACGAAAAGTGCGAGCGCCGGAATGCTGGCGAGATAGGCGATGAACATTGCGCTGTCGTATGTTGGCGCGTGGGGAAGACCGACTTGCGAGCGCTCCGCGACCGGGCCGACCCACATGATCCATTTGTCGATCCAAATCGCTACCGAGGCCAGCAACGCACCGAGCGCGAGGGCGTAATAGTGGCGCAACCCGGAAATCAGTGTTTGCACCGCATCAAGGAGCTGCGGCACAGGCTGGGGGAATGTCGCTAGAACGCGACTGGTCAGCCCGAAGAAGATGATTGCGAGCCCGACGCAGAAGCCCAGCACCATGCCCGGCGCCCCGAACCCTTGGCGCATGGCTCCTGCGGTGGCGAGGACAGCAGTGAGGAGGCCGATCAGAAAGGAAATCGTCACCCCGTGATAGTCGCGCACGGCGCCGCAAAAGGCTAAGCTCACCCAGATCATGCCGACGAACGTGCAGCAGACCACCCCCACCAGCGCGTACTCGAGGGGCATGCGGAAGAGCGCAAGGTAGGCGAACAAAGTCAGAAATGCCGTCACGGCAGCACCAGTAGCCAGAGACGCCACGAACAACGGACGGATTCGCTCGAACTTTTTCATGAAGATGGCATCCCCGGTGATCCGCGTCGCCACGATCACAATGGGTGCGGTGGCAACCAGCGACAGCGCGAAGGCATAAATCACGATGACGCGGAACCCCGAAAGGGTCTCCTGACTCACCTGGGAGCCGGAGAGCGTGCTGATCAGCACGAGCGCAAGTATCGTGAAGATCCACGGTCCCGCCGCGATCACGGCGGCATGCCCCAGCGCGGCAACCGGAGCCGCCAGCGTGTCGCGCTGTAACAGCTTGCGCAACTCGAAGCCGATCCCAGCCATTTCTCAGCCTGATCTTGCGGCCGGCGGCCGAGGTGGTGCCGTCCGGAATTGGCGATAGAGCATTGAATACTCCCTCCTTGCGCGGTCGGAACCATAATGGCGGCGCACCCGCTCACACAGCGCGTGGCCCAGCCTCCGGCGCAGTAGTTCATCCTGCAGCAGCCCGCAGACGGCATCCGCGATCTGCTTGGGTGCGACGAGATGGGTGACCATGCCGCCAGGTCCGAGCGCCGGCTGCTCGCCGATTCCCTCAAGGATCTCCCTGCAAGAACCGACGTCGGTCGTCACACAGGGGATGCCGGCGGCGCCCGCCTCGAGCAGAACGAGCGGCTGCGCCTCGCTCAGGCTCGTGAGGACCACGACATGAATCTGGGGAAGGTAATCGACAAGGTTGACATTGCCTGTGAAGATCAAGGTCTCTTGCAGGCCGAGTTCACACGCGAGCTCAGTGCACTCCTTGAAATAGGCAGGATCTTCGTCGGTGGGTCCCAATACCAGCGCCCGCAGGTGCGGGATCCTCCCGCGCAGATCGGCAGCAGCCGAGATGAACGTCTTTACGTCCTTGATAGGCACGACGCGACCGATCAGCGCCATGGTGGGGCGCATGTCGCAGGTTGCGCGCGGCAAACCGTTGAAGCGTTCCACCTCGATGCCGTTGGCGATCACCTTGAGCTTTTCGCCTTTCGCGCCGAGATCCATCTGCAGACGCTGGTTGTCGCGATAGAGCGTCGTGATCGCACTGCAGGCATCATAGCATGCCCTGGCATAGGCATCGAACGCCCTGATCCATACGTCGCGCAGGTCGATGCGATCATCGTTGATTGACAGGCCTTTCTCGACCGTGTCGACCATCCAGTCGGCGGTTAGGATCTCGATGCGGCGCTCATTGGTATAAATCCCATGCTCGGTAATGATGGCGGGCCGGCCGGTCTCGAGAGCGGCACGCGCGGCAAGCATTCCGGCGTAGCCCGTCGAGATCGTGTGATAGACGAGGGCCTTCGGCAGCGGTGCCTTGAGCGTTGCGAACAGTCCTCCGAACAGTGCACGCCAAGCCCAGTAGAAGTGAAGGAACGAGGCCTGCGGCATGATGGTGTCATACATGCGACAGACGATGTCCCACGCGAGCCGCGAGTTCAGAAGCTCGCTGAAGGAGAGACCCCCACCCTTGACGAGCTCAATGATGCGCGCGAGTTCTTTGGCGCCGCCTTCTGACGTCAAAGCAATCAGCGCATCGGCGAGCTCCGCGCGAGGCGGCTTCCGCACCCAGCTCGCCGACCAGTGCAGGGCGAGCGGCCGGTGCAAGACCACTTCGCTGAAACCCCTTACGTTGGGAGGGAACGAATAGCGCCGCTGGCGTCGCTCGAAACCGGAAACGATCGCTACGACTGAGAATTCGAGATCAGACTGCGTGCGCATCAGCCAGTCGATCCACGACGAGACTCCGCCCGACACGTAGGGATAGCAACCCTCCGCGATGAGGCAGACGTCGGCCTCGACGACTTCAGCGGCCGGCAGATCCGACTGAGAAGACTTCGGCTGCAACGACATGGCTGTGCTCATATCGCTCGCAGGGATCGGGGCGGCGGGGCAGCCCGCAATGCGGGTCGGGCCCCCTCTGGGATCGTCATCACCACGCGGTGATTGGGAATCGTCTGACGCTCGCCACATTGTCCGGGGGATCGATGCCTTTTCATGTATAAGTGCTTGAGTTCGATGGGCGGCCCGGCGATGCAACCCTTACCGCGCGCGCTAATGACTTCATGCTGGTCCTCGAGCGCCAGCAGGCGGCCCGCCAGCAACTCCACCTCGTTGTCCGCGTTCTCCGCGATTTTCGCCTGCTCGAGCTTCTGGCACAGACTTCGCACGGTCAACTGGGCCTGCCGCGTCTCGCTGGGGTCAAGGAAGCCGGATTCAAGCGCTTCCAACACGCCGCGCGTGATTTCGAGCATGTCCTGTTGCTTGAGACCAGCCTCGCCGCACCGGCCGAGGCATTGCTTGAGGAGCGCTTTGTAACGCGCCCTGAGCTTTGTAAAGACGGCGGCGGCCTGCACGCGAATACTCGCCTGCGGGCTCGCAAGCGCAAGATGCAGCGCGTGCCGGTAATCGGGATTGAAGCGCAAGCCGATAAAACCGAGGACGATCTGCTGCTCGCGATCGCTGCCCTTTCTCATGACCTTCACGAACTGCTTGATGTCGGCCGCGACCGGGCGCGCCATGCGCCCCGCCGCCAGCCTTTCGTGCAGCTCGGACGGCGCGTCTACGTTTGCCGGAGCCGACAGCTGCTCGTACCAGGAGGCGAGCCGATGGCTCCCATCCTTCATCCGGCTCACGATTTGCATCATAACTACAGCGCCGACGCCGCCCAAAGGGCCGGCGATCAACAAACAAGGGATGCCGACCCCGGCGAGCGAACGATCGTCAGACCGCGTAGCCCACATGACGAGGGTCGCGCTGCCGACAATGCCGACGTGCACGACGAGCGCGCTCGTAAGCCCCATGCGGCCGAGGACCACCGCGCACCAAAGCAGCAGATCGAAGCCAGCCGCTACAGCGAATAGGTCCGCTTCGTTCGAAAGACGCGTTGTCGGAGAAACGGAAAACCTCTGCTTCAACCGCGGGTGGGCGGGCCTCCTAGCCTTCGATAGCCTACGCGAATCCATATCCGGCTCCCTGGCTTCCCGCTGAACTGCCATCGCGCCATCCTGTTCGAGCAAACTCTAGTCAAGCTACGATGCGCAAGCCTTCCCTTGCCCCCGACTCGGGAAGAGGAGCCGCGAACAACCTCGGCAATGCCGCGGCAACGTGAGACAACTCCGCGCAAATGGTCCGCACTGCGACCTCGCTCGCCACCGTCATGGGCTGCGCCACCTGCTCAATTACCAGCACGCCTGCCAAGCGCTGGCCATCCTCCACAATCGGACCTGCCGCTATGCCGACACCGTTGAGCAGTTGAGCGTCGTGGCCGCGGAGCGCAGACAATGTGCGGCGAAGTAACACCATTGCCTGGAAGAACGCGTGATCTCCGGGCGTGGCGGCGCGCGCATCGGCGTCGAGTTCCAGTCCGCCACCGACCGAGTCGAACTGTGCGCGAGATAACCCATTCTCGGTGCGGGTCAGGATTGAAAAGCGCGTGTCGGGACCGAGCATGACCTCGACGGCGCGAACTAGCGCGGGGCCAGCGCCAGCCAGCGTGCTCTCATGGAGCTCGTTGAGCGCGATCAGGCCGTCCTCCAAGGTCAGTGCCTCGGAGGCGGCGATGCGCCGTTCCAGCTGCTCGGCGTGCCACTCGAGCTGATCGCAATAGCACGTGATGGAGTGGCGTTGCTCGTCCGCCTGCCGGAGGCTCTCCGCCAGCGCGTCGCGCTGGCGGATGCGCTTGTCGCTGATTGCGCCGACCACAAGGACCGCCGCAAGCCAAAGCATCGGATCTCGCCAGAGCTTCAAGAAGTGAGCGTAATAGTCTTCGCCAGCTTGCGGCGGCTGCTCTCCGAGGGTCAAGCTTACGGCTGTCGCGATGACCGCCGCTGCCAGTCCGGTCATGGTTCCGTATTGCACTGCGAGCAGCAACACCGGCACCCAGAACGGGCTCAGAGTCACGCCCGCCGTTTCCCATAGTCCCGGCACAAATAACCCAATGAAGAGCAGCCCGCCGAAGATCAGCGCAAGCTCGTGAGCGCCCTTCAGATCAAATGCATCGCGCTTCAGACCAGACTTCACAGCGACAAACCCCACTAGTTGTGAAGACGCGACACGCTCTTTGCAATCGCTGCATCTGCGATTGGCCACACGTCCGCGGCGCAACTTCACTTTGAACTACGCACACGACTAGCTCGCGTGACGCGCGCCCGCCACGTCGAAAGTAACCTGCTCGCTGGTCTCCGCTTAAACCGATCGTCGGTGTTCTTTGGTGTTCTTTTGCTGGTGCCGCTCTTTGAATCCCTTGATCGGATCTCCTCAACCGTGGCACACACCTATCCTGCCCGCTATACTCTCAAAAGTATTACCCCGTCAGGATTACCTGTCTGAACGTGATTCTATTTGCACCTGTCAAATTTTCGTTATTATTAGCTGCGTTGGTTTTGATCCGCGCCGCTGGTGTGATCGCTGAATAGCGTTGAGGATGGATCATCGTGGCGCCCAGTGGGGATGGTTCGCATAAAGGCTTCTTGTGCGACGGGCGCGGCCCCGCATGTCACGCGACGCGCCTCTGTTATACGCCCTCTGTAAAGGCTCGTTCAGGGTCCGGCGTTCGCTAGATCAGCACTCTGATTTGGTTCGGAGTCGATGGAATTTGCGGATTGTGGGCGTTCTTGGTCAAGCGAACGTTTTCTTCCTCGCTGGTGAGGGCTTTACGGCTGCTCGAATATCGGAGTTACGATTCCGCCGGCATAGCAATCGTACACATAGTGGGATCGAGAGGCGAAAACTTACACATCTCGAAATCCTGCTTGGCACTGTCCTTCTGGCTGGCCGGGCGGGTATCAGGTCACGCAGCTGGGCCGCCTGATCAATGCGCGGTTCGCCATGCGTATGGCAAGTGCAACGGAGTGGTGGGAAGGGCGCTCAGCGGGTGACACGGGACCGCTCCCTCTGAATGAGGACCTGGTCATCGCACGGAGGTGTGGCTCTTGCGTGTATCTCAAGTCGTCATCGTGGCGCTCGCAGGTGCTTCGTTGATTGGGGGTGTGGTCCTTTTACCCCGGTCCGAGGAGCACGTGAGTATCCTGCGACGCGAGGGCCACCTGGAGAGCGCCCTGCAGGAACTGGATAGGATGCAAGCTGCGGGGGATCGCAGACCTCATACCCTGCGCCAAATCGCAGACCTGAATGCCGAGACCGGCAACATCGAGAAAGCGATCGGCGCGCTCGAGGGCTACCTGACGGCGCGCCCGCGTGATTGGAGCGCGCGTGCGCACCTGGCGAACCTCTATTTGGCCACGCAGCGAACCGAGCTCTACGTCAGCGCATTAGAAACCAGCTTGGCGCTCCAGCCGTCCGCGGATACCCTTCGCGCCCTGCTCGGCTTCTACAGGCTGCATGGCAGGTTCGATGCGGAGGAACAGCTGCTCCTGCGCTATCTTGACACGGCCTATTTGCGACCACGGGATCTCGAGCGCGCAGGCGCCCTGCTCGCCGCCCGCGCCGAGTTCCACACCGCCATTAAGGCGCTGACCCTCGCCGATGAGCGCGCGCCTCCTCAAGAAGAGTCCGGCCGACTTCTACTCTTCGATGTGCTGCTGAGCGCTGGCCGCGAGACCGAGGCGAAGAATAGGGCGCTACGGTGGATCGTGGCGTGGCGCAAGACCTACCTCGCTACGGCACTTGTCGAGCGTCTTGCACGGCTGGGATACGAGCAGCAGGCGCTCGACCTTGTTCGCGGAGCCAACAAATATCTGCCGGACATAGAGGCTGCAGCGACGTGGTTTCTCGTGACGGACCACGCGCGGCTGGCGCAACGCGTGCTCGAGATTTGGGCCGAGCGCCTAGATCGCGCCGAGGGCAACGAATTGCACCAGTATGTGGCCGCAGCGCTGGCGACCGGTGACGCGGCTGGGCCGATCCGGCTATTTCGGCGGTTGGTCACCGACGAGACGGCGCGCCAAGCGCAAGCGACGCTCGCGGAGGAGATCGCGAGAGCCTATGGTCTCTCCGCCCTGGCGTCCTTGCGGCCGCTGCTTTCTTATGAAGCGCTGGTGACGAGACCCGTTTTCGGGGCCGAGCTCGCCCTCCATGAAGGCAGCCCGCTGCTTGCCCGAAAGCTTCTGGAGACTGCCGATCTGCGTGCGCTAACTGTCGAGCAGCGCGCGCGCTGGCTCGCCCTGCTTCGCCAGGTCCAGCTGGACGCTGAGGTGTTCGAACGTCTATCCAAGCTGCGGCGACTGCAACAGCTGCCGGGCGATCTGTTGCCGCCGCTCGCGCAGATTGCGCTCGCTCTGGGCAGGGCACGTGAGCATGATACAATCTGGAACAGTATAGGGCGTCGTCACAATTGACCGGCGCGGCTGACGCGCCAAGATTTCGAGCGGCTGCCCTGATATTGTGAAGGGGAATTGGGGAGCACGAGAAAGCATTCCGCTGAATTTCTTCTGTCTAACCTTTCTTTCTTGCGATAGGCGCAACTGCTCTCGCTTTGGGAGTCACACAAGCCTCAAGGCTCCGCGTTCCCTGAGGTTCCGATTTGGCTCTTCGTTCAGGTTGCCGACGCAGTCGGGAGCGGTTTCGTTGAAAGCCTTGCTCG
>Ga0208991_1000073_pt1 | contig 16986 bp, 15 predicted proteins | sample MedBloCAOM3_M2_FD_187855 | JGI IMG/M metagenome (GOLD analysis project Ga0208991, IMG submission 187855) | Forest soil microbial communities from El Dorado National Forest, California, USA - Mediterranean Blodgett CA OM3_M2 (SPAdes) (version 2) | ecosystem: Environmental > Terrestrial > Soil >...
TGCGGCCCGCTGCGGACGTTCACGAGCGCGCCGGGATGGCGCGCCTCCTGCCGTACCTGTGGGGCGCCGGTGCCGCCGTTGCGCTCCTGGTGCTGCTCGCGCAGATCGTGAATCACTACCGTGACCAGCTCGCCGCCACGGCGCGATTCCACCGGCCGATCACCGAGTTGTACGCGTCGCTCGGCGTGCCGCTGGTGCCGCACTGGGATCTGCGCGCTTATGAGGTGCGCCAACTCGGTGCGTCGGTCGAGACGACGAGCTCCGGTCTGATCACCGTGCGTGCCAGCATCAAGAACGCAGCACCGCAGCCTCAGCCGCTGCCGCTGCTGCGGGTCACGCTGCAGGATCGTTTCGGCAACCGGATCGCCGCGCGCGACGTGGCGCCGCAGTCCTACCTGCCACACGCTCCGCCGCCGTCTGCTTTGCTATCCGCGGGCGAGCGCATCGACGCCGAGATGGGGTTCGTGGACCCGGGCGCCAATGCCGTGGGATTCGAGATCGACGCCTGCCTGCCAACCCGCGGCGGCGAGGTCACTTGCGCCAACGACGCCATCGCGCGCTAGAGAATCGCGCCAGAGAATGAGGTGTCGCTTGCAGATCGGACCCTACATCCTGCCCTCAGCTGTCGTGCTCGCGCCCATGGCCGGGGTGACCGATCGCCCGTTCCGCGTCCTGTGCCGCAGACTCGGCGCGGGCCTGGCGGCCTCCGAGATGATCACCTCGGACACGCGGCTGTGGAATACGCCCAAATCGCGCCATCGCATGAACCACGAGGGCGAGCCCGAGCCGCGCGTGGTGCAGCTGGCCGGCGCCGACCCGCACGCCCTCGCGGACGCGGCACGCGCCAACGTGGCACTCGGCGCGCAGATCATCGATCTGAACATGGGGTGTCCGGCAAAAAAAGTGTGCGGCAGGCTGTGTGGTTCGGCGCTGCTCACCGACGAAGCGCTGGTCGCGCGGATTCTGCAGGCGGTGGTGAACGCGGTCGACGTGCCCGTAACTCTCAAGATCCGTACCGGCTGGGACCGCGAGCACAGAAACGGCGCGAACATTGCCTGCATCGCGCAGGAGTGCGGCATTGCCGCGCTCGCGGTGCACGGCCGCACACGCGCGGATTTTTATGAAGGCGCGGCCGAGTACGACACGATCCGCGCTATCAAAGCGCGCGTCCGGATCCCGGTGTTCGCGAACGGCGACATCGCTACGCCGAAAAAAGCGCGCGAGGTACTTGATTTCACGGGCGCGGACGGAGTAATGATCGGGCGCGCGAGTCATGGTGCGCCATGGATCTTCCGCGCTGTCAACCTGCATCTGGAAAAGGGAATTGCGCCGCCGCCACTGCCGCGCGCCGACCTGCGTGATATCATTCTCGCGCATCTCGACTCCCTGTATTTCTTTTACGGCGAGGAGAGTGGCGTCCGGATCGCGCGCAAGCATCTCGGTTGGTATTGCGAGCTGCTGAAGGAGCCGGCGCAGATTCGCCGGGATGTGATGGGGGCTGCGAGCACGGCCGCACAGTTCGCGCACGCGCTTAAGCATTTCGAGGACTGGGTGAGCGAGGCTGCCGTGGCGGCCTGACGAATGGTTTTTTCCCTTTGGGGGATCTCACAATGACGGCAAAGAAAAAGACGCGGGCTCGCGAAGCCCTTGTCGCCAGAGTCAACGGGCGGGAACTGCCGCTGCGCAATCATGCAGAGCGCGCCCTGAGCGATTACTTCACCAGCCTGAACGGTCAGCGGCCTGCCCATCTCTACGACCTGGTACTGCGCGAGGTCGAGGAGCCGCTGTTTCGCGTCGTGCTCGATTACGCGCAAGGCAACCAGAGCCGCGCCGCGGGCATTCTCGGCATCAACCGCGGCACCCTGCGCAAGAAATTGAAGCAGTTCGGGCTTGCCGGCTCCTGAGCCGCGGGCCCGCTCATCGCCGGCGCGTTGGAGGGATGAGGCCCATGCCGCCGCCGGTACGCCGCGCGCTCCTTTCCGCTTCCGACAAGACCGGCCTCATCGAGCTGGCGCAGGCTCTCGCCAGGCGCAATATCGAGATCCTGTCCACCGGCGGCACGGCGCAACTGCTCACACAGCACGGCGTGCCGGTGCGTGAGGTCGCGGGCTACACCGGCTTTCCCGAGATCATGGACGGCCGCGTCAAGACCCTGCATCCGAAGATTCACGGCGGACTCCTGGGCCGCCGCGGCGTGGACGACGCCGTCATGGCGCAGCACGCTATCGCGCCCATCGATCTGCTGGTGGTGAACCTCTACCCGTTTGAGGCCACGGTGGCCCGGCCCGGCTGCCGCTACGCGGACGCCGTCGAGCACATCGACATCGGGGGACCGGCGATGCTGCGCGCGGCGGCGAAGAATCATGAATCGGTGCTGGTCGTCGTCGATCCGGCGGATTACCCGCTGCTGCTCGCCGAGCTCGACACGCACCAGGGTGGCAGTGAATTTGCGACGCGCGCGCGCCTCGCCGCCAAGGCCTTCTCCCATACCGCCCGCTACGACGCCCTGATCGCCGGCTACCTGTCCTCACAGCAGGCGCTGCCGGGCGAGCCGTTCCCCGCGACCCTGTCACTCCTGTTCGAGAAAGTGCAGGACCTGCGCTACGGGGAAAATCCTCACCAGCGCGCGGCGCTGTACCGCGACCCCGCCGGGCGCGGTGCCGGCGTGGCCGGTGCGCGCGTCCTGCAGGGCAAGGACCTTTCGTACAACAACATTGCGGACGCGGATACTGCCGTCGAGTGCGTGCGCCAGTTCACGCAGGCCGCCTGCGTCATCGTCAAGCACGCCAACCCCTGCGGGGTGGCGCTGGCGGCAACACCCCTCGACGCCTACGAGGGGGCCTACCGCACCGATCCGACCTCCGCCTACGGCGGCATCATCGCCTTCAACCGCGAGCTCGACGCGGCCACCGCGACCGCGATCGTCGAGCGCCAGTTCGTCGAAGTGCTGGCGGCACCCGCCGTGGACGCCGCGGCCGCGCGCGTGCTGGCCGGCAGGCCCGACGTGCGGGTGCTGCTGCCCGCGGAGCCGCCCGCCGTCGCCGGCGGTGAATTTGAGCTGCGCAGCGTCAGCGGAGGTCTGCTGCTGCAGTCGCGCGACCTGGCGGACCTGCCGGCAGGGGAGCTCGCCGTGCCCACGCGCCGCAAGCCCACGAGTGCTGAGCTCGCGGACCTGCGGTTCGCTTGGGCGGTGTGCAAGTTCGTGAAATCCAACGCCATCGTGTTCGCGCGCGCCGGCGCCACCATCGGCGTCGGCGCAGGTCAGATGAGCCGCGTGTACTCCACGCGCCTCGCCGCGCTCAAGGCGACGGATGAAGAGCTCACGGTGGCCGGTTCGGTCATGGCCTCGGATGCGTTCCTCCCGTTCCGCGACAACCTCGACGTGGCCGCCGGATACGGCATCCGCGCCGTGATCCAGCCGGGCGGCAGCAAGCGCGATGCGGAGGTCATCGCTGCCGCCGATCAACACGCTATGGCCATGGTGTTCACCGGCATGCGCCACTTCCGGCACTAGGCTTAATTTCGTGGGGTCCATGAAGGTTCTCATCGTCGGCGGGGGTGGCCGCGAGCACGCGCTCGCCTGGACGTGCGCCGCTTCCGCGCGCGTCGCGGCCGTGCTGGTGGCCCCTGGCAACGCGGGCACCGCGCGCGAATCCGGGGTACGCAACGTGAACGTTGCGGCGGAAGATGTCGCCGGGCTCGCACAGCTGGCGGCCTCCGAGCATGTCGACCTCACCATCATCGGACCTGAGGCACCGCTGGTCGCAGGAGTGGTTGACACATTCGCCGCCCGGGGACTGAAGTGCTTCGGACCGAGCCAGGCCGCTGCGCGCCTCGAGGGCTCCAAGGCCTTTGCCAAGGAATTTCTGCGCCGTCACCGCATTCCGACGGCGAACTCCGCGACCTTCACCCGCGACAGCTTCGATCCCGCGTGGCTGCGCAGCCAGCGCGCGCCTCTGGTGGTCAAGGCGAGCGGCCTGGCCGCCGGCAAGGGAGTGGTGATCGCCGACTCCGTCGCGCAGGCGCACGCCGCGGCGCAGGCGATGTTCGCCGGCCAGTTCGGCGACGCCGGCCGCGAGGTGGTGATCGAGGAGTTCCTGCCCGGCGAGGAAGCGAGCTTCATCGTCATGGCCGATGGCACGCACATCCTGCCACTCGCCAGCGCCCAGGATCACAAGCGCCGCGATGACGGTGATCGCGGACCCAACACGGGCGGCATGGGCGCCTACTCGCCGGCGCCGGTGGTCACGCCGGCGATGCACACACGCATCATGCGCGAGGTCATCGAACCCACCATCCGCGGGCTGGCCGCCGACGGCATGCCGTACACCGGATTCCTGTACGCCGGACTCATGATCGCGCCCGACGGCACACCGAACGTGCTGGAGTTCAATTGCCGCCTCGGCGATCCGGAGACGCAGGCGATTCTCATGCGCCTGCAATCCGATCTCACGCTGCTGTGCGAGGCGGCACTCGGCGGCGCGCTCGACACCGTCGGCGCGCAGTGGGACCGGCGCGCCGCCCTCGGCGTGGTCATGGCCGCGGCCGGCTACCCGGATGAGGTGAAGAAGGGCGACCTCATCGAGGGTCTGGAGCGCGCCGCGCGCCTGCCGGGCAAGATCTTCCACGCCGGCACCAGGCTCGAGGCCGGAAAAGTGCTGACCAACGGCGGTCGCGTGTTGTGCGCGGTCGGGCTCGGTGCGAGCGTCGGCGAGGCGCAGCGTGAGGCGTATGCGCTGGCAGCCACGGTCCACTGGCCCGGCGTGCAGTACCGGCGCGACATCGGCTATCGCGCGGTGCAGCGCGAGCCCGCCGGGTAGCTAAGGTCGTGCAGTTCGATCACCCCGCCCCTCACGTCATCGAGCTCGCCGTCCAGCCCGAGGACATCGATGCCTACGAGCACGTCAACAACGCGGTGTACCTCGCCTGGCTCGACCGCGCCGCCTGGTCGCACTCCACGGCGCTCGGCGTCCCGCTCGGGCAATGTGTCGCCCTGCGCCGCGGCATGGCGGCGCATCGCGTCGAGATCGAGTATCTGCGCGCGGCGCTGCGCGGTGACGTCGTGCAGGCGGCCACCTGGATCGTGAGCGCCGACGGGCGGCTGCGCGCGCAGCGACGCTTCCAGGTGCGGCGCAAGGGCGACGCAGAGACGCTGGCGCGCGCCCGCATCGACTACGTGTGCATCAATCTCGACTCGGGCCGCGCGGCGCGCATGCCCGAGAGTTTCGCGCGCGCCTACGTGGTGACCCCACGCGCGTGAAGTTCGCCCGTGCCCGTCAGAAGCTGAAACGCACGAACGCTTCCGGTCCGCTGATGCTCATGGCGAACGCGCCGGGAAAGGTGCCGCTTCTGCGGTTGAGCGAGGTACGGATGGAGGCGTAGCCCAGGCCGATGGTGAAGTTGGGATTCCAGCGGTACTGGATGTCCTCGTTGCTGTCGGCATACCAGCCGCGGAAGCCGCTCAGCGTCGCCTTGAGGTACGCGCCCCGCACAGTCGCCGCCCAGCGCCGGGAGATAACCCACGTCAGATCGAGCGGCAGGGCGGGAAACGGGGTCGCCGCCGTCACTTCCTGTCGCTGGTTCTGCGCCGGCACCTGTCCGATCGCATCCACCTGCAGGAAGTAGATCCCGAGGCCGGTTCCGACCTCGAAACGATCGTTGCGAACCAGCGAGTAGCCGTAAGTGATAGCGAACTGGCGCCAGTCGAGCGAGGTCTGCGTCCGCTGGCCGGCGGCGAAGGTCTGGTTGCCGAACACGACGTCGTTGGCAAGAACCTTGCTTCCCGAGCGCTCGGCCTCGAAGTAGTCGACCCGCACCTTGCTGCGCTCGCGCAGGCGGAACATGAATTCCACGCGCCCCTGGCGCAGGCGGTTGGCAAGCCCCAGGACGTTCTCGCCGTTCACTGGCGTGCCGGTCATCCCCTGGAAAGACCGATCGACCCGGAAGTTGGTCCGCACCTGCGGATCATAGAAAGTGCCGCGAATGTAGAAATGATCCGTGATGGGGCTCGCAGTCTCGTGCCGGTGCGGCGGCAGCGGCGCCCCGGAATTCGGATCGTGGTCGCGGTCGGCAACCGCCGGTGCGGTCGGTATCGTGAGGATCACCGCGGCGACCGCGAGCCTATTGCGCATGCGGGCTGGACTCCTCCCGCTGGGGTACGCGGGTTGCGCGAATCTTACTGATTCGGGGGCGCAATGTACCAGCGTCGCCCCGCGGCGACGTGACTTGCGTCCGCGCCGCGGTTGCCGGGCTGTTGGAACGCGATTGCGAGCGCCGGCAAGGGTGCCGAGACGCGCGGCCAAGCGCGGTGAGCGGCTCAGCGCTTCATCGCCTCGAAGAAGTCCCCGTTCGACTTGGTGTCCTTCATCTTATCGAGCAGGAATTCGATCGCGGCGAGCTCGTCCATGGGGTGCAGGAGCTTGCGCAGGATCCACATCTTGGCGAGCTCGCCCGGGTCGGTGATGAGCTCCTCCTTGCGCGTGCCGGAGCGGTTGATGTTGAACGCCGGATATACGCGCTTCTCGGAGATGCGCCGGTCGAGGTGGATTTCGCTGTTGCCGGTGCCCTTGAACTCCTCGTAGATGACGTCGTCCATCTTCGAGCCGGTATCGATGAGCGCCGTGGCGAGGATCGTCAGGCTGCCGCCCTCCTCGATATTGCGCGCCGCGCCGAAGAAGCGCTTCGGACGCTGCAGCGCGTTGGCGTCCACGCCGCCGGTCAGCACCTTGCCGGAGGACGGCACCACGGTGTTGTAGGCGCGCGCGAGCCGGGTGATCGAATCGAGCAGGATCACCACGTCCTTCTTGTGCTCGACCAGGCGCTTGGCCTTCTCGATGACCATCTCCGCCACCTGCACGTGCCGGGCGGCGGGCTCATCGAAGGTGCTCGACACCACCTCGCCCTTCACCGTGCGCTGCATCTCGGTGACTTCCTCCGGCCGCTCGTCGATGAGCAGCACGATCAGGATGACCTCGGGATGGTTGGAGGTGATGGCGGTGGCGATATTCTGCAGCAGCATCGTCTTGCCGGCCTTCGGCGGGGAGACGATCAGGCCGCGCTGGCCCTTGCCAATGGGCGCGACCAGGTCGATGGTGCGCGCGGTCAGATCCTCGGTGGAGCCGTTGCCGCGTTCGAGCTTCAGACGCTTGGTCGGATGGAACGGCGTCAGGTTCTCGAACAGCACCTTGTGGCGCGAGCTGTCGGGCGAATCGTAGTTGATCTCGCCCACTTTCAGCAGCGCGAAATAGCGCTCGCCGTCCTTCGGCGGGCGGATCAGGCCGGAGATGGTGTCGCCGGTGCGCAGGTTGAAGCGGCGGATCTGGCTCGGGCTGACGTAGATGTCGTCGGGACCGGCGAGGTAGGACCCGTCGGCGGAGCGCAGGAACCCGAAGCCGTCCTGCAGGATCTCGAGCACGCCGTCGCCGTAGATGTTCTCGCCATTGCGCGCGTGCGCCTTCAGGATCGAGAAAATGATGTCCTGCTTGCGCGAGCGGGCGAGGTTCTCGAGCCCCATGGACTCGGCTTGCTTCACCAGCTCATGGATGGGCCTGGACTTCAGCTCCGTCAGGTTCATCGAGCTGCGCGATTGCGTCAGCTCCGCCGGGCTTATGATCTCGGAGTCGTCGGCGTCGAACACCTCCGGCTCTTGCATCAGCTCATCGGGGCGTCCGCCATTATTGCCGCGATTGCCGTCACGATTGTGGCGCGGACCCTTGTTGGGCCGGTTGCGGCCCTGATTACCGAGATAGCCTCTCACAGGTTGCTGTCCAGAAATGCCGAAAGTTGGGATTTGGATACGGCGCCGACCTTCTGCGCCTCGACCGTGCCGTTCTTGAAGAGAATCAGCGTCGGGATGCCGCGGATGCCGAACTTGGGCGGTGTCTGCGGGTTCTCGTCGATGTTGATCTTGGCGACCTTGATGCGATCGTGGTACTCGCTGGCGATCTCATCGAGGATCGGGGCGATCATCTTGCACGGACCACACCACTCGGCCCAGAAGTCCAGCAGCACCGGCTTGTCGGACTTCAGGACGTCCTGCGAAAAAGTGGCGTCCGTAGTATGCACAATGTGCGGGCTACTCACGCGGTTTCAACCTCCGTCAATGCAGAGCGCAAGAATCGCTTGGGATATAGGGAATCCACGAGCGGGTCGGCAATAGGCGACCGAAAAGCGATGCCAGAAACACCCGCCAAACGGTTACACTAATAACTCGTGATTGAGTATCGACCTTAAGGGAATTAAGGAAACTGGGTCGGCAGGTGCGGCGCCTGTTGGCCCGCTGACTGACACACTTTGTAGCGCTTCCGGGCCTCTTTTGCAAGCCTCAGGCGCATTTTTCCGATCACACTCTAGACCTATTTGATGACTGCCTCACATTCTGGTTCCGTCGCATTCGCCTCGCTTGGCCTGCAGCCAGCGGTTATGGCTGGCATACGGCAGGCGGGCTTCACACAATGCACGCCCATCCAGGCGCAGACGCTGCCGATTGCGCTCGCGGGCCGCGACGTTGCCGGTCAGGCGCAAACCGGGACCGGCAAGACGGCCGCGTTCCTCGTGGCGCTGTACCAGGCGCTGCTCACCCGTCCCGCGGCTGCGAATCGCCGCCCCACCTCGATCCGCGCACTGATCGTGGCACCCACCCGCGAGCTCGCGGTGCAGATCCATCACGATGCGCTCACTCTCGGCGCCCACACCGGACTCAAGCATACGGTGGTCTTCGGCGGCATCGACTACGAGAAGCAGCGCCTGGAACTCGGCCAGGGGTGCGATGTGCTGATCGGCACGCCGGGGCGGCTGATCGATTACTTCAAGCAGCATGTGTACGACATGCGGCACGCACAGGTGCTGGTGCTCGATGAGGCCGATCGCATGTTCGATCTGGGCTTCATCGCCGACATCCGCTACATCCTGCGCCGCTTGCCCCCTCCCGAGCGGCGCCAGTCGATGCTGTTCTCGGCCACGCTCTCGCACCGGGTGCTCGAGCTCGCCTACGAGCATATGAACAACCCGGAAGCCGTGCGCATCGAACCCGACAAGATGACGGTCGATGAGGTGCGCCAGCTCATGTACTACCCCTCCATGGAGGAGAAGGTGCCGCTGCTCATCGGCCTGCTGCGCCAGAGCGAAGCCCACCGCACCCTGGTGTTCGTGAACACCAAGCGCACCGCAGAGCGGCTCGAGAGCGCGCTCAAGGCCAATGGCTTCCACGCCCAGGCGCTCTCCGGAGACGTGCCGCAGAACAAGCGCCTGCGCTTCCTGCGCGACTTCCACGAGGGCGCTCTGGCGGTGCTGATTGCCACCGACGTGGCCTCGCGGGGCCTGCACATCCCGGATGTCAGTCACGTGTTCAACTTCGACCTGCCGCAGGATCCGCCCGACTACGTGCACCGCATCGGCCGCACGGCCCGTGCCGGCGCCGAGGGCGATGCCATCAGCTTCGCGTGCGAGGAGTACGCGGTGTCGCTCCCGGACATCGAGAGTTATCTCGGTCATAAGATCCCGTTCGCCCCGATCGCCCCCGAGCTGCTGGCCACCGGCGTGGTGGCGGGCGCAACGGTGCATTCACACCGGCCGCAGCGTCCCGGCGGCCGCCGTCTCGGCGGCGGGTCGCACGGCGGCGGCTCGCGCAGTGGCGGCCCGCGCGGCGGCGGCCCGCGCGGCGGCGGCCCGCGCGGCCACAAGGGGTCGCAGCCGGGCCGCTCGCACCGCGGACGGGGCCGCTGAGGCAACCGCCGGCACCGCCTGGGGCTGCCGCCGTGGCACTCGGGCAGCCGCTTGAGCTAAGCTCAGCCCTTTGGCGGCCGCCGCCAGCAGCCCCAGGCCGTCCCAAGCCCATTCAGCCTCAGATCGTGGGCCGTTCCCGTATGGCGGAAATCGAAGACAACGTCGACCGCGAGCTGTTCCGCAACGTGGAGAAGCTACGTCAGTTGCGCATCGAACATCGTGATCTCGATGAGGTCATCTGCCGTCTGTCGCTCGATCTGCACGTGGATGAGTTGCAAGTGAAGCGCCTGAAGAAGCGCAAGCTCATGCTCAAGGATCAGATCGCGCGCCTGGAGAGCGAGCTGATCCCGGATCTCAACGCCTGATGGGTAGCGCCGACACCGCCGTAAGCGGGGTCCTGCTGCGGCTGACATCCCCGCAAGTGCTGGGGGCGGTGCTCGCGCTCCTGGTCGCGACCGTGATCGCGCTGCTGGTTGACCGGATGCTGCGCGTACGGCGGGCGGGTGGCGCAACGGCAGCCCCCACGCCGCGGCGACACTGGCTGGATCACACGCTGGAGGGCGCCGTGATCCTGGCGCCGCTGGTGGCGGCGCTCGCCACACTGCTTGCCGGGCACGCGGCGCTGGCCGCGTTCGCGACGCCCACCGCAGTCATCGACGGCGCCGTCAAAGTCGTGGGCGCGCTGGCGCTCGTGCGCTTCGGCGTTTACGTGCTCGGCTTTCTGCTCGGCCCGAATTCCTGGGTTGGCACCCGGGAAAACCGCATCACGTTCGTTCTGTGGGTGATCGCGGTGGTGGCGCTGCTCGGCTGGCTGGATTTGCTCGAGGGCGCCCTCAACCGCGTCAGCCTGGTTCCGGGAAAAACGCAGTTGAGCCTGTGGGGCCTGCTCAAGGGCCTCGTGATAGTCACGGCCTTCGTGGTCGTGACGAGCCTGATCGCGCGCGCGATCGAGCGCCACGTCATGCGGCTCGACCAGCTGGCCGTGTCGACCCGGGTAGGAGTCTCGAAGTTCACCTACTTCCTGTTGCTGGGGCTGGGCATGCTGCTGGGGATCAACGCCGCCGGCGTTGATATAACCACGCTCAATGTACTCACCGGCGCCATCGGCCTGGGGTTGGGCTTCGGTCTGCAGGCGGTCGCGAGCAACTTCGTCAGCGGCTTCGTGCTGTTGATGGACAAGTCCATCAAGCCCGGCGACGTCATCAGCTTCACCACAACCGCCGGCGCGAACGCCGGTAATTTCGGCTGGGTGCAGGAGCTGCGCGGCCGCTACGTGGTGGTGCGGGACCGCGACGGCGTCGACACCCTGATTCCGAACCAGAACCTGATCACGAGCCCGTTCATCAACTGGAGCTATTCGGATCAGCGCGTACGCCTGAAACTCCCGGTGCACGTGAGCTACGACGACGATCCGGAGGTTGCGCTCAAGCTCCTCCTGCAGGCAGCTGAGAATCATCCGCGCATCCTGCGCGATCCGCCGCCGGTGTCGCGCCTCATCAGCTTCGAGGACAGCGCCATGCGCCTCGAGATCCGCTTCTGGATCGCCGATCCTGTGAACGGCGTCAACAACGTGCGCTCGGATGTGAACCGCGCGATCTGGCGCATCTTCCGTGCCCACGGTGTGACGATTCCCGTGCCGCAGTACGAGGCGCGCATACTCAGGTCGCGCCCGCCGCGCGCGCTGCCCGGCCCGCTCACGCACGGATCGTCGGGGCTCGACCAGGCCGCCGACTAAGAAGTCGCAGGCGCCGTGTCACTGCAGGTCGCCGCTGGCATCGAGATTCCGGACAGCGAGCTGTCGCTGTCGTTCGTGCGCTCCTCGGGACCGGGTGGCCAGAACGTCAACAAGGTCGCGACCGCGGTGCAGCTGCGCTTTGATCTCGAGCGCAGCGCGGTGCTCCCGGACGGCGTCAAGGCGCGCCTCAGGGCCTTGAGCGGGCGGCGGCTCACCGCGGACGGCTCGATCCTCATCATCGCGCGCAACCACCGCACCCAGGAGCACAACCGCCGCGAGGCGCAGGAGCGGCTCACCGACCTCATCCGCCGCGCGCTGACTGTCCCCAAACTGCGCAAGGCCACCAAACCCACGCGCGCGGCGCGCGAGCGCCGCCTCGAGCACAAGACGCGGCTGCAGCGCACCAAGCGCCTGCGCGCCAGACCCGGCTGGGACGAGTGACACGGGCGCTGACGCGCGCCCTCATGCAAGGGGTGTCGACATGTACGCATCCGCCACCATGGCCATTCTGCACCACCTCGCCGCCTTCACGGTGGTCGCGGCGCTGGCGGTGGAAGTCGCCATGTTCAAGCCGCCGTTGTCGTTGACTCAGGCGCGACGGCTGCTGCGCAGCGACTTCATTTTCGGCGCGTCCGCGACCGTGGTGCTGGTGGTGGGAATGCTGCGCGTCGCTTTCTTCGAGAAGGGACGCGAGTACTACTGGCACGATCTGTACTTTCTCATCAAGTTCAGTGCGTTCATCGCCGCGGCACTGATCTCGATCTATCCGACCATGACGTTCCTGTCGTGGAGCAAGGGCCTGAAGGCCGGAGTAGCGCCCGAGGTGCCGGAGGCGCGCACCCGGCGCGTGCGCCTGTGCCTGATGCTCGAGCTCACCGCGATCGTGGTGATTCTCGCGTGTGCGGCGCTGATGGCGCGCGGCTTCGGCTACCTGCGTTAAGGGGAATGGTGGTGCAGCGGCGCCTGCCCGGCGCTTGAGCCTTGCGGGTGGATCAGCCACGCGGCCAGCGCCGGCAGCAGGATGATCGCGGCCAGCATGTTCACCAGGAACATGAAGGTCAGCATGATGCCGATGTCGGCCTGGAACTTCAGTGGCGAGAACACCCAGGTGGCGACCCCGATGGCGAGCGTGATGCCGGTGAAGATGATGCTGGCCCCGGTGACGCGCAGCGTGCGCTCGTAGGAGTCGCGCACCGACAGTCCCTGGTGCAGGAATTCCTGCATACGACTGAAGAGATAAATGCCGTAGTCGACGCCGATGCCGGCGCCGAGCGCCACCATCGGCAGCGTGGACACCTTGAGGCCGATGCCAACCAGGGCCATGACCGCGTACACCAGCACCGATACCAGCGCCAGCGGCACCACCACCAGCATGGTGCCCACCACGGAACGGAAGGTCAGCAGGCACATGACGAGCACCGCAGCGAACACGCCCGCGAGGATCATCATCTCCTTGGCCTTCACGGTCTCGTTGGTGGCCGCCATCACGCCGACGTTCCCCGCGGCGAGGCGCACCTGGGCGCCCGCGACCGGGTTGGCGTTGCGCCAGCGTTTCACTGCGGTCACGACCCGCTCAATCGTTGCGGCGCGGTGGTCGGTGAGGAACATCATCACCGGCACGACGTCGCAGTTGTCATTGAGGAGCCCGGTACTGGTCTCGATGTAACGCGTCGACTGTGTGAGCTGGGTCTGCTCGCGCGGGATGCTGCGCCACTTGAGGCTCCCCTCATTCCAGCCGGCGATCGCGATCTTGGCGATAAACGGCAGCGTGATGACGTCCTGCACGCCGACAACGTTGCGCATGTGCCAGCCGAAGCGGTCGACAGCGCTCATCAGGTCGTGACTGACGCACACCGGCTCGGTCGACTCGATGACCGCGGTGAGCACATCGACGCCGATGTTGAACCTGGAGGTAATGACGTCGTTGTCGCGGTTGTAGCGCGAGTCGCGACGCAGCTCCGGCACGCCCGCCTGCGTATCGCCGATCGGGGTCTCGCGCCCCTTCCACCAGCCGAGCGCCGCGAGCACCGCGGCGACCGCAACGATGGCGAGCGCGGGGCCCCGGTCGGTGATGCCGGACAGGCGCTGCCACAGCGCCGCGAGCCAACGCTGCCGCTGCTCCACCCGCCCGCGATAACCGGCATCGAAGTGCACGTAGGAGACCACCACGGGCAGCAGCACCAGGTCGGTCAGAATGACGATCGCGACGCCAATGCTCGCGGTAATCGCCATCTCGCGAATCACCTGCACCGGAATCATGAGAATCGTGACGAATCCCACCAGGTCCGCGAGCAGCGCAATGACCGCGGGCGCTAGCAGCTGCCGGAACGTGCGGCGCGCGGCTTCCATGCTGCCGAGGCCCGCGAACGCGGCGTCGCTCACGGCGCTGATCTTCTGCACCCCGTGACTGACACCGATCGCGAATACCAGGAACGGCACCAGCAGACCGATAGGGTCGATACCGTAATGCAGCAACACCAGTGCGCCCAGCTGCCAGATCACCGCGACCACCGAGCACAGCACCGGCACGAACGCGACGCGCCACGACTGGCAGTAGCTGCGCACCGCCAGCAGCGTCAGCACCAGCGTGATCACGGCAAACAGCACCACCGAGGCCACGCCGTCGGCGATGTCGCCCATCACTTTGGCAAAGCCGATCATGCGCACGTCGATCCCGTGGCCCTCGATGCCCTGCCGGACCCTCAGTTCGAGCTGGTGGGCGACCTGGATCGGATCGACCGGGTTGCCCTGGGCGTCCTGATCGAGCACGATCGCGCTCACCAGGGCGCCGGAAAAATCGTTGGCCACCAGGCGCCCGATGATGCCGGCCTTGCGGATGTTGTCGCGCACCCGCGCCATGTTGGCGGCAGTGGGCGTGAAGTCCGCCGGTATGACGTTACCCGCTTCGATGCCATCCTCGACCACCTCGAGGTAGCGCACGTTCGGGGTGAAGATCGACTGCACGCGCGTGCGGTCGATGCCATCCATGACGATCACTTCGTCGGTGGCCTTGCGCAGCGCGGCGAAGAACTCCGGCGTGAACATGTTGCCGTCGCGTGCGATGAGCGCGATCAGCACGCGGTTGGCGCCGCGAAACTCCGCCACCTTCGGGTCCAGGTAGGTGAGCATGTACTCGTGCCGGACCGGCAGAGTCTTGTTGAACGAGCAGTCGATGCGCAGGCCGCGCACCGCCACCGCGGCGAGCAGCACCGTGCCAAGCGCGAACAGCGCGAGAATCGGCGTGCGCCGGCCGAAGATCAGCCGCTCGAGCCGCCCGGCGAGCGCCGTGGGCACGACATCGCCGCTGAGCCCTGCGCCCGCCACTAGGGCGCGGCTCCCGCGCCGCCAGGCGCGTTCTTCAGGACGATGACTCTGGCGCCGTCTTCACCGACGGCCACAAGCTCGTCCTCTCCCACCGGCACCGCGGCGGAGAGCCCCGAGCGATCGCTCTGCTGCACCAGGGTGAAGCTGCGCCCATGGTCGTGACTGACGAGCACCACACCCGCAAGGCCCACGATGGCGGCACCACGGTCGTCAAAGCGGGCCGCGCCGTCGAGCATGGCCACGGTGCCGGTCTCGATCTTCTGCCAGCTTGAACCGGCGTCCTCGGAGCGGTAGAGATTGCCGCGCAGGCCAAACGCCAGCAGCGCCTCGCCCTGCAGCGCCAGGACGCCAAAGAACGATCCCTCGTAGGGCGAGCTGAGTTCATGCCAGTGCGCGCCGCTATCGTCCGAGCGGTACAGCCGCCCCGCTTCGCCGGCGATGTACAGCCGCGAGGCGCCGGCGGGCACGATGCGGTTGAGGTGATAGCCACCCGCAGCCGCGCCCTCGGCCGCAGCGCCCGCCGCTGCGCCGCGGCGCGCCGCGCGTGCCTTGGGGGGCGGTGCCGCCGTGAACCTGCGGGCCGTCCAACTCGCGCCACCGTCCTCGCTCGTGAGGTAAGCGCTGTAGGCGCCGACGGCGATCACCTGTCCGCCGCCGCCACACCACACGTCCAGAAGCGGGCGCTGCGTCTCGGGTGCGTAGTGGCTGCGCCTCCAGGTACGTCCGGCGTCGGCGGTGGCGAGAATGACCTCGTCGTGGCCGACCGCCACGCCGTGCTGGGCATCAAGAAAGCACACGCCGGTGAGCAGCGCCTGGGTCGGCACCTCGAGCGCCTGTACCCAGCTTCCGCCCCGGTCATCGGACAGCAGGATGATGCCGCGGTCGCCGACCGCGACCAGCCGCGGGCCGGCCGTCGCGACCGCGATCAGGAGCGACTGCGCGGCCAGGCGCGCGGGCTCGGCGGACAGCGGCGCAGGCTCGGCAGCGCGCGCCGAGCCGACCACAGCGAGCGCAGCGGCGAGCGCGAACAAGGATTTTCGGGGGGCTAGGCGCATCGTCACGGCGGCCCCGAAGATCCTGTTTTTGCGCTCGCGAATGCGCGAACCTAACGGATTCCGCGCCGCTCCAGCACGCTCGGTTGGTAGTCGGCGGGCGTGCGCTTGACGCTGAAGTCGTAAGACTTCGGTTCCTCGCTCTGCAGGCCGAGCGCGAGATAGCGCCCATTGGACAGATCCATGACCAGCTCGAGGTCGGTCCACAGCGACGGCAGCTCGTAGTAGTTCATGGCGTGCCCCTCCTGCACGCGATACAGCTGCCCGCGCGTGTCGTAGCAGTCGACGGCGAGGATCTGCCAGGAGTCCTCGTCCACGTATAGCGTGCGGCGGCTGTACAGATGGCTCACGCCGCGCTTGAGCGTCGCATCCACCACCCACACGCGATGCAGCTCGTAGCGCGCCAGGTCCTGGTTGATGTGGTTCTTGTGCAGCAGGTCGCTGTACTTGAGCTTCTCGTTCTGCAGGCGATACGCATTGTAGGGAACATAGAGCTCTTTCTTGCCGATGAGCTTCCAGTCGTAGCGTTCTGGGCTGCCGTTGTACATGTCGAACTGATCAGACGTACGCAGGTTGTCGGAGTTGGTGCCCGGGTTGTCAAAGGCGACGTTCGGCGCACGCCGCACACGGCGCTGGCCGGGGTTGTAGACCCACGCGCGCCGCGCTTCCTTGGCCTGGTCGAGCGTCTCCTGCACCAGCAGCACCTCGCCCGCCAGGCGCGCCGGCGCGGTCGTCTCCTGCGTGAAATACAGGAGGATGTTGTTGAGCGCCGCCTCGGTCATGCCCGGCTGGTAGTACTGGAAGTAGAACTCCTCCTTGAAGTTCGCCAGCGTATAGGTGCCGCTGGCGGTGAGCGGCGCCTGCCCTACCTGCAGCGCCGCCGCCAGGCCGCGATAACGCGTGACGTGGTTCCAGAACACCTCCAGTCCGACCTTTGGAATCGGGAACGGCACGCCGCCAATCGCGCCGCTCACCCCGTTGCCGTCCGGAACGAGCTTGGCGGTGGTCGCATTGTGCTTGGTGGCCTCGTAAATGCGCTCCGGAGCGGCCGCGCTGCGATGCGTCGGATAGACCGCCATCTTGTAGTCGGGGTAGGTCTTGAACAGCCCCTTGTGACCCTCGGTCAGCTTCGCGGCGTACTGGCTGACGTTG
>Ga0208991_1000074_pt1 | contig 16885 bp, 14 predicted proteins | sample MedBloCAOM3_M2_FD_187855 | JGI IMG/M metagenome (GOLD analysis project Ga0208991, IMG submission 187855) | Forest soil microbial communities from El Dorado National Forest, California, USA - Mediterranean Blodgett CA OM3_M2 (SPAdes) (version 2) | ecosystem: Environmental > Terrestrial > Soil >...
GGATTGATGGAAGCCATCCGCGCATAAGACGGGCCTCGCAAGCCCACTGTCGCGCCTGTCGAGCCATAAACGTCCGCGTTTTCACACAACCTGGACCCATCTCCGACATCGGTTGCGCGGCGGTTTTGCAATCACCGGAGGTATGCTAGCCCTTAGAAGGGCCCGGTCATGCAACGTATTTCAGAGCATGTCGGCGTTCCTCCGAGATGCCCGCCAGAACACGTTCGATGTGGGCTCCCCAGGTGTCCAGAGCGGCCCGGCGCTCCGCGAGAAACTCGTGGCGCTGGTAGACAGCGGCAACCCCTGAGATCGTTCCGGCCTGGTGATTAAGGATTTTGTCTGCCACGTGCGGCGCAACGCCCAGCCGGGCCATCCCAGACACGCAGGTCCGGCGCAGATCATGGAGGCGCCACCCGGTCACCCCAGAAAACTGATCGAGCCGACGCTTGGCATGAGTGAAGTGCTGGAAGCGCTTGGTTCCGAGCAGTGAGAAGACAAGTGGCCCTCGCTGGTCCGCGCGTTTCAGCACGGTCAATGCTTGCCTCGACAGGTGGACGATGTGCGCTTTGGCATTCTTTGTCCGTGCTTTGGGGATCGTCCAAATTCGTTGCACGAGGTCTAGCTCCTCCCACGGCAGACCGGCGACTTCCTCACGCCGCTGTCCGGTCAGCGCCAAGAGTTCAACGATACCTCCATATGGTCCAGCAATCTTTCGAGCCGCCAGGATGACCTGGGCAAGCTCCCTGTCGTCCAGCACTCGGTCGCGAGCGACCTCCTTCGCCGGCAGCGGCACTCCCTCGGCTGGAGATCGATCAAGGACGGCCCGGCCTACGCACCAACGCAGGAACGTCTTGATCGACTTTAAGGTCTTGTTGGCAGCGCCGGGCGCGCCGCGTTGTTCAATTGCTGAGACGACTTCAACCACATCTCGTTTGGTGAGCTCGTGGATGCTCCGGCCCGCCCATGGCTTTCCCACCTCCCGACGGAGAAGCCTGGAAATCTCGGCGACCGAGCGGTTCTTTGAAAGTCGTTGGGCAATGAAGTTCTCCAGCAAATCATCAACCCGATCTGCCGCGACTCGCCGCTTGGCTTCGCGCTTCTCGGCTGCCGGATCCCGCCCTTCGACCTTCGCTGCGAACACCTTCTGCGCCGCCACTCATGGAGCCGACCACTGCGCGGGTCACGACGCGCCGCCGGGAATGATCCCCCAATTGATCTCGGACAGCCCGAAGGTCGCCTCGTCAGCCGCGATGGCGATATCGCAGGAGACCAGCGGCGTGAATGCGCCGCCGAAGCACCAACCGGTCACCATGGCGATGGTGGGTTTGGGGAAGTTCATAAGCTGCCGCCACTGCCAATTCGCGGCCGAGCGCCGCACGCGCATCTGCTTGTTGAACGGCATTCCGTCCGTCGCGCGGAAGAATTCGCGCAGATCCATTCCGGCCGAAAATGAGTCGCCGGCTCCGGTGAGCACGAGCACCCCGCAGCGATCGTCGAGCTCGAGCGCATCGAGCACCTCGACCATTTCGTCGTTGAGCGCCGGACTCATGCAGTTGCGCTTTTCGGGCCGGTTCAGCGTCACCCAGGCGATCTGGTCCTCGAACTCGACGAGGACATTCTTTCCTCCCGGCACCTTCTCGCTCGAAGCCTTGGCAGACATTCTCACCACTTCTCACTTGCGGCGACGCACAAGGCGCGGAATTGCAGACGGCTATTGGCTATTCATGGACCGCGTCGGATTGAGTGGCAAGAGCTCGGAAAGCTGGCAGCGGCGACCCCACTGACTTAACTGCCGCCGCGATCTATGCTTGAAGGTAGGGCGCGGTGATAACGACTTTCTCCCTCCGCGCATCATCATCCTGTGCCGGGAAAACGCCGTGGACCTGCGATACGCTACCGAGCACGTGATCTTACGCGACAGCATCGAAAAGTTCCTGGGCGAGCGATACGACTACCGCTTCGTGCAGAAGGTCGCCGCAAGCGAGACGGGCTGGAACCGTGAGATCTGGGGGGAGTTCGCCAAGCTCGGTTGGCTGGGTCTGCCGTTTGCGCCGGAGGACGGCGGCAACGGAGGCGGAGCGGTCGAGCTCGCCATCCTCATGGAAGCATTCGGCAAGCATCTCGTCATCGAGCCCTATCTCGCAACTGTCGTGCTGGGTGGCGGCCTCATCGCCGCCTTGGGCTCGACGGCCGAGCGGCAGGCGATGCTGCCGGCGGTGATGGAAGGAGAGTGCCATCTGGCATTCGCCCATGAAGAACGAGACGTCCCCACGCAGGCGCAACGCACCAGCGGTGGATATCTGCTGCGCGGAGGAAAGAAAGTCGTTCTCGGCGGCTCGAGCGCAGACACGCTGCTGGTGTCGGCGCGGCTCGGCGACGACAGGTTCGGAATTTTCGTCTTGCCCCGGGGAACGCGCGGACTCACGGTGCGGCCCTATCGCATGGTGGATGGCAGCCGCGCCGCCGACGTGGACCTCACCGACGCCTCGGTACCCTCCGCTGCCCTCCTCGGCAGCAACGAGGACGCCGGCGACACGGTCGAAACGGTGATCCATCGGGCGATTGCGGCGCTGTCTGCCGACGCCGTTGGCGCGATCGGTGCCATGGTCAAGGCGACCGTGGATTACGCCAAGACCCGCGTGCAGTTCGGCCAGGCGATTGCCAATTTCCAGGCGCTGCAGCACCGCATGGTGCGGATCAAGATCAAGGAGGAAGAAGCCCGCGCGGCCGCCCTCTTTGCGACGCTCAGCCTCGACGGCCCCGCAGCCATCCGTGCCCGCGCGGTCTCCGGCGCCAAGGCCAAGATCGGCCGCTGCGCGCGTTTCGTCCATCAGGACGCGATCCAGCTCCACGGCGCCATCGGCACGACCGATGAATTGGCCCTCGGCGGCTACGCCAAACGCCTGCTCGCGTATGAGCTCCTGTTCGGTTCAACGCGCGAGCATCTGCGCCGCTACGGCGCCATTATCGCCAATCCGCAGGTCGCGGCCACCGGCCTGCTGATGGCGTAGGAGGAACTTGCCTTGGACCTCTTGCTCAGTCCCGAAGACCTGGCCTTTCGCGACGAGGTGCGGCACTTTCTCGCCGACAACGTCCGGCCGGGCATGGGTCGCGCCATCGACCTGACCACCGCCTTCATCGTCGATCCCGACGTCTTGATCGACTTTCATCGCGCGCTGCACCGCAAGGGCTGGTCGGTGCCGCATTGGCCCGTCGAGCACGGCGGCACCGGCTGGTCGCCGGTGCAGCGCTATATCTTCGATCTCGAATGCGGCAGCGCGGGCGCGGCGACATATAATGCGTCTGGTTCGCATTTCGTTGGGCCCGTCATCATCCACTACGGGACGCAACAGCAGAAAGACAGGTATCTCCTGCGCATCCGCACGGGGGAGGACTACTGGGCGCAAGGCTATTCCGAACCGGGCTCGGGCTCCGATCTCGCGTCCCTGAAGACGAGGGCTGTGGCGGACGGTGATCATTACGTCGTCAACGGCCAGAAGATCTGGACCACCAATGCGCATCGCGCGAACCGCATGTTCGCGTTGGTGCGCACCGCCACCACAGGCAAGCGTCAGGATGGCATCACCTTCGTGCTGTTCGACATGGACATGCCGGGGATCACCGTGCGCCCCATCGTGGGCAACGGCGGCGATCACGAGTTCAACGAGGTGTTCTTCAACGACGTGCGGGTGCCGATAGCGAACCGGATCGGCGAGGAAAACAAGGGCTGGGAGGTCGCCAAGTTCCTGCTGGAGTTCGAGCGCGGCGGCAGGGTGCTGGCTGGCCAGGTGCGGGCGCAGTTCGCGAAGCTCGTGCAATTGATGAAAACGCGCGGCCAAGACGATGGCGACCTGCGGACCCGTCTGGCGGAGATCGGCACCGACCTCGACGCCATGGAGATGATCGACATCTCGGTGCTGTCGACGCTGCAAACCGGCGGCAATCCGGGCCCGATCTCCTCGCTGCTCAAGCTGCGCTGGAGCGAGATCCGCCAGTCGATCGCCGAACTCGCCATGGATGCCGTCGGCGACGAGGCGCTGCGCTGGTTTCCCGAGCGTCCGCTTTACGAGACATTGCAGCTTCCGCCCGAGGACGAAGAGATGGCGGCCATGGTACCGCGCTATCTCAATTCGCGCGCCTTCACCATCATGGGCGGGACGTCGGAGATTCAGACCAACATTCTCGCAAAGTCCGTGGTCGGATTGTAATCTTTGGCGCTCTAGATTTCGTGTCGTTCTGAGGCCTTTTTCTGCACGCGCCCGTCTCTCGCTCGTAACGGCTTGAATTGGTTGCGATTGCGCCGACAGCCCTCGATTCCTGATTTTTTCTAGCTGTGGAATTGACTGTAACCCGAATCTAATGTTGGTAGTGCACTCTTCCAAAAGTGCGTAATGCCTCAAAGCGATGCCGCGTGACCGGCTTCGGCTCGGGAGGATTCGCGACAGAACCGAACGGGGTGCCAAAATCCCAAGTCTGCCTCCAGGCCGGCTCAGAACATCGGATAAGCCTCGTTGCGACCGAGGCCGAATTCCACCCGGCCGAAGTTTTCCGCCGCGATGTCGAAGTTCATCACCACGTGCGAGGAGATCGCGTGCACGTCGCGCCAGCAGCGCTGGGCACAATTGTCGTCGCGCAACCCGCTCGATCCGCTGATCTTGATCAGATCGTCCATGGCGGCAAGCAGCATGCGCATGGCGTAGGTGAAATCGCGCCGCAACAGCAGCCGCTGCTCGAGCGTGACCTGGGTATAATCCTCGCGCGCGATGGCGAAGCAACGGCGGGCCAGGAGCTCCGCCGCATCGATCTGCGCCGCGATCTCGGCCACCCGGATCTGCACCGGCACGTGCTGGGCGACGTTGAGCGCGGTGTAGGTGAGATAGCGCTGGCGGGTCCATTCGACGAAATCCGCGTAGCCGCCGCGCGCGAGACCAAGCGCAGGACCCAGGAGCGCATAGGTATGGACGGCGATGAACGGCGTGCGATAGATCGGCGCGGCATTGATCTTGGAGCCCGGAGAAACCGCGTCGCGCAGCGTGCTGAACGACACGCTGCGGTGCTCCGGAACGAACACGTCGGTCAGCTCGACCGTGTTCGAGCCGGTGCCGCGCAGGCCGGCGCAGTACCAGGTGTCGAGCACCTTGAGATCAGATGTCGGCACCAGGAACAGCCGCATGTCGGGGTGGTGCTCGCCGGCGCGATGCACGAGGCCGCCGATCATGATCCATTGCGAATGGCGAATGCCGCTCGCCCACGACCACTGGCCGTCGAGGCGGTAGCCGCCGGATGCGGTCTCGACCTTGCCGGTCGGCGCCGCAGAGGTGGCGATGCAGGCGTCGGCATTGTTGGTCCAGACGTCATGCTGCGCTTCGTCAGGAAAGTGCGCGAGGATGCCGGCATGATCGCTGAGATAATTCAGGCACCAGGCCGAGGAGCCGCAGGTCGAGCGGCCGAGCTCGATGGCGATATCGAACGCGACCTCGTGGTCGTGCTCGTAGCCGCCCCAGCGCTTGGGCATGATGGTGCGGATCAAGCCGGCATCGATGTATTCGTCGACCGACTCGCGCGGGATGTTGCGATCGCGCTCCGCGCGAAGCGCGCGCTCGCGCAGCTTCGGCGCCAGCGCCCGCGCCCGCTGGATCAGCTCATCGCCGCTCGGGATGCCCCGCGCCGGCGCTGCGGAGGACGACAGCATTTCCACGGCACTCATGTCCGCCTCTCCCTGGGTCAGCCCGCCGGAGGAGCCGCGGTCGCGCGGTCCGGCTGGGCAAGACTCGTTTCGTCCCTTTACGCCCGGCTCTTTGGCACACCGGCTCTAATGTCCGGTTTTGACATCGCCTGCAGCCGAGCGGATGCGCTCATTGTAGATCGGCATGGTGAGCCCGCACACCTCGAAACGTGGCAGGTAGCCCATGAGAAACGCATTCACCCCGAGACGGTAGAGCCTTGCCACGTCGCCCGCCAGCAGCGCCTGGCGTTCCTCCTCGGTCAGGTCATACTTGGCGAGCGCCGCCGCCGGGTCCGCCTTCATGGCGGCGCGAAAGGCGTGATCGCGCAGCACCTCGCGGCAAAGATAGTTTACGGCATAGACCGACATGGATCAGCTCCAGCTCCAGGCGGCATAAGCGTGCCCCTGCTCCATCTGCGGTGTGACGAATTTCGGCCGCCGCGCACCGACAGCGCCCAGCATGGCGATCCAATCGAGGAGTTCTCCCCCGACATTGCCGGCACGCAGCATCTGCTCGGATGTCGCCTCCGCAAGCAGCGTCTCCGTCGCCCCCTGCTCCAGAAGGACGCAGACCCGCTTGGCCCAATCCGGATCCGGCACGCCGTCCGACTTGCCCGGCGCGATCCGCGGGCCAAAGACCTCGAGCGAGAAGCTTCCGCTGCCGATGACGACCACGCGCAGCTTGTCGGGCCAGCTTTCGATCGCGCGCTTCACGGTGACGCCGAGGTCGTAGCAGCGCCGCGCCGAAGGCAGCGGCGGAATGTGACCGCTCACGAAAACAGGGATGACCGGAACGCGCATGGCCGGGGTCATGAAATGCAGCGGCACCACGAACGAATGGTCGACCGTGAAGTCCTGCGTCAGGGCAAGATCGAACCCGCCGTCGATGCAGACCCGCCGCAGATGCGCGGCGACGTCCGGCCGCGATTTGATGGTGTAGATCGGAACCGCGCGCGGCTCGTCATTCGGCCCTTGGAACGCCTCCGTTACCCCGAGCGCGAACACCGGAAGGTTATCCAGAAAGAAGGTGTTGAGATGATCGGTATCGTACATCACGATGAGATCGGGCCGCATCGCCTCGAGTTCTTTTCTCACCGCGGCGAAGAACCGCGCCGTCTCGCAATCCGGCCCCTCGCGCTCCACCAGCGCGGGAAAAAACGGCGTATGCGGGACGCCCAATGCACCGACGATCTCTGCCACTTGGTTCTCCCGTTGCGTTTCCCCGGCTACGAGTTCTGGTTCCACCGCGAGCCGGACTTCCGGCAATTCTCCAAGGCGTGACACACAAGCCGGAGGCGCTGCACGCTGATCACCGGAGACGTCTGACGAGCAGCCCGCGGCGTTACATCTTGCCGTGGCCGCGCCCCACGGTGCGGCGCGTGCTGGGGCTGACGACCCGATCCGAGACATGGATGTTCCACAGCTCGGCGGTGCCCTGCGCCTGATAGGCCTCGAACAGCGGCTTGAACTGGTTCACGTCGGTGACGTTGGTGCCGCGCAGCCCGAACCCTTTGGCGATCGAAGCCAGGTCGGTCCGCCCGAAGATTGAACCGCTGTCGTCGATGCCGTCGGCACGCAGCTTGTGGACCTCCGAGCCATAGGCGCCGTCGTTGAGCACGCAGATCAGGAGTTTAAGACCGTGCCGCTGCACCATCTCGAGCTCCTGGATGTGCATCAGCAGGCTGCCGTCGCCTTCGAACAACACCGTCTTGCCGTGCTTTTTCGCCGCCGCCACGCCGATGGCGAGCGAGATGCCGTTTCCGATCGCTCCGAACTCTCTGATGGCGTGGTAGTTCTCGGGCTTGCGGCCGCGCATGGTCGAATGGAAATAGGCTTGATGGCCCGCGCCGCTGACGGAATCGTAGTCCTTGGGGATTACGCGATCGAGCTCATCGATGGCGCGTCTCGGATCGAGCAATCCGGGCTCGATCGGGAATTGCGCGCCGTCCGCGGGCTCTTCCCGGATCCGGCGAGCGACATCCGGCGAGCGGATGCTCGCCTTCACCGCGCCGCGCTCGCGCAGCTTCCTGAGCGCCTCCGCGGCGGCCAGCTTGGCGTCGGCGCGCATATACAGATCCGCGGCCTTCATGCCGTTGTGCAGTCCAAGCGGCTCGGTGTCGATCTGCATCACCTCGGCCTCGGGGAACATGTGGCCGCCGTCGACGGTGTAATAGTTGAGGCTCGAGCCGATGGCGACCACGAGGTCGGCTTGTTCGCCCATGTCGCGGGCGACGTCGCGAGCAAAGCCACCCGCGACGCCGATCGAGAACGGATTATGGTCGAACATGCCGCGGGCGAGCAGCGTGGTTGCAAGCAGGGCGCCGCACTGCTCGGCCAATGCCTCGACCTCCGCTGCCGCGCCGGAGCGCATCACGCCACGCCCAGCGACAATGATCGGACATTTCGCACCGGCGAGCTTCTCGACCAGTTGCGCGATCTGATGCGGGTTCGGCGGCACAGGCTCCATGTGCGGCAGGACGGTGAATGACGGCTGGTATTCGCCGATATTGGGCAGCGGCTGCTTCTGCAGGTCGTAAGGAACGCCGAGCACGACCGGCTTGCGCTCATGGCGCGCGAGGTAGAATGCCTCGCGCACATATTGATACATGCGCTGCGGGCTGTGGGCGGAAATGTAATGGGCGCCGGAGGCGGCGGCGAACGGCGGCTGGTCGAGCGCCTGATTGTACCATTTGGCATTGATCGGGGCTTCGCCGGCGAACACGACCAGCGGGATTCTTCCGCGCGATGCCACCGACAGCGCCGTCATGATCTGCGTGAAGCCGGGCCCGCAGGTGACGGACGCGACGCCGACCTTCCCGGTCGCGAGGTGATAGCCCATGGCCATGGCGCAGGCGCAATGCTCGTGCCGCGCGGAAAACGTGTCCATGCCATCTAGGTTTTTCATCGCCGTCGCCCAATGCATATTTCCGTCGCCCATGAGGGTGAAGTGGGCGGCGACGCCTTCGGCAGCAAAGGCCTGGGCCAGTGCTTCGTAGATCGGCATGTTCTTCATTGCGGGGATTCTGTCTGTTTGGGGTGCGATCTTCTCTAGCATTGGCGCAAGCGCGGCCAAAATTAGTCCAGCCGCGCGCCCGCCCGCCGGATCACGTCCGCCCACTTGGCGGAATCCTTCCTGATCACGTCGGCGAACTCCTCGGGCGAGCCGCCGGCGGGCTCATCGCCGATCGAGGCGAAGCGGTCCCGGAAGGTCTGCGACTCGATCGCCTTGTTGATGCCGGCATTGAGCTTCTCGATGATCGGCCGCGGCACCCCGGCCGGCGCGATGACACCGCTCCAGGTCGGCGCCTCGTAGCCGGGGACGCCGGCTTCGGCGACCGTCGGCAAGTCCGGAAAGCCGGGCGAGCGCCGCGCGCCCGAGACCGCGAGCGGCCGCACCGTGCCCGATTTGGCATGCGGAGCGATCGAGTTCAGGCTCTCGAACATCAGATGCACGCGGCCCGCGATCAGGTCGTTGATCGCGGCCGCTCCACCCCGATATGGAACATGCACGATATCGGTGCCGCTCATGTATTTGAACAGCTCGCCGCCGACATGGCCCGGCGATCCATTGCTGGAAGACGCGTTCAACAGCTTGCCCGGATTCTGCTTGGCGTAGTCGATGATCTCCTGCACCGACTTGAACGACAGCGTGGGCGAGACCGCGAGCAGGAGATGCCCGCGCGTGACCAGCGCAATCGGCTGCAGGTCGCGCTCGATGTCGTACGGCAGCTTCGCCACCATGTGCCGGTTGATCGCGAGCGCGCCGATCGGCCCCATGCAGATGGTATATCCGTCGGGATCGGCCTTGGCGGTGAGATCGAGACCGAGCGTGAGCGCGCCGCCCGGACGGTTGTCGATCACGATCTGCTGCCCAAGCTCCTTTCCGAGCTCGGCGCCGAGGATGCGCGCAACCGTGTCGGTCGCGCTGCCGGCCGCCTGCGGGACGATAAGCCTGATCGGCTTGTCTGGGTATTGCGCCGCCGCGCCGGTCGCGAACACGCATGCGAGCAACGACAGCAACAATCGAAGCAACCGCATGTGACCTCCCACGTGTGCCTTATGAGCTGACGGCCTGATGGTGCGGCCTGACACTGCGAGCAGTGTAGTGCAGGCGTCGGCAGGTACAACTGCTTCGGCCCCTTTAGCGCAACGCGCGACGGTGCTAGCGTTGAGCCGTCCCACAAATCGCGGGGGTCTGCCGACACCCCGCCCGGCCCGATCAATGGCCAGCACGGGGAGGAGGACGCCATGAAGGATCTCATCAAGCAGTATCTCGATAACGGCATGTCGCGCCGGCAGCTCATGACCGGACTGAGCGCGCTCGGCATGAGCGCCGTCGCCGCCAAGTCGGTGGCGCAATCGCTCGAGACCTTCGGGCAGGGCGCGGCCGCCCCTCCTGCCTCCGCCATGCGCGAGATGAAGGGAACCGGCGGCGCGCTGTTTGTGCAACAGCTCAAGGCCGCGGGGGTCGAGCACATCTTCTTCAATCCATCGACCGGCGACTATCCGATCTTCGACGCGCTGGTGGACGAGCCCGCCATCCAGTTGATCAAGGGCATCCACGAAGGCGCCGTGGTCGCCATGGCCGACGGCTATGCCCGGGCTTCGGGCAAGACCGGCGTCGTCATCGTCGCCAATATCGGTCTGCCCAACGCCATGACGCAGATGGTCAACAGCTGGAAGGACCAGATCCCCGTCATGGTCGCGGTCGCGTCGGTGGAGCAGGACGCGCTCGGCCGCGACCTGTTCCAGGAGCCCGACCATTGCGAAGTCATGACGCAGCCGATCACCAAATGGTACTGGGCCGCGAAGACGACGGGCTCGATCCCGGAAACCGTCCGCCGCGGCATGAAGTTCGCCTCGACCTCGCCCTGCGGCCCGGTCTTTCTTTCGCTGCCGACCAATACGCTGCGTGAGGAAGCGAGTGCCACGATCTGGGACCAGGCCAAGTTCGACGTACCGATGCGCATTCGCCCCGACAAGGACGATATCGCGAAGGCCGCGCGTATCCTGCTCGAGGCCAGGAACCCGTTGATGAGCGTCGGCGACGAAGCCAGCTGGTGCCGCGCCGGCAAGGAACTGGTCGAGCTCGCCGAGCTGCTCGGCCTTCCCGTCACCGGGCAGTCCGGCAACCTCGGCTTCTGGTCGAAGCCGTTCCCCACCCGCCATCCGCTCTATATCGGCACCCAGCTCCGCGACATGCGCTACCCCGGCAAGGTCGACGTGCTGCTGAACCTCGGCAACAAGTACGGCGAGCGCGCCGCGCCGGGGACGCAGCTGATCTCGATCCGTCTCGATCCCCAGAGCCTTGCGCGCGGCGCGCCGGTCGATCTCGGCATGGTCGCCGACATCAGGCTCGCCACCGCCGATCTGATCGCGGCGATCCGCTCGATGGCGACGGAGACGCGGCTCAAGCAGATCGCCGAGGAGCGCACCGCCCGCACGCGCGCCTATACCGCGGAGATGTGGGAATTCCGCCAGAAGATCGCACGCGAGAATGCGGAGCGGACGCCGGTCAGCCTCGAGCGCATCGGGCTCGAGCTCGAAACCGCGCTCGACAAGGACACCTGCTACGTCTGCGACGTCGATTCCGGCAAGACCATCGATCCGCTCTTGTCCTTCGGCGGCACCGACAAGCAATACATCGGCACCGGTCCGAACGTGCTGGGCTGGGGCCTGGCCGCGGCGTTCGGCGCCAAGCTCGCGCGGCCGGATCTGCCCGTGGTGTCGGTGGTCGGCGACGGCAGCTTCTGCTTCTCCGGCCCGCAGCCGCTCTGGACGCAATCGCGCTACAAGGCGCCGGTCCTGAACATCGTGCTCAACAATCATAGCTACAACAACGAGCGCAATCGCATCTGGCACTACGGCGGCAAGCAGTTCAGGACCGGGCGCGACATGACCTGCTACCTCGGCAGCCCCGACATCGACTACGCCAAGGCGTCCGAGGCGTTCGGCGTCGAGGCCGAGGTCGTCAAGGAGCCGGGCAAGCTCAAAGGCGCGATCGCCCGCGCCCAGCGCGCGATCGCCGACGGCCGTCCCTATCTCCTGGATGTTCACACCTACCGCGACGGCTTGGGCGCGGCCTCCAGCTGGCATCCGCCCTATTCGATCGCAGACCTGCGCTCGAGGAAGGTGTGACATGCACCGCCTCCTGCTTCCGATTGCGCTCATCGCGTTCAGCGTGAGTGCCGCCACGCCGCTCCACGCCCAGACCCCAGGTGCGTTGCCGCAAGGCGACGGCCGCGACCTGGCCGCCACCGCCTGCTCGCAATGCCACAACTTGAACGTCCTGATGGCAGGCCGGGACGGGCCGGTCGGATGGAAGAACCACGTCTACAACATGGTGCTGCGCGGCGCGCAATTGACGCCACGTGAGGCCGACACCGTCATTCAATATCTCGTCACCAATTTCGGGCCGGGCGCGCCCGCCGCAAGCGCGGTCGCGTTGCCGAGCGGGCCCGGCAAGGAACTGGTCGAAACCCGCTGCGCGGTTTGCCACACGCTGGAGCGGGTCACGGTCGTGAAGCGGCAGAAGGGCGACTGGGACCACATCGTTTCCAACATGTACGAACGCTGGGGCGTATCCGCGCCCGACGAAGCGCAGACGATCGCCACCTATCTCGCGGCGCAGTTCGGGCGGAACTGAACGGGGGGTGGCTTGAACCCGCCTCAGCGCAGCAAACGCAACGGAGTCAGCGTGATCGCCGGCACATAGGTGATCAGTACGAGCATGACCAGATAGATCGCCAGGAACGGAAGCACGCCGCGATACAGCTTCGGCAGCGGCGTGCCGAACAATGCGTGCGAGGCGAACAGGTTCAGGCCAAACGGCGGCATGAACATGCCGATCGCCAGGTTGACGGTGACGATGATCCCGAAGTGGATCGGATCGATCCCGGCCTGATAGACGATCGGGGTCAGCAGCGGCGTGAGCAAGAGGATTGCCGCCGGCGGTTCGAGCACGCTCCCGACGAACAGCAGAATGCAATTGATGACGATAAGCAGCACCCAGGTCTGCAGACCGAGATGATCGACCGCCGCGATCAGCTTGGCAGGAAACCCGCTGGTCGTGATCAGCCAGGCAAAGGCGCCGGCCGCTCCCACGATGATGAGAATTTGCGCGATCAGAGCGGAAGACTCGACGGTGATGACCCAGAGTTCCTGCCAGGTGAGCTCGCGGTAGATGAACATCGACACCACGATCGCGTAGATGCAGGCGACGCCGGCGGCCTCGGTCGGCGTGAACAGGCCGCCATAGATGCCGCCGAGAATCACGATCGGCGCCAGCAGCGACCAGATCGAGTCCTTGAGATGGGTTATGATGTCCTTGCGCTGCGCGGGAGCCGTGATCGGGATCTTCTGGACCCGCGCGTACCACACGACGTAGAGCGCGAGCGCGACGCCGATGAGGATGCCGGCCGGAAACCCCGCGAGAAAAAGCTGCGGCACCGATTGCTGCGCGGCAATGCCGTAGATGATCATGGTGATCGAGGGCGGCGTGATGACGTCGATGACGCCTGTAGCCGTCACCAGGCTGACCGAGAACACATCGCCATAGCCGTTCTTCTTGAGCGCGGGGATGGTGAGCTTGCCGATGGCGGCAACGCAAGCCACGCTCGAGCCGGACATCACGCTGAACACTTCGCAGGCCGCGATGGTGGCGATACCGAGCGAGCCCCGCACCGCGCCGACCAGCGACAGAATGAGCTCGATCAGGCGTCGTGCAATGCCGCCGCGCGACATGATATCGCCGGCATAGATGAACAATGGGACTGCGAGCAGCGGAAAGATGTCGAGATTGCCGAACATCGCGGAATGCAGGGCTTGAATCGGATTGCCGCTGAGCACGATCCCGCCCAGGGCCGCGGCCAGCAGCACCACGAAAATCGGGACCCCCATGACGAGAAGGAGCGCCGGCAGAACAACAATCAGCAGGACGTTCATGGCGCACTCTGCATCATCGGTGTTGTCGTACTGAAGAGATCAACGACGAAATGAGGTGACAAGCCTCGCCAGCATCATCAGCGCCATCAGGCCGAGGCCGATGGTGACGAAGGACTGAGGCATCCAACTCGGCGCGTGCAACGCGTCGCTGCGCTGGTCCATGGACGCCAGCAGCGCCACCAGCCGGAAGCTTGCAACCATCACGATCGTGAGGATGGCGATCGACGCGAGCGTTGCGACCACCGACACCACGCGTCGCAGCGTGGGAGGGAGGCGGTCAACTATGGTGTCGATGCGGATATGAAGATTGCGCCAGGTGACCGCGACCGCTCCGGTGAAGACTCCGAGGATCATGAGGAACAGCATCAATTCCTCGGCCCAGCTGAAAGGCGATCCGAAGAAGTAGCGTGCCACCACGTTCGCGCCATTGATCGCGACGATGCACAGCAAGGAAAGGGCGGCGATGACGAGGCAGGCATGCGCGATGCCGTCACAGAGCCAATTGATGAAACCGGTTGGCGCTGGGGTCGTGGTCTCGGTCATGTTCGCTGCTTCCCGGCGTTGCGACAGCCGCTCACAGAGGATCGTCGTTGTGCCACCGGCGCGCGGCGGCTTGGCTGAGCCAGCCGCCGCCCGCAAAAAAATTGCGCGGCAAATGACGCGTACGAGGACGGGCGCGCCATTCCGGCGTGACCCCGGGCGGATCAGTTCACGGATGCGGTGATGGCCTTGAGCTTATCGTAGAACTCCTTCAACGGAGCGCTCTTGCCCACGACCGACTGCGCCGCCGCGGACACGCGCCGAACGGCCTCCTCCTGGTCGGCCGGCGAGAGCTTGACGATCTTGCCCTTGTCCGTCCACGCCTTGGTGTCGGTGGCGATGCGGGCAACCTGCCATTTCTCCAGCTCCGGCTCGATCTTCGAGCCGGTCTCCAGCACGATCTTCTTCAGGTCCGGCGGCAGCCGGTCGAACCAGACCTTGCTGACGAGCGCGACCGAAAGGATGGGCCAGAGCGCGGTGTCCACCAGGGTGGGCGCCGCGTCGTAATAGCGGAACGCCACGAACACGCCGAGCACCGAATTGACGCCGTCGATCGTTCCCTGCTGCAGCGCCGGCAGCACCTCCTGCAGCGACATCGGCACCCCCGACCCGCCGAGCGCCGCGACCGCGCTCTGTTCGCCCTCGGACGCGAGCACGCGGATGCGCTTGCCTGCGAAACCCGCGACCGTGGTGACCGGGGTCCTGAACACGAACGACTGCATGTCATAGGCGTCGACGCTCAACCCGACCATGCCGCGGGCGGCCGCGACGTCGTAGATCGCCTGGCGAAACGCCGGGACTTGGACGACCCGCTCCAAGTGCTCCCGGTTCTTGTAGAGCCCCGCCAGCGCCGGGACCTGGAAGCGCGGGTCGGCGCCCACGAACAGCTCGACCGGACCGATCGCCGCCTCGATGGTGCCGAGCCGCAGCCCTTCGGTCTGGCGCTGCGCGCCACCGAGCTGGCTCGCGGGATAGACCTCGACCTTGATGCGGTTGTTGGTGGCCTTCTCCAGCTCCGTTTTGTACACCTTGATGTATTCATGCTGCATGTCGTTGAGGGTCTGGGTCGCGAACTTCATGGTGAAGTCCTGCGCCCGCGCCGGCGCGCACGCGAACACGAGGCCGGCCACGATGGCCAACCTCGGAATCAGGAAACGCCCTCCCCTCCCCGGCGCTAAGTTAAGCCATCTCGTGTCCCGGATGCGGTGCAGTGCGAGCGGCAGCGAAGCGGTGCACCGCTGATCCGGGACCGTCGCGAAGGCGGTGTACGTAACGATCCCGGGTCTGCAGCGCACCACTTCGCTTTCGCTCGTGCTGCGCTGCGCCCGGAACACACGCCTTAAGTTAGCGCCTATGTGACCCCTCCCCCGCATGTCGGATCGATGATTGCTCACGTCGTTCCTCCCTCTGGCTTTATCGTTCTTGGCTGTGATGCTAGTCGGTTCCATCGGTCGAGTTCAACGGTCAACCTTGTCGCGCGTCGCGTTACAACCACGGCGGGTTAAAACCGTGTGCAAACCCACCCGCTGCGCCATTGCCGGTCCCATCATTGCGCCGCAGACTGACGCCAACGCAGCACGGCGGTTGAGGAGAACGAGCGTGAAATTCCGGGTGGAGCTGGTCTGGAAGGATAACGAGGAAAGCGCGGGATCGTCGGTCTTTCTGACGGCCGACGGGCGCGTCATCCTGCAGGGCCGCGCGGTACCGCCGCAGGCGCGGCAGGCACTGGGGCTGCCCATGGAAGGCGACATGATCAGCGTCGATCGCAACCTCATCCAAGCGATCAAGGACATGCTCTGATTCCCACCGCGGTGCGACGACGCGCGCGCAGTCACGGAACGCACGGCGGCATGATTGAAAACACGGGCGTGTGCGCTTAGCATGGACACCAATCAAAGCCGCCACGGAGCGGATGGAGGAAAGCCCATGTTCCTCAGGAATTATTGGTACGTCGCCGCCACTGACACCGAGGTCGAGCGGCAGCCGCTCGGCCGGATCATTCTCGGCGAGCCGATCGTCTTCTACCGTCTGGAGGACGGCACGCCGGTCGCGCTCGAGGATCGGTGCGCGCACCGCCACCTGCCGCTGTCGATGGGCAAACTGGTCGGCGATACGCTGCAGTGCCATTACCACGGTCTCCGCTACGACAAGACCGGCACCTGCGTGCGGGTGCCGGGCCAGGACATGATCCCGCGCTCGGCGCGGGTGCGCAGCTATCCGGTGGTCGAGCGCTATCGTTGGCTGTGGATCTGGATGGGCGATCCTGCGCTCGCCGATCCCGCCAAGATCACCGATTACCATTGGCTGGACGATCCGAACTGGGGCGCGAAGGGCCAGTACCTCCACGTCAAGGGCAACTGGCAGCTCGTCGTCGACAACCTGCTCGATCTCACCCACCTGGCGTTCGTGCACGAGACCACGATCGGCAACTCGGCGCTGGTCGACCAGGCGCAGGTCAAGGTGCAGCGCACGCAGGACAACGTGACCGTCACGCGCTGGATCATCGACGCGCCGGCGCCGCCCACCTTCGTGAAGGCGGGCGGCTTCACCTCCAACGTCGATCGCTGGCAGATCATCAATTTCACCCCGCCGGCGTTCCTGCGTCTCGACGTCGGCGCCACGCCGACCGGCACCGGCGCGCCGGAGGGCCAGCGCGTCGGCGGCATCGGCATGTGG
>Ga0208991_1000076_pt1 | contig 16850 bp, 14 predicted proteins | sample MedBloCAOM3_M2_FD_187855 | JGI IMG/M metagenome (GOLD analysis project Ga0208991, IMG submission 187855) | Forest soil microbial communities from El Dorado National Forest, California, USA - Mediterranean Blodgett CA OM3_M2 (SPAdes) (version 2) | ecosystem: Environmental > Terrestrial > Soil >...
GTTCCTGGTTTCGTTCTTGCTGGTGGCCATCGCAATCTACATCCGGCTCCAGCTCCAGGAGACGCCGATCTTCCAGCAGATCAAGGCCATGGGGCAGATGACCAGGAACCCCTGGAAGGAGGCCTTCCTTAGCTCGAACATCAAATACATACTGATCGCCACCGTCGTACTGATCGGGCAGGGAGTGGTCTGGTACAGCGGTCAGTTCTGGGCGTTGTACTTTCTGCAGCAGGTTTCCAAGGTGGACCCGCTGACCTCGGCCTACATCGTGGGAGCTGCGTTGCTCATTGCAACGCCGAGCTTGATCTTTTTTGGCTGGCTGTCAGACCAGATCGGCCGCAAGCCGGTGATCCTGGGAGGCATGTTGTTCGCCGCGATCACCTACTATCCGCTGTATTTGTGGCTGGGAGCGGTCACGCAGCCTGGCAACATCAACCATCCGATCGCGATCTTCATCATTTTCATCCTCGTTTGCTACGTCGGGATGGTTTATGGGCCTGTCGGGGCGTTCCTGGCGGAATACTTCCCCGGCAGGATTCGGTACACGTCGGTGTCGGTGCCGTATCACATCGGCAACGGCTGGGGTGGCGGATTGGTGCCGTTCATCACTTCGTCGGTTTTCGCGGCCACTGGCAGCATCGGCTACGCGCTGATTTACCCGATCGCGGTTCCAGCGGTGTGCTTCGTGCTCGCCCTCTTCCTAATGCCGGAGACTCGTAAAATCAGCATCTGGGAACCGATAGAGCCTAGAACCGCATCCTGACAAAGTCGCCCACGTGCGGGGCCGCCAGGCCCTGCACTAAGGGGGCGACCTAGAGTCCACGTCGTCGAGACAATCCCTCTCCTCCGACCGCGAGCAGATAACGGTCGGGCTAAGGGTTCAGGCAACTGCCTTCTCAGCTGGCTCGGTGATGCCAGCGATCGTGCCACCAAGTGATGAAATCGCGATCGGTCGTTAGTTCCCAGGCTCCAAGCAAGATCACCAGTATGCCCGACACCATACTGCTTACAGTGGCCGATACCGACTCGTAGCCGACCGTCCAAGGTGCCACCACCACAGCCAGACCGAGGAGAATCTCTCCCCATTCCTCCAGATAGGACGGAATGAAAAATCCCTCTACGGCAAACAGAATGACGAACAACCCAAGCACGATGGTCATCCAGATAGCTGCCCCGGCGAAGCCTAGGGCGAACGGCGACAAGACCAGCCACACGCCCAACAACAGGCTGGCGACGTCTTGCCAATGTTGAATGCGCATGATGCTCACCTCCCTTCCTTCTCCATATATGGTGATGCACTGATGACGATGCATCCGGCCAACGTCTGCGCTTGACGATGAGGCGAAGATAGAGCGGGCAGTTCTGCTGCCGCTGCTACTGATCTAGAGCAGAAGAACTACGGTTCCCGTCGTGGAATGGTTGCCGGTGTCCGGTTTTGGCGGCCCATGAAGGGGCTCTTGCAAACGTCCAGCGCCAGGATGCAGACTGTGTGAGCTTGGTAGGTGTCAACGTCTACGGTTCCGCTGCCCAACTGGAGTTCACGGTCGTGCGCAGAACGAAAGGAGCATGACGCCATGCGAGAAATCGAAATCCATAACTATGCGCGACAGTTGCTGGAAGCACACGGCGCCCGGGCCATTGCGGAAGCTGCCCAGAACGCCATCGAGCTTGAAGCAAAGGGCGAGGTGGAATCGGCCAAAGACTGGCGGCATATCGAAGACGCCATGAAGCTTATGCGCGGGCCGCACCAAAGCTGAAGTTGCCGGCTCGCAGGTGACAAAGGCGTGCCTGAATGCGAGCGCCGCCATGCCGGATCGAGGCCGGTGCGGCGGCGGCGCGGAAGGTGGAACGTGGACCAAAATCCGTCCCAAGCCGCTTGGCAGCGGCTGAACGGCAACACGATCTTCTGGGCGCCCCTCTCGGTTACAGGAGTGAAGCCATGGTTCCGAATTGTGCGACAGCCGAAGATCTCCTGAAGGCGATCAAGGACGAGAACGTCCAGATGATCGATCTGCGGTTCACCGACTTGCCGGGGGTTTGGCAGCATTTTTCCGTTCCGCCGAGCGCAGTGAATATCGACGCTCTCAACGAAGGCATCGGATTCGACGGCTCATCGATCCGCGGTTTCCAGGAGATCCAGGAAAGCGACATGCTGATCGTCCCGGACCCGACGACGGCCTTCGTCGATCCGTTCACCCCGGCAACGACGCTGGTCCTGATTTGCAACATCAGGGATCCAATGACCGGTCAATCCTATAGCCGCGACGCCCGCTACATCGCCCAGAAGGCCGAGACCTACCTGAAGGGCGCCGGCCGCGCCGATACGAGCTACTTCGGCCCGGAGGCGGAGTTCTTCGTGTTCAACGACGTGCGCTACGGACAGGGCATCAACTACGCTTTCCACGAAATCGATTCCAGCGAGGGCAGTTGGAACACCGGTAAGAAGGAAGCGCCGAATTTGGGCCACAAGCCGCGCCCGAAAGAGGGATACTTTCCGGTTCCCCCGACCGACAGCATGCAGGATCTTCGCACCGAAATGGTGCTGACGATGGAGTCGCTGGGGATCCAGATCGAAGCCCATCACCATGAAGTCGCGACCGGCGGCCAAAACGAAATAGACATGCGCTTCACCACGCTCACCCGCATGGCCGACAACCTGATGATCTACAAATACGTGGTTAAGAACACCGCCCGCCAGCACGGCATGACCGCGACGTTCATGCCAAAACCGCTGTTCGAGGACAACGCCTCGGGAATGCACGTTCATCAGAGTCTGTGGAAGGGCGAGACCAACCTGTTCTACGACAAGGCGGACTACGCCGAGCTGAGCGAGCTTGGCCGCTACTACATCGGTGGACTGCTGACCCACGCCTGGGCGTTGTGCGGGCTTTGCGCCCCGACCACCAACTCCTATCGGCGTCTGGTGCCGGGTTACGAAGCTCCGATCAACCTGGTCTATTCCCAGCGCAATCGCTCAGCCTGCTGCCGGATTCCGATGTATTCGCCGAACCCGCGGGCAAAGCGCGTCGAGTTTCGTTCGCCGGATCCCTCCTGCAATCCCTACCTGGCCTTCGCCGCGATGCTGATGGCCGGCCTTGACGGCATCAACAACCGCATCGACCCGGGCAGGCCGATCGACAAGAATCTTTATGACCTCCCGCCCGCCGAGGCGAAGGATGTGAAATCGACGCCCGGATCGTTGGACCAAGCGCTTGACGCGCTCGAACGAGATCACGCGTTCCTGCTGCGCGGCGATGTGTTCACCAGCGACGTGATCGAAACCTGGCTCGACTACAAGCGAAAAAAGGAGGTCGATGCCATACGGCTACGACCCCATCCTCACGAGTTTCACCTCTATTACGACATCTAGTAGCGAATGTTCCGGAGCACCGGCGAGCCGATGATGTTCAAGGCTAAGCCGGCCCGGAAAATCGTAAGGCCCGTCCTGTCAAGCAGCAAAAGATGCGGTCTAAGTATTGGACGATTCTGGAAGCCCCGTGAGGACCGGCAGGACGGCACCGCCATCGTTGGCGTCATCAGTCGCTCGACGGCGCCAACTGCACCGGCTGCGGCGACGTAACCCGCGTTACGCCCCTGACGCTTTACCGAGAATGGATCGCCCGCCAGCGGGGCTGGGGCGGCCCCCGTTCCGCCTTTGCCAGGAACCACGTCCGCCAGAGCTCGCTGGAGCACCTTGGCCTACGTGGAGAAGGTTCGACCCCAGTTCCTCTCCCTCCGCCAGTCACCTCGACAATCAGCCATTGAGCTCGGCCGACCAGCCCCAAAATCCCTAATAAATTGAGGCCTTTTAGCCGAAGGGACCGTACTGGAGATTGCCAAAGAGATGGCCATTAGCGATGGAGACGGCATTTTTCTCCAAAGCTTCATACTTCGTCATTTTAGTACAGTTCAGGAAAGTGAAGCGAGAGAGCCATAACTCGCAGCGAAAGTTTCCTCAGGTTTGAATCTCTTTCGGAGGAGCAAGAGCAACGCTGTACTGAAGTCATCGGATTGTTGGCGCTTTGCTGTGCATTTCCGCTTTCGCAATCGAAGCGGCCCTGACGGGCTCGGAAGTTGATGTCTGCCTGTGACCCGGTACGGACAATCTCCAACATTTCGAACCCTTTCGGACCTTTGTTAGTTGTATTGACGAATGGCAGCTGCCTGGCCGCAGGCGCTCGCCATTAATGATGAACTTATCTGTTCCCAAAATACTGACGAAACCGGAATGCTAATGGCCGTACCGGCCGGACCGGCGTAATGTAGGACTTAGAGGATTAATCAGTTGAACGTCTTGGCAAGAAACAACGTCCACCTGAGTGGACACGGTGACCGGGCTATAGTTTTCGCCCACGGTTTCGGCTGCGATCAGAACATGTGGCGCTTCGTGGCGCCCGAATTCGAAAACGATTTCAAGGTGGTGCTTTTCGATCACGTCGGCGCCGGTGGCTCCGACCTTTCGGCCTATGACTATCGAAAGTATTCGGCGCTTTCCGGCTACGCCGAGGACATCGTCGAAATTGGCCGTGAATTGAGCCTGAAGGATGCCGTTTTCGTCGGTCATTCCGTCAGCGCGATGATCGGCGTTCTGGCCTCCCTCAAGGCGCCCGGTATGTTCGGGCAACTGGTTCTGGTCGGCCCTTCGGCGCGCTACGTCGATGACGGCGACTACGTCGGTGGCTTCAGCGAGAAGCAGATTGAAGAACTCCTCGAATTCCTGGAGGACAACCACATGGGTTGGTCCGCCGCGATGGCACCGTCCATTATGGGCAACCCCGACCGGCCGGAGCTCGGGGAAGAACTTACCAACAGCTTTTGCCGCACGGATCCGGACATCGCCAAGGCGTTTGCCCGCGTCACTTTTACTTCCGACAACCGTTCCGACCTTCCGGAGGTGTCCGTGCCCACGCTGATCCTCCAGTGTAAGGAGGACATCATTGCCTCCACGGTAGTCGGCGAGTTCGTGCATCGCCAGATTCCCGCAAGCAAGATGGTTGTTCTGGATGCCACCGGCCACTGCCCGAACCTGAGCGCACCAAGGGAAGTCGTCTCGGCGATACAAGCCTTTGTCTGACTCTGCCGGCTCACGTTCCCAATCCGCTTCGGAAGACTTCAAGGACCTGTTCGAGAACGCTCCCTGCGGCTATCTCGTTCTTTCTTCCGACGGGCGCATCGCCACGGTCAACCAGACACTGTGCACCTGGACTGGTTATTCGCACAGTCACTTCGCCGGCGAGCGCGTCCACCAGTTTCTCAATATGGCCGGCCGCATCTACTACGAAACGCACATCGCGCCGCTGTTGCGGATGCAGGGCTTCTTCAACGAGTTCGCCCTCGACTTCGTGACCGAACGCGGCGAACGGCTTGCTGTGATAGCCAACGCAGTCGAGCAGCGCACCCCTGAAGGAATACTGCTATCCACGCGCCTGGTGGTGATCAGGGCGACGGACCGGCGTCGTTACGAACGTGAACTCGTCGACGCCCGGGCAAACGCGACCGAATCCCTTAAAAGCGAACGCGAGACGGCGAAGCTTCGAGAGCAATTCATCGCCGTCCTCGGTCACGACCTCCGTAATCCGTTGGCAGCAATCAGCGCGGGCGCCAGGATATTGCAACGCTCGGGCGCGCTGCGGGACCACAAGGAGCTCCGTGTCCTAGAGATGATCAACACCACGGTCACCCGTATGTCGGACCTCATCGACAACGTTCTGGATTTTGCGCGCGGTCGCCTGGGCGGCGGCATCACTCTCAGCAGAGACGCGAACGGTTTGCTGGAGCCTATGCTGGAACAGGTCGTCGACGAGCTGCGGACGGCTTCGCCTGGACGCCTCATCGAAACCAGCATCACAATCATGGAACCCGTTTATTGCGATCGAACACGCATCGGCCAACTGGTTTCGAACCTGATTGGAAACGCCTTAACGCATGGCGCGCCCGATACGCCGGTACGGGTCGGAGCGAAGACGGAAAGCGGCATCTTCGAACTTTGGGTCGCAAACGCGGGCGAACCCATCCCCGAAACAGCTATGCACAAACTCTTCGAGCCGTTCTTTCGCGGGGATGTCCGCGCTAGCCGGCAAGGTCTCGGACTTGGCCTTCACATCGCCTCACAGATCGCTCAGGCGCACGGCGGCAGACTTGCAGTGACCTCCACTTCCGAGGAAACACGTTTCGTTTTCACTATGCCACTGCATTGAGATGAAAGGGCTGGGGGTGGGGTGGCCGGAAAATTTGCCGACGTGTTCGGCCTGAACTTGCAGCGAGGTCGCACTATTGGCACGTAGCGGACATCGAACGGTTCCCGACTAATGTCCGACTGTTGGGTAAGGCGGAACTATCGTTTAACCTCTGTCAGCGTCTGGAGCTGTTTGTCCCACTCGATCGGGAATTGCTGGAGGAGATCGTCGAGCTCGAGGGTCGCCGGCTGCTTTCCTTCCAGGATTGCTTCGATGATGTTGGGCGCGAGCAAGGTGAGGCGCAGAACGCGACCGAGGTACGATTCGTTGATGGCTTCGGCCCTGGCAAGGTCACGGACGGTGGCGTAGTCGCCGGACTCCAGCATGTCGCGCCAGCGGAATGCGCGGACAATCGCCTTCACCACCGTATTGTCGATCCGCGGCGGTGCTGGGATCCATGGAGCAGCCCCGGCGGGTGTCACGATCTGTTTGCGGCCTCCCTGGTGACGCAGCGTGATCGGGATGCGCACCGTGATCGTGCGGCCATCTTTGCTCAGGGTAGGGCGGCCGAATTGTCCGACCTGAATGGTAGCCGCCGCAGTCATGCCGCCTCCTGGTGCGCGCTGGCGCCACGTAGCTCGCTGCAGAGCGAGGTGAGGCCATCGACCCGCAGCAACAGGTCAATGCTGTCGGTCCGCACTTCAACACGCTCGACCAAAAGTTCGACGATGCGGGCCTGCTCGGCCGGGAATAACTCGTTCCACAACGGCTCGAACTCGAGCAGGGCGACCCGGACGTGGCTTTCAGTGAGATCCTTGTCTGCCTTGCGACCCGCTCGCCAGGTCTGGACGATGACCTCGGGCGTCTGGAGTAGCGACCGGATTTGATCGATAACGATGCGTTCGATCTCGGCGGCCGGAACCTGCTTAACCGGACAAGCCGCGGTGCCCTTTTTCATGACGCTCTGGCTGATGTAGTATCTATAAAGTCGTCCCTTTTTCCGGGTGTGGGTTGGCGACATCGCAGCGCCATCCGGTCCGAACAGGAGGCCTTTCAGGAGTGCCGGCGTCTGCGCTCGCGTGCCTGCTGCGCGCTTGCGCGGGCTTTGCTTGAGAATGGCATGGGCCTGGTCCCAGAGCTTGCGATCGATGATGGCCTGGTGCTCGCCGGGATAGGGGTTCCCCTTGTGGACAGCATCTCCAATGTAGACCCGATTGTTCAGGAGCCTATAGAGCACGCCCTTATCGAGCAGGTGGCCGTATCGGTTAGTGGCGCCGGCGAGGACGAGCTCCCGCGCCAGCAACGTAGCCGACTTGAGCTGGACGAACCTCTTGAATATTGACCGGACTCGGTCGGCATCGGCTGGCTGGATGATGAGCTTGCGATCCTGTACCTCGTAGCCGAACGGTGCCCAGCCACCCATAAAAATTCCCTTCTTTCGGGAGGCGGCGACCTTGTCACGGATGCGCTCGCCAGTGGCCTCCCGCTCATACTGAGCAAAGGTCAGCATGATGTTGAGATGCATACGACCCATGGCGTCGGTCGTATTGAACGACTGGGTAATGGAAACGAATGTCGTTTTGCGACGTTCGAACATCTCGATGAGCTTGTGAAAGCCAAGCAGCGAGCGGGAAAGCCGGTTTACCTTATAAACAACGACGATGTCGATCCCGCCCGCTTCAACATCTGCCAGAAGGCGTTTAAGGGCAGGGCGATCAAGAGTCCCGCCGGATACGCCGCCGTCATCGTAACGGTCGGGAACCAGAACCCAACCTTCCCCGCGCTGACTCACGATATAGGCCTCACAAGCCTCCCGCTGGGCGTCCAGCGAGTTGAACTCCATTTCCAGGCCTTCCTCGCTGGACTTGCGAGTGTAGACCGCGCAGCGCATTTTTCTGGTCAACCCGTGCAAATCGGCGCCACCCGCATGCCGGTCTTCCGTACGGCTACGGTCGGCGCCTCGGCGGCTATGCTTTACGCAGGGAGCCGTCATGATCGCCCGGGGTGACGTTTGAGGCCAAAGAACACCAAGCCATTCCACTTGGTGCCAGTGATCTCGCGGGCGATCGACGACAACGATTTATATGGCCGGCCCAGATATTCAAAATCATCAGTGCGCACTGTCACACAGTGCTCGATCCCCTGGTATTCCCTAATCAGTTTGGTGCCGACGATCGGCCGGTGCACGGGGCGCGCTTTTCGCTCGGCGGCGTCGCGAGTTGCATACTGTTTGGCCATGGCGCGAAGCCGTTCCAGCGTCTCCCGGGAAAGCCCGCCATAGGCCAACTCCTGGATGCGGTAAGCCAGCCGGCTCTCAAGAAACCGGCGGTTATAGGCTGGCGGCTCGGTCTCAAATAGCTCGCGCCACTTCGCCTTCAAAACCGCGGCGGAGGCGCCCTTAAGGGTGGCTAACTGCGATAAAACCGTGTCTTTCATGGCCGGGAAACCTCAAGCTTACCGGTCACATCACCTCCAGAATACTTCTCACAGTCGAGCGAACTATCGGCGCCGACAGTCGAATTTTGACTGGACTTCCGGCTTTGAAGACGCAAAAGGCCGGCCGCCAAAATGGCGGCGGCTTCCTTGAAGGAATGAGATTCCGAATCAGTCATCGGCTGAGCCCAGTGGCTCAGATGGTCTATTCAACAGGTTTCAAAGCTGTCTCGGTTGAAAAACGGGAGCAAAAAGGAGAATAATTCTCGCAATTTCGATGGAAGATTCGCGCCATGGCAGTTGCATCACCAAAATACAAAACACTGACGAAACTTGTAAACGAATGGTCAGCCCAGAGCGGCGACCTGACACTCGTTACTCTGCGCAGAATTTGTGATTGGGCAATCTGCGGCGGCTTTCCGGACGGAACATTTGCATTCCCAACGGGCCAAGCGATCGATCTCCTGGAACTCCATCGGGCGATGCGAATAGCCATTGGAGTAGGAGCGCCAATAAATCGGGATTTGGCGACACAACTTCTGCAGCGGGCAATCGTAAGCAAGGCTGGCATAAAGGAATATTGTGAACGTATCGGAGTTGATCCGCCGCAAAGCATGAGCACTTTGAGATCAAAATTCCGAATTAGCCAGCCTCGGCATTCTGGTCCTCCGGATTGTCCGAATGGCGCCAAGAATGTGGGCCAGCTAGAGGCGAGACATTCGGCAATTGCGTTCATAAACACTATAAAACAGCTCCGGAAGGGGCGCGACTATTCGCAGTCCAAAATTGCGGAACAGGCAAACGAACGCGGGTTCTGCTACCTCGCTCAGGCTCAATTAGAAGCTGACGCGAGTGGAGATCCGGAAATACAACGGCAATTGGCGGCTCTCCGGCACGAATGGGAAGGATCGAAGGCCGCAACCAACGCAAGCGCGGGCAGCGCTCTATCAGAAGGAAATTCTGAGCTTCCATCAGCAGAAAACAAGAAACGCGGGCTCGGTCGCCCGCAAGGCTCCGGATCATGGGAGATCGATGATCTGGAGCTTGTCAAAGAAATGCGTAAAGGGATCACTGTTGGAGAATTCCGATCCATCACAGCTGCAGCGAAAGCTATGCTCTCAAAAGCGCGCGGTTCAGGTACAGAAGCTTCCAAGGAACAGCGCCTCAGAAAAAGATACTCTGAACTGCATCCGTCCTGATTCTTTTTCTCCTTTTCTCTCCCATTTAAATCCAATGTATTAAAACGAGCCGTTTGGTTGGCTGCCATCACGTTGGAAGCAGCGGATATCCATTCCGCGCAAAGCCCAACGCTAAACAGCGCGGCCAATGCCACCTCAGCCCAACGATATTCTGCTCGCTTTCAAGCATATTGCGCTTTCGGATCAGCTCAACGGTGCCGAGAAGCAGTTCGCTGCCTTTTTGGTGGACAGCTACAATCGAAGGACGGGCCGCTGTGACCCGTCGGAAGAGACAGCTGCACATATCCTGCGAAAGCATAAAAGGACGATCATCAGGGCTGGCAATCGTCTCTGTTCCCTAAAATTTTTTTCGAAACGCAGGCATGGCGGCAACAACCACTGCAACCACTACCAGCCCAACTGGCAAATGTTTCGCGAGCTTGAAAGGGCGTACAAGGAGCGGAGGAGCGAGTATGCCAGGCGTTTTGAACGTCCGACGTTGTCACCTTCAGAGTGTCAACTTCGTCACTCCCGCGATGACAATCCTGTCACCCAAACCTCTCCCATAAACAATATCCTATTAACCTCTCCTCATCTCCCGTCAAATCAGCAGCGTGGCAGCGGAGATCGAGAAGGGCTTGGCAATGAAAGCAAAGCTGGATCTGGATCAAGCTCCAGCAATCCAGGAGCGCAAGGCTTCAAGCCGTCGTGGTCGTCGCAAAAGGCTGCGGGTGCCGCTGCATTAAGACGGTGGAACGGGGACCTGCTCGATCGGTTCCGATCTACGCCAGTCTACGCGGTGATCGTTGAGGCAGTAGATCAGGAACTACAAGATGCAGCTACCGCGGCTGAACTGAAGCGAAGGGGCGCTGGTGTGGATCACATTCTGCGAGAACTCGAGCTCCGTAACGTTCTGCCGTGATCATCCCGGGGGGTGGTCGCATCCCTGGCGCCCTTTGCCTCCGGACCGGTGGGCCTGGTTCATACGCAAAATTTTCAGTTTTTTCAAAACAGAAAACCCACTTCTGTGGTCGAAAGCAAAAAGACGACCTATGGGCACAAGGCTGTGGTCTTGATGTCCGTTGTTGAGGGAAAAGCGGAAAACATTTGCTAGACTTGAGCTATTCAGCTTTTGGACCCGATGCAGACGTGAGGCTGATCTCTCTGGCACAAAAGAGCCTAGATGGCCCAGCGCTAAGGCCGTCGACGAGAACAGCGGTCGAAAGGCATCAGTGAGGCATAGTCGGCAGGGATGCTCGAATGCGCTGCGAGAAATCGGGCGCGCTATCGGCCGCCTGCGCGGCCTCGTTAATCAGCGAGCGACGCCGCAACTCCTCAAATGGCAGCGTTGTATCGATCCGGCCCGAATAATAGAGGTAGCTATCGACCAGGCCGTTGAGCAGATGCCGGATGTCAAACCGGCCGACCCTGCCGGCGGCGTTCGCATAACGCACGATGTTGATGGTGCAGCTGTTGGTCAGCAGGTGATAGTACTCCGGCCGATCGGCGAGTTCGTTGATCCGTGCCAGGTAGATCAGGAGCAGTCGGCGCGCGTCATCGGCTGAGGTGTTGAGACGATAGAGGTACACCGCCTCGTGCCTGTAGTTGGCACGCACGCCTACGAGGTCGCGCTCGTCACCCACCACGTAGATCAGCTCGAATTGCTTGAAGAGCGAGGCGATCGGTGCAAAGCCCTCTCCAACCTCCGGCCGTGTCTCGATCGAGATACTTAGCGGCCGTGCGTTGTCGAAGATGAAACTCAGGAACGTGTGTCCGACCGGACCCGCCATAAAATAGGATACGTAGAAATCGAGGGCCGTCAAATGCGACAGCAGCACCTCGCGCTTCTCGTAGCGCACCGTGAAATCATCCCGGGTGCGGTAGTCGAAATTGCGGACGCCGGTGAGGCGCACCCGATCATCGTCGATGAATGCTCGCGGCATCACTGCGACTTCCGGCCGCCAGTGACGCTCGTGCGAGGGACGGATGGTGATCCACCACGCGACCACGCCGAGAAACAGCACGATCGCGATCACCGATATGCGCCGTTGACGCGAAAGCCAGAGAGCCCACACTGCGAACGCAGCGAACGCACCCGCCAACCCCAAACGCAGCTCGGCCGACGGCAGATCCGAATAATAGATGGCAAGGGTAGCCCACGCGACGAGCGCGGCCTGGCACAGAAACCAGATCGCTGCGATCAGCCAGCCGAAAGACCTGGACAGGAACTTGCGAAAAGAATTCAACGGCTCCTCCCGCGCGCCTCAGCCCGCCGGACGCGTGTTGGCGTGGCGGCTCGCAAGAGCCAACGCGTGTAAGATTCCACGACCGGCGGAACGGTAGGAAACGTACGCTCATTGGAGCTTACTTGCTTAGCGTGTTCTTGTAGATTTTGCCGTCCTTCATGATGACGACAAAGTTCTTGTCGGGATTTGCGACAAGATTGATGTCCTCGAGCGGATTGCCATCGACGAGCAACAGATCCGCAAGTGCCCCGATTTCGACGACACCGAGCTTGCCGGGATAGGGATTGATGAAGCCCGAGAGGGCCATCAACTCGCCATTGTCAGCGGTGGCCATCTTGAGTGCTTCGGCAGGCGTGTACCAGCGGACCATCAGGGCGAGATATTGCCCCTGCCGGCTGGCAGCTCCCGCGTCACCCAGAATATCCGCGCCCCAGGCCGTCTTGATGCTGTACTTCTTTGCGAGCTTGTAGGCGTTCTCTGTCCCGGCGAACACTTCCAGTGCCTTCTTCTGCGACACAGGGCTCATCCGCGCAAAGACAGCCGCATCGTAGGTCAAGGGCTGTAGGCTCCACCAGATGCCCTTGTCCGCCAGTAATTTGGCGGTGGGCTCGTCGATCAATTGACCGTGTTCGATGCACTTGACGCCGGCGGCGATCGCTTGCCGGATCGCCGCCGGCGTATAGGCGTGCACGGCCACATAGGTGCCCCAATTTTCGGCCGCCTCGACCGCGGCACGAAGCTCCGCTTCGGTGAACTGGGTTGACTCGATCGGATTGTGCTGAGAACTAACACCACCGCCTGCCATCAGCTTGATCTGACTGGCACCCTGTCTCAGTTGCTCGCGAGCGCGCAGCCGCACCTCATCGGGGCTGTCAGCAATGGCTGCGATGCCCGCGATCTCGGACTGGCTCAACGGCCCGCCCAGCGACCGCGGAACCTCGTAGCGAGCCCGAAAGTCTCCATGACCCGAGGTTTGCGAGATCATGGCGCCCGAGGGATAGATGCGCGGACCAACCGCAACGCCCTCGTCGATGGCGCGCTTCAATCCAAACACCGGGCCACCCATATCCCGTATGGTGGTGAAACCCCTCATCAGCGTTGCTTCGGCCTGTTGCGCGGCCAACAGGTTGAGGTAGCCGGGATCGGCGGTCGTGATGATCGCAGGAGACGCCGCCGCCATGAACATATGCCAATGCGCATCGATCAGGCCTGGCATCAGCACGCGCCCGTTTGCGTTGATCACACGGACGTTGGCCCCGGCCTCCGGAGCAGCCGCGTTCGCCGATATTTGCTCGATGGTGTTGCCCTTCACCAGCACATTCGATGGCGCCGACAGCGCGGCGTTCTTGCCATCAAAAATACGGACGTTTTGAAAAAGCGTCGCTCCGCCGGTGGGCAAAGCGGGGGTGGCGGGCTCCTCGGGTCCCAGTTCCAGCGCTTCATACTGCGCCCGACCCTGCTGGCAAAGCCCGATTAAAAGCACCGCCGACAGCAACGGCGGAAAGAACATGCGCTGCATGTTCCGGATCATCGTCAGGGCGAATGAGGTACTCAGAAGATCTCTTGAGTTCATCGTGCACGCTCCTCTTGGAAAGCACGAGACCCGTCACACCACTACTATTACTATCCGCAACCCGTCGCGAACGGTGATGCGGACGCTCGTTCCGTTGCCTCACCCTAGCCCCGGGGCCAGAGGCGGTTACATTCTTTTCGCTGACAAAGCCGTGAAGGGAAGAACGGATGGGATACGAAATACGACTACTCCGGTTCCGGTCGCTGACTGAAATTGTTAGCAAGTGCGAGTCCATATCGAAAACGAAAAGTCGAAAACGGCAAGAATTATCAATTGCAGCCGGTACCACTTGTTCGATAATGTTTGGTCTTCTCGCCTCCTGAAGGCGAACGTCAGATAGGTTTCCGGATCGGAGGACCGTCATGACCAATGCTTCAGACACCCTCAGAAATCTTCAAGCCGGTTCGGATACGGCGCCGCTTCGCGCCAAGTCGGGCTGGATCATCGCACTCGGCGTCGTCTATCTGCTCGCCGGGTTTATCGCGCTCGGCAGCGTTGCAATGGCCACGGTTGCGAGCGTCCTCGTCGTCGGCGTGATGATGATCATTGCCGGTGTCGCCGAAGTATTTAGCGCTTTCCAGATCAAGAGCTGGGGCAAATTCCTGCTCTGGGTCCTGCTCGGTGTGCTCTACATCATCGCCGGCTTCGTCACGTTCGAGAATCCTCTGCTCGCCGCAGCGCTGCTCACCCTCATTCTCGGCGCATCGCTGGTGGCCTCGGGCATCATGCGGATCATCCTGGCCTTCAGCATGAAACGGGAAACGCCCTGGATCTGGGTGCTACTGTCCGGTGTGATCACGCTGCTGCTCGGCTTGCTGATTTTGGTGCACTGGCCGGTCTCGAGCCTCTATATCCTCGGCCTGTTCCTTGGCATCGATCTCATCATGGCGGGCGCGGCCTGGATCGGACTCGGCTTCGGCTTGCGCCGGGTCGCTGAGGTGTAGTCGGCGGACTGCACGCGGCGCAGTGTCCTGGCCGACGATTGGGAGGCGCCCATGCGCTGGTCGAGACGAAGCTTGTCCTGATTGAGTGTCGTTTCATCTCCGACAGAAGCGTGTGACGATGGACGAAACATCGCGCGAACCAGTTCTGGTGGATCTCGCTTTGCAGGGCGGCGGCTCCCATGGTGCGTTCACCTGGGGAGTGCTCGATCGGCTGCTCGAGGAGGCTTGGCTGCAGATCGAGGCGATCTCCGGCACGTCGGCTGGCGCGATGAATGCAGCCTTGGCGGCGGACGGATGGACGCAAGGCGGAGCCGAAGGCGCGCGGGCGGCGCTCGCGGCCTATTGGCGGCGCGTGTCGCAGGCTGCCGCATTCAGCCCGCTGCAGCGCTCGCCGCTCGACCGGCTGATGGGCCGCTGGACACTCGACACGTCGCCCGCCTATGTCGCCATGGACCTGATGGCCCGCGTGCTTTCGCCCTATGATCTCAATCCGCTCGGCCTCAACCCGCTGCGCAAAATCCTCGCCGACAGCATCGATTTCGACCGGCTCGCCCGTGCACCAATCAGGCTGTTCATCACTGCGACCAGTGTGCGTACCGGCCGGGGCCGGATCTTCCGCAACGCCGAGATCACGGCCGATGTCCTGCTTGCCTCGGCTTGTCTGCCGACCATGTTCCAGGCAATCGAGATCGACGGCGAGCCCTATTGGGATGGCGGCTACGCCGGCAATCCGACGCTGACGCCGCTGGTGCGCGAAAGCGACGCGCACGACACCATCCTGGTGCAGATTAATCCACGCGAACGGTTAAACCAGCCGCGCACGGCAAACGAGATCCTAAACCGCCTCAACGAGATTTCCTTCAACTCGCCGCTGATGAAGGAATTGCGCATGATCGCGTTGCTGCGCCAGGTGGCGGACCCCGGACACGGCGAAGGCGCGCGCTGGGCCGGAATGCGCACGCACCGGATTATGAGCGACGCGCTCGCGGACTTCGGTGCGTCGTCGAAGCTCAACGCCGAGTGGGAGTTCGTTTCGTTGCTGAAGGAAGAGGGGCGCAAGAGCGCCGACGCATTCCTCACAGCCCACGGCGAGGATATCGGAAAGCACTCCACCGCCGATCTCGACGCGCTGCTCGCGGAATGCTGAGGTGATGACTGTGTTAGGGCTTCTCGGCATCCTGATCGGGCTCGGCCTTCTGATCTCGTTCGCCTTCCGGGGCTGGAGCGTGCTACTGCTTGCGCCGCTCGCCGCTTTGATCGCAGCGCTGTTCTCCCGCCAGCCGTTGCTCGCCCACTGGACTCAGACCTTCATGGCCAGTGCGGCAGGCTTTCTGGCGCAGTTTTTTCCGCTGTTTCTGCTTGGTGCGCTGTTCGGCAAGCTGATGGAGGACAGCGGCTCGGTCGCCGCGATCGCGAGCTTTATGACACAGCGGCTCGGCCCGCAGCGGGCCGTGCTGGCGGTGGTGCTCGCCGGCGCGCTCGTCACCTATGGCGGCGTCAGTTTGTTCGTCGCCTTCTTCGTACTAGCGCCGATGGCGCAGGAGCTGTTCCGTGTGGCTGGCATCCCGCGGCGTCTGATGCCAGCGGCAATCGTGCTCGGTACCTCGACCTTCACCATGTCGGCGCTGCCCGGCACGCCGTCGATCCAAAACGCGATCCCGATGCCGTTCTTTGGCACTACGCCCTTTGCGGCGCCCGGCCTCGGTATTCTGGCATCGCTGATCATGCTCGGCTTCGGCCTGTGGTGGCTCAATCGCGAAGAGGCGATCGCAAAGAGGAACGGCGAAAGCTTTGGCGACGGCGCACCGATGCCGGCCGAACGTCTCGCCACCGACGAAAAGTTGCGTGAACGCACCACCAGCGCGCGCGAGTTCGATCCAGCAGAAATCATGCACGGCGCGGCGACCGACCTGCCGCCTCCAGCCATGCTCGCCGCGCTGCCCCTCATCATGGTGATTGTCGTCAATCTCGCGATGTCGTTGTTCATCCTGCCGGCACTCGACACCCACTTTCTCGCTGAAGCTCGTTGGGGAGAGACGTCCCTCGCGGCCGTCGGAGGCGTGTGGGCTGTGATCACGGCGCTTGCCTGCGCGATCGGCACCGTGCTCGCAGTCAATTTTCGGCGACTGCCGGCTCTGCGCGCCACCATGGACGCCGGCGCCAATGCCGCGGTGCTGCCGGCGATGAGCGTGGCGAGCCTGGTCGGCTTCGGTGCCGTGGTGGCGGCGATGCCTGCTTTCACCGTGGTGCGCGACGCCGTGCTCGGCATCGGTGGCGGCCCGTTGGTGTCGCTGGCAGTC
>Ga0208991_1000077_pt1 | contig 16844 bp, 12 predicted proteins | sample MedBloCAOM3_M2_FD_187855 | JGI IMG/M metagenome (GOLD analysis project Ga0208991, IMG submission 187855) | Forest soil microbial communities from El Dorado National Forest, California, USA - Mediterranean Blodgett CA OM3_M2 (SPAdes) (version 2) | ecosystem: Environmental > Terrestrial > Soil >...
GCTATCGACATCTCCGGGTTTGCGAATATCCAGGGCTTGCACTTCGATGCCAAGCCCGCGAGATTCCGCTCGAACACGTTCGAGCTGTGCGACGTTGTTTGCGTTGTTGCCGTTCAAGATCATGGAGACCTTATCGAGGTTCGGCACCAGGCGCTTGAGTATCCGCAAGCGTTCTCCGATCAATTGGGGAGCATACATCGTGGTTCCCGTCACGTTCGTGCCGGGACGCTCCAGGCTCTTTACCAAACCGGCCCCGACCGGATCGTTGACCGCCAACAAGACGATGGGGATGCTGCTGGTTGCCTTGGCGGCGGCAACTGCGGACGCGATATTCGCGGCTAAAATGATGTCGACCTTGCTGCCGACCAACTCGGCCATCACGCGGTGATATTCGCCATCCAGGACCGCTTCCCGATAGTCGAGCCTGATGTTCTTGCCTTCGACGTAGCCGAGTTCGGTCAAGCCCTGTCGAAACACTTCAAGCCGTTTTGGATTGGCATTCTTGGCTGCCACGTAGGCCAACACGGGGACGGAGTCGGCGACGCTCGTTGCAACCGGCAGCCCCAGCAGGAGCGCTATCCCCAGCAATCCTCCGCGAACTGCCAATTTACACCGGGCAATGATGGACATGCGATGCTCCATGCCGAAGATCAGAGCGCCTCGGAACCGGCCGCGCGGCAAGCAGAACAACATCGACAAAGGCAGCTTGAACCGAAGCCGGAATGTCCGCAAGTGGCGCGCATGTGCCCTGCTGGCGTGCGCGAGTCATGTTGGCGCGCTATGCATTGCGAAGAGATTTGCCCGTGACGAGCGCTTTCGTGGATGACCCGAAGCAGAATTCATAACTCGGAAGCGTCCCTGCGATCGATGCGACATGCAGCAGACGTAATGCGGCTGCGTGGACTTGAAACGCCGACGTCTCGCGTCCATCTTCCGCTCCGCGCGATCGGCGCAGCCCGCGCTCAGCCCCAGCCAAGGAGGATCAGTTTCATGGCGTTTTCGATGTCTCAGGCGTCGCTTCCAGGTCTCGAGATCGGTCTCAACGCCCTGTCGGCCATTCTCGACAAGGCCGAGGCATTTGCCGCTGCCAGGAAAATCGACCCGGCGATCCTGCTCGATACGCGGCTGGCTCCCGACATGTTTCCGCTGGTTCGTCAGGTGCAGGTTGCGACCGATCTGGCCAAGAACGGAGCGGCGCGCCTCGCCGAGGTCGAGCCGCCCCGCTATGAGGACAAGGAGACCACCATCGCCGAGCTCAAGGCACGGCTCGCCAAGACGGTCGCCTTTATCAAATCGCTCGACACCAAGCGGGTCGACGCGGCGGTTGATCGTCAGATCACGTTTCCGCTCGGCCCGACCAACAAAGGCCAGATGACAGGCGGCGACTACCTCAGCCATTTCGTGCTGCCGAACGTCTATTTTCATCTCACCGCCGCCTATGCCATCCTGCGTCATTGCGGTCTGGAGATCGGAAAGCAGGATTTCCTGGGCGCAATCCCCATGAAGGTGACATGAAGCAGGCGCAGCTTTACAAATTCGTCACGCCAGTCCGTTCCAAAGGGTTAAGCCGTTCCTCGCCACGGGGGGCGCAAGCTCATTCCCGGACCGCCTTCATTTACGGCTACGTTGCCACGTCGATCAATGGTTACACGCATGATGCGCATCCCGCGGCCTGTCGGAACGTTCCTCTTCCTGCTGGCATGGCTGACGCCGTGGCGCCCGGCGTTTCGCGTCCGAGCCAAGCAGTCGAAGCTATCCTTCTTCGTGCATCGGCGCGATCTGATTGGCCGGCATATCGCCAAATACGGCGCCTGCGAGCCGCTGCTGACGCGGTGGCTGTCCGCTTACCTCGCTACATCATCACTGGGCATCTTCGTGGATGTCGGCGCCAATCTCGGCTGGCACGCAATTCACGCTGCGCAGCATAAGGCGGTGGAAACCGTTGTCGCCTTCGAACCGGACGCGTTCAACGCGTGGCTGCTCGATCGCAACCTCTCGTTCAATGGCATCGGAAACGTGGTCGTGAACGCCTGCGCTGTCGGCGCTCGACGAGGATTTATCCGCTTGTATCGTTACAAGAGCTCCAATTGCGGCCGCCACTCCGTTCTGGCCGACTACGGATATGGGTCGCGCCTTGTCCCTATTACCGAGTTAGATACGGCGCTCGACACTCTCGGTATGGCGGACCGGCCCGTACTGATTGTGAAGATCGACGTAGAGGGTTACGAGCCCGAAGTAGTGCTAGGTGCCACGCAGACGCTGGCACGGGCCGATGTGGCGATCATCGAATACTCGCCGGGTTTGAGCCGGGCCGGGGGCTTAGCGCACGAGGACATGCTCGATTGGTTATATGCCGCCGGTCTTAGCCCATACCGGCTTAGAGCCGACGAATGGACCGAGGAGAACCCGACCAGCACCGGTCGCTTCAACGGACAGATGGACGTGATCTGGATCAGAGCCGGCAAGGAAAACGCTTTGTCGACCAACGACGCAGGGAATTTAATTGTGCCTATCGACAAAGCCATGCTGCTCCAATTGGCGGAGACTTGGAGGCGTCTGGCCGAGAAGGCCCCGAACGGCTCCGGATGACGGCAGACATCGGAGCTTGTTCGAGAGTTGGCGTCGTGGAATCAACAGCGGTTTCTGATTTCAACGAATCTGAAACCGCTCTGGGCGGAGGTATCGGGGTGAACGCCGTGCGGTGACTCTGGCGCCGCGAGCGCAACCTCCGCCGCGACGTCGAGATGCCGTGCGCCGACGCAAATTGGCGTTGACCGCGCCGCGAACAAAACGCGCCGAGGCGGCGTTGTACGTCCAGGAGAGACGGGGATCGGGGCTCGGCTTTGCAGGAGTGTTGCCGTGCCCGCGTCCCGGTACGTTCATCCCGAGTTCGGCTTCTTCTGTCCGGCGCCACGCCTTCGGCGCGGGCTGCGGGTGCTTGCGTGCCTGGCGATGGCCGGGGTTGGGGCCGCCGTGATGACCGCGGCCGAGCGTCCCGAGGTCGATGCTGCCGTCACGCACGTTCATGAGGCGGCCATCGTCGAGACGGTCCCGGCGACGAGCCCGCCGCCATTCGCCGGGGTCGGCACGGAGCCGACCGCCGTCGGCCCGCAGATCGCCTCGGACCGGCCACCCTGCGTCGGCGACGTCAGGTCCGAGGGGAATTGCGTTTCGGTCAAGCTGCGCAAGCCGCGCATGGTTCGGGTGGCGACCGATCGCCCGGCAATCGCCGCCGTTGCCATCGGCCGCGTCGCCATTCCCGCCACAAGCGTCATCGATGCGGCACCCCCCGCTGCCGGTGCCGGCCGGCAAGGTGACTTGGCGACGTCGGGCCAGCCAGCACCCGCTCCGCTCGCGGCCGCGGCTTCGACTGAGCCTTCTCGGAAGGCCGCGGCGACGCCCAGGAAGGCACAGAGGTCGGCGAACCGTCAGAACCCTCGCCGCGAGCAGTACTGGTATGGCGCTCCGTCCTGGCGCGAGGTCCGGGTCGACGCTTGGGCAGCGCGCGGCTACGCGCCAAGGGAGCGCGATGACCAGCGCGGCGGCTACGCGCGCGGGGGCTTCATCCCCAATGTCTGGTAAGCTCGGATCGTGCGCTGTGCGGCCGGCGTCGCGTGAAGATCACATCCATCGTCTCCGCAGCGGGACAGTCACGCACTTCCCGGCAGACCTGCGATAGGTCAGGGAGCAGGCGACGGCGGCCACGACGATCGCCAGCCCGATCAGGCCGATCGAAATTACCTCACCGATCAGGATCACATAGGAGAGCGCGGCGATAGCGGGATTGATGCCATTCCTGGCGGCCGATCGGATTGTTGCTGGTGGGCGCATGCGCGATCCTCCCAACATTTGAACGGCGGAAGGAACGTCCGTGTTCCCGGCGCCGCGCGTGCATGTGGGGATGAGAGAAAGTCGAGCAACAACGGCGATGCCCCTCGCTCGCAGATCGCTTTCCGGCGAAGTGAGAACCGGTTCGTCGCAGAAAGCGCGGCCAATGCCAGGAATCCAGAGCAGTTTCTGCCGCGGACCGCTCGCCCCGTGCACAAAGGGTCAGTAACCGGCTACCCCCCGTCTGTCGGCGCAGATTTCAACCCGCCGAACTTGGGTCCAACGAGTCTCCGTTGACACCCGAAAGATCGCGGCTTCTACTCTCGGCTGCGCCAAGGGCCCACGGTCGCGCGACTGAATTGTCGAGGTGTACCAGATGGCATCGGACATCTTTGCAAAGATTGGCGACATCAAAGGCGAATCCGCCGACGCCAAGCACAAAGACGAAATCGAGGTGCTGTCGTTCTCCTGGGGCGTCACCAATGGAGCGACCATTGGTCCCGGCGGGGGTGCCGGCGCCGGCAGGGCGACCTTCCAGGATCTGTCCATCATTCACAACATCGACAAGGCGTCTCCCCTGCTGCTGAAGGCGTGCGCGACGGGTGAGCACTTGAAGGAAGCCACCGTCACCCATCGCAAGGCGGGCAAGGGCCAGCAGGAGTACCTCATCGTCAAGATGAAAGACGTCGTCATCACCGGCGTCGTGCATGGCGGCTCCGGCGACGGGGCATCGGAGACGGTGAGTCTCGTGTTCGCCAAGGTCGACTTCGAGTACAGGCCGCAGAAGATCGACGGCACGCTCGATGCGGGAATTCATTTCAAGTTCGACATCAAGGCCAACAAGGAGGGCTAGTGCGGTGGAATGCCGCGCAATGATGCGAACTTCGGAATTGGGACACGCTCTAGTGTGGCGTTCGACTGGGCATCAGGCCGGCGACCTGACGGGGCACTCATGGAGCCGTCAGAATCATCGACGCGTGCGTTGACGCTCGAGGAGGCGGTCTCGTTCGCGATCATCCTGCAGAAGAACGAGCAGCTCGCCGAGGCCCACGAGCTGTTCAGCCGCATCATCGAGGCCGCGCCCGATCATCCTCGTGCGTTGCATTACGCCGGCGTGCTCGCGCACCAGCAAGGGCGCAACGGCGAAGCCCTCGCGCTGATCGAGCGCAGCCTCGCGCTCGCGCCCGACCAGGCGGACTGGTGCAGCAATCGCGGCATCGTCTACCAGTCGGAGGGCAGGCTGGAGCCTGCGATCGACTCGTACCGGCGTGCGATCGCCCTCGATCCCGGTCACGCGAACGCCCACAACAATCTGGGTGTGTTGCTGCGGGCGAGCGGACAGCCGGTCGAAGCGGAAGCCGCGTATCGCGAAGCCATCCGCCTGAACCCCGAACATATCGACGCGTACACCAACCTGGGCATTCTGCTCAACACCTTGAAGCGCACCGAGGAAGCCGCGGCGTGCTACTGCAAGGTGATCACGCTGCGGCCGAAATATCGCGAAGCGCGCAAGCTTCTGGCGCTGGCGCATTGCACCCTGGGCGAGTTCGGCAAGGCCGCGCAGATCTTCGAGCAATGGCTGGACGAGGAGCCGGAGGATCCGATTGCGCGGCACATGCTGGCGGCATGCACGGGCCGGGATGTGCCCGCACGCGCATCGAACGGCTTCGTGCAGGCGACCTTCGACAGTTTTGCGTCCAGCTTCGAAGCGAAGCTGGCGATCCTGTCTTATCGTGCGCCGGCGCTCGTCGCGGCCATGCTGGAGGATTCGGGCCTCGCGCCGTCGCATCGCCTCGATGTGCTGGACGCGGGGTGTGGAACGGGACTCTGTGGCGTGGCCGTCGCGCCGTTTGCGCGCCGGTTGGTCGGGGTGGATCTCTCCGACGGGATGCTGGCGCATGCCAAGGACAAGAACGTCTACCATGCGTTGATCAAAGCCGACCTGGCGGAGTACGCGGGAGTCAACCGCGAAGCCTTCGACCTGATCGTGTCGGCCGACACGCTGGTGTATTTCGGTGACCTCGAGCGCGTCATCATGGCGTTCGCGGGCGCGCTTCGCCCGCATGGGCTCCTCGTGTTCACGCTCGAGCACGCGGTTAACCACAGCGACGGTGTCGACTACCGTCTGCAGCCGCACGGCCGTTACAGTCATGCCCGCGCTTACGTCGAGCGGTTGCTGACGTTCGCTGGCCTGCGATCCCGTATCATCGCGGCCGAACTGCGCATGGAGGCCGGCGCGCCGGTGCCGGGGCTGGTGGTTCGTGCGGAGAAGCCCGGGCGATGACGGGCTTGTTCTGCGCGGCGGCAGTGCAGGCAAGTCTGATTAGCCGGCAAGTCTGACTATTGACCGCATCCCTCCCAGAACTGGTCATCGAATGCGGCGAACACGAATTCTCGCGTTACCGCGAACAGCCGACGCACTCCGCTCACGATCTGGCTCATAACATCGCCCCCTTCCCTGTAGACGGCGATCAACGTGCCATGTCATTCCCGGGTTCCGACGGCGGTTGCGCAACACTGCAATCATTGACGTGTGGCCCCCAAGTCACAGTCAAAGCGCCGTCACTCCCGTGAGGCTGGTAGGTACTGGGCCGATGCGCCGATGTAATCACTTACCTCGCAGTCGAGAGCAGAGGGAGCGCGATACCGGCGTGCCGCCGCGGCCAAGTGCAACGGAACATTCCCGCCTGCGGTGCATTGGTCTGCATGCGGACTTGTCGGGGGTTTGCACAAAGTTCCGGACGTGGTGTGGTCGCCGGCCTGGCCCAGGCGATCATGTGCGGCGCAATTCTCTGTTTCGCGGCCGGTGCCGCGCCGGCCCAAACTTCCCAGAAACAGGCATCCCTGAAACAAGGATCCGCGAAGCAGGGGGCACTGAAACACGGGGCGCCGAAGCAAGAGTTGCTGAAACAAGAGTCGCGCAAACAAGCGGCGCCGAAGCAGGAGCCGCCGAAACAAGAGCCGTCAAAACAAGAGTCTTCGAAACAGGAGCCGCTGAAATTCGCAGGCAGCCAGCTCGAGCCGGTCAAATGGAGCGAGCTCGCGGGCTGGACCTCCGATGATCATCTCGCCGCCTTCGCGGCCTATCAGGCCGGCTGCCGCGCCTCGCGCAGGCGGCCGCGCACCGACGATACCGCACAGATCTCCGGAGCTCTCGGGAATGTCTGCCGCAAGGCGCTCGCCCTGCAGCCGCAGGATTCCGCTACCGCGCGCGCCTTCTTCGAGCAGAATTTCCAGCCCGTGCGCATCGCGCGCCTGGGTGAGGGCGAGGGGCTCGTGACCGGCTATTACGAGCCGGTCGTCGCGGGCTGGCGTTTTCCCAGTCCCGAATTCCCGGTGCCGATCTATCGCCGGCCGCGCGACCTGGTCGCGGACGGCTACAAGCAAGGTTCCACCGCGTTTCCGAACAAGGGCGGGCGGATCGGCCGCCGCACCGAGGGCAACGAGCTCGTGCCCTACCACGACCGCGGCGCCATCGAGGCCGGTGCGCTCGACGGCCAGAAGCTCGAGATCTGCTGGATCAAGGATCCGCTCGACCTGGTCGCGATCCAGATCGAGGGCTCGGCGCGCGTGATCCTCGAGGACGGCACGCCGCTGCGCATCAGCTACGATTCGCACAACGGTTATTCCTACAGCTCGATCGAGCGCGTGCTCGCCGAGCGCAATCTCATGTCGCGCAAGGAGATATCGCGGGAGCGCATTCGCGGCTGGATGGCCGCGTATCCGGACGAAGCCGCGAAGGTGCGCGCCACCAACCGCGCCTACATGTTCTTCCGCATCACCGGGCTCACCAACGAGGGCGAGCCGGTCGGCGCGCAGGGCGTGCCGTTGACGCCCGGCCGCTCCATTGCCGTCGACCGCGTGCATGAATACGGCACGCCGTTCTTCATCGAAGGCAATCTGCCGATCGAGAGCGCCAAGCCGGCTTCACCGTTCGGCCGCCTGATGATCGCGCAGGATACCGGCTCGGCCATCGTCGGCCCGGCGCGCGCCGATCTCTACCTCGGCGCCGGCGATGATGCCGGCCGCATCGCCGGCCGCATCAAGCATCGCGGCCGCTTCTCGATGCTGCTTCCGCGCGAGCTCGACATGGTCGCGGCCGGCAGCGGGATGCCGCTGCCGGTGCCGAAACCGAAGATCGCCGAGGACGAAGTCGGGAAGCAGGACGGCAAGGGCAAGGCGGAGCCCGCCGGGTCAGGCACGCCCGCGCCCGGCAAGCTTATGCCGGTGGCGAAGACGAGGATCGCCGCGCTCGACGTCGGGAAACAGGAGCGCAAAGGCAAAGCGGAGTCCGCCGGCGCGACCACGGATGGCAGGCGTCTGCCGCCGCCGGTGCCGAAGACGAAGATCGCCGTGACCGAGGGCAAGAAGCCGGACGGCAAGGGCAAGGCGGAGTCCGCCAATGCAGGCTGGACCGTAGCCGGCAAGCAGAAGCCGTCGTCGGCGGCGAAGACGAAGATCGCCGAGATCGAAGGCAGGAAAGAAACCGGCAAGCACGACGGCAAGGGCAAAGCCGAGGCCGCCAAGTCAGGCGCGATCGCGACCGGCAAGCCACCATCGGGACCGAAGACAAAAATCGCCGAGACCGAAGCCAAGAAAGAAACCAGCAAACACGACGGCAAAGGCAAAGCCGAGTCCGTCGGTTCCGGCAAGATCACGGCCGGCAAGCCGCCGTCATCGGCACCGAAATCGAAAAACGCCGAGACCGAAGTCAAGAAACAAAACGGCAAGGGCAAAGCGGAGTCCGCCAACTCCAACGCGGATGGGAGAGCGTCGGCAAAGCCGGGCCGGCAAGCCGCCTCCGCGCGCAAGAGCGAGCGCTCATTGAATTGATCGTGGCCGCAAGTCAGCCTGCCGGCACCTTCGACGCGCTCGTCTGACGAAGACGGAGAATCGTAAATACACTTTACGACGCCGCTGACGGTAAGATTGTCAGGGTGAACTTCGAGTTCCACTCCGTCGATAGATTTTTTTTCACAGGCAAGTTCTCTTTCGGCACAGCGTCATTTTTTCTTCGTTCGAGTGTCATCACGGCGGGCAATCGTGCACCGCGAGCCCCGAACTCCTTAAGTGCGAGCGGCAGGGTTTGCGCGTGATTGCACAACACACCAGCGAACAGACGTCGTCTTCGACTCGGCTGCATTCAACAGCCGACGAGATCCAACAATTAGGAGGCTTCAGATGACCAAGAAAACGAAACATCACAACGATCCAGATCCGGTGTTCGATGACACCGGGCCGTCTTCGTCGCAGACGCCCTACCTTGTTCCGGCTCATGCAGGCGTGCAGATCGAGTCGATTCTGTCTGTTGGCGATCAGGTCGGGGTCAAGGAAGCGCCTCCGGCATTGGCGGGGCAGCCCTGGCGTATGGCCGGCATTCCGGACGGACTCGGTGCGTTCGACAACGGCGACGGCACCATGACGGTACTGATGAACCATGAGCTCGGGCAGACCCTCGGCGTGGTGCGCGAGCACGGTTCGACCGGAGCCTTCGTCAGCAAGCTTACCATCGACATGACCACGCATGAGGTTCTCGACGCCAAAGATCTGTCCGAGGACGTGTTCCTGTTCAACCGAACGACCAATGCCTACGAGGAGACGACAACGCAGTTCGGCCGGCTTTGCTCGGCCGACTTGCCGGCCGTGTCGGCCTTCTACGATGCGGCAACCGGTCTTGGAACGACCGAGCGCATCTTCATGAACGGCGAGGAGATCGGAAACGAGGGGCGTGCTTTCGCGCACATCGTCACCGGCGCCGAGGCCGGCAATTCCTACGAGTTGCCCGCACTCGGCCGCATGTCCTGGGAAAACGCGCTGGCGAATGCGTATAGCGGCGTGAAAACCGTTGTCATGTGCGACGACGACTCGACGCCTGGTGAAGTCTATGTCTACATCGGCGATAAGCAGGCGACTGGTAGTGCCGTGGAAAAGGCCGGTCTCGCCAACGGCGAGCTCTTCGGCATTTCCGCTTCATTCGGTGATGACACCGGACCCGGTGCCTTGAACGGCACATTCCAGCTGATCGCACAGGGCAACGCCGGCGACGTTACCCATACGACCGGGACCGAGTTGCAGGCGCAGAGCGAGCCGCTCACCCAATTTGGCCGTCCGGAGGATGGAGCCTGGGATCCGAGCAATCCCGACCGCTACTATTTTATCACCACCGGCACGTCCACTCAGCCCACGCGCCTTTGGGCAATGGATTACTACGACATCGAGCACCCCGAACTGGGCGGCACGATCAAAGTTCTGGTCGAGGGAGTATTTTCCAACTCGGATCCGAATAGCGCGCTTCCGCTCATGCTCGATAACATGACGGTCACCGAGTCAGGCGTTGTGATCATGCAGGAGGATCCAGGCAACAATCCGCGCCTCGCCAAGGTGTGGATGTATGACCCCCACGCGGACAATGGCGTGGACCCCCTCAGCGGCCTTACCGAGATCGCGCACCACGACCCGGCCCGCTTCACGGCGGGGCTCAATACACCTGCTCCGGGTGGCACATTCAACTCGGACGAGGAATCCTCTGGCGTGGTCGACGTGACCAGCCTGCTCGGAAATGGAGAGAAGCTCGCATTCCTGCTCGACACGCAGGCGCACTATACCAACAGCTTTCCCGAGCTCGTCGAAGGCGGACAGCTGATGGCGATGTATGTCAATCTGCCGAATCCCGGCGATAGCAAGTTTGACGGCGGTAACGGCAACGACACCTATGACGGCGGGTTCGGCAACGACAAAATTAGTGGGGGTAGGGGTGACGACGTTCTGTTCGGCAATTACGGCAACGACAAGATTGACGGCGGCGACGGCAACGACCGTCTCGATGGCGGACCCGGCGACGGTGACATCACCGGTGGCAAGGGCGACGATCGTATCGACGGCGGCACCGGCAACGATGTGCTCAAAGGCGAGCAGGGCGACGATGTTATTGTTGGTGGCATCGGCAATGATCGTCTCATTGGCGGTGACGGCCGTGACACGCTCACCGGCGGCGTTGGAGACGACGAACTCCAAGGCGGTCAGCAAGCCGACACGCTCGACGGCGGTCAGGGCAGCGACCAACTCGAGGGCGGGGACGGCGCCGACACCTTGCGCGGCGGTAGCGGCAACGACAGCATCGACGGCGGCGCTGGCGGTGATTTCATCGACGGGGGTGCGGGTAACGATGTTCTCAGAGGTGGCGCGGGTCCCGACACGTTCCTCTTCGCTTCGCCGTTCGACGACCCCGATCTGATATTCGATTTTCATGCCGGCCAGGATCACATCATGCTCGACGTCAATGCCAACGCGAGCCAAGTGGCATTCGTCGGTTTCGAAGACGGGGTTGAAAACGTTCCCGCTTCAGGGCCGGCCCTGATCTATTCGGATGTCACGGGCGATCTGTTCTGGGATCCGACGGGTGGAAACTCGGCGGACCAGGTCCTCATCGCCACGCTGACGACCTCGCCGGAGTTACATCGGGCAGACCTCCTGCTCGTATAGCCGTCGAGCTGAACGAACCGGCGCGCGGCCCGGTCTGCGGCGAGCGGGTCGCGCGCGGCGAGTGGTACCGAAGAATGTTCGGCTTGGCACTTCCGCGACATGGCAAGATTGCGCATTGGCGTTCGCTTTGGTGGAAGAACGGCCACGCAGCGGACATCACCGCAGCGTCCCGGGCGCAGCGCAGCGCACGCAGACAAGTTTACGCAGTCTGCGCAAGAAAGCGATGCGCTGCAGACCCGGGACCGTTACGCACATCGTCGTCACAACGGTCCCGGATCAGCGGTGCCAATGGTTCCGCCTAAGTGCTCCTTGCTGTAGCCAGGTCCGCTGTCTTCGGACCGGCCTCCGAGATATGCGCCCGCTGAGCCAGCCCGCGACCGAATGAAATGTTCTCGCCGGGAACCTCATAGAGCGTGATGATGAGATCATCCGGAGAGATTCCGGCGGCGGCGACGACGCCCTCGTTCAAGGCCTTCAACAATCCCAGGCGTTTCTCTTTGGGGCGGCCGGAGATGAACGTGACTTCCAGCACGATCAGGTCATTGGAATATTTGAGGCCCAGGAATGACGGCGTATGGCGGAATTGGCTGCGAGGCAGAATGTGAATGATTTGAAAGAAGTCGTCTGGCGGGACGCCGAGCGCGCTCATCAATGCGCCTTGAATCGCCACTGACATCTTGCCGAGGCGAGCTTCGTCGTATTGCCCCTCGAGCACGTGGATCTTTGCAACAGGCATGACCGCCTCCTTTCGAGCGGGTTGATAACAGCGCTTCGGCTATGCGGTTGTCTCGATGGCAAGCGCGATACCCTGGCCACCGCCGATGCACAGCGTGACGATCCCGCGCCTGAGACCATCGCGCCGCATGGAGTGAATGAGGCGGGTGGTGAGCACGGCGCCCGTGGCACCGATCGGGTGTCCATGCGCGATGGCGCCGCCTTCGACATTGATGACGTCTTCGGGCAGGCCGAGCTCCTGCGCCACCGCGAGCGGCACCGCCGCGAAGGCCTCGTTGATCTCGATGCGCTGCACGTCTGCAAGCTTCCAGCTCGCCCGTTCCAACGCCGTGCGGATGGCAGGGACCGGGCCGAGACCGAACATGCCGGGTTCGACCGCTGCGACACCGTACGAGACCAGCCGCACCATCGGTTCGATCGATCTGGTTTCGGCAAAGGCGCGATCGGCGACGATCATCGCGGCCGCGCCGCTGTTGAGGCCGGGAGCGTTGCCGGCCGTGATCGTTCCGCCGTCGCGGAAGGCGGCACGCAGCTTGGCGAGAGCGTCGACCGTCGTGTCGGGCCTCGGCGCCTCGTCCGTGGCAAATGGCTCCATGCCCTTCCTGCCCCGAACCTCGACTGCAACGATCTCGTCCGCGAATTTGCCCGCCTTCTGGGCGGCGCCGAAGCGCTGCTGCGAGCGTGCGGCGAAACGATCCTGGGCCTCGCGGGTGAGCTGTGCCTGGGTGACGAGGTCCTCGGTGTGCCAGCCTGAGTGCTTGCCGGAGAAAGCGTCGTCGAGACCGTCGCGCAGCATGCTGTCGTGGATTTCTGCGGGACCCATGCGATAGCCCCAGCGGCCCCCATCCATCAGATACGGCGCGCGATCCATGTTCTCCATGCCGCCGGCGATGGCGCAATCCACTTCGCCGGCCGCGATCTGCTGCGCGGCGGTGACGATGGCTTGCGCTCCGGAGCCGCAGACCCGGTTGATCGTCATTGCCGGAACGGACACCGGTACACCGCCGCCGATCGAGGCCTGACGGGCCGGATTCATCTTGTTGCCGGCCTGGATGACGTTGCCCATGACGACGCTGCCGGTCGCTGCGGCATCGAGCCGCGATCGCTGCAGCGTCGCGCGCACGACAGCCGCGCCTAGATCGGTGGCCGGGACCGTCTTGAGAGCACCGTTGAAGGCCCCGATCGCGGTGCGGACCGGGCTGCAGAGAACCACCTCACGCGCGCTCATGGAACTCTCCTTTGCCGCGTACGAAAGCGGCTCATCTAGTGACTTGCATAATGATAGTCACTACTCTACATGGTGTCAATGCAACGCAAGAGCTTCGGCAAAACGTCATGTCCGATCGCCGGCAGCCTGGAGCGGGTGGGGAGTGGTGGAGCATGCTCATCATGCGCGACGCCCTGGCGGGGATGACCCGCGCGCCGGGGCCGGCCGCGGGAGCTGGAACCCGGCGGCGGTATGCGGCCATCGCGGCGGCGCGGTCATCGTCCCGAAATCATGCGGCCGGCGGCCGCAATTCGACATCGCAAGCTTCGACATCACAAGCGAGGAGCAGATGAGCAAACCGAGCGCAATCGTTGTGGGCGTCGGAGCCGAACGCGGCCTCGGCGCAGCCCTGTGCCGGCGATTTGCGCAGGGCGGCTATCACGTTTTGGTCGCCGGCCGGACACCGGCCAAGATCGATAGAGTCGTCGAGACCATCGTGTCGGCGGGCGGCAGCGCGGAGCCGGTCGCGGCGGATGCGACGCGCGAGCAGGATGTCGTGCGCCTGTTTGATCGCGCCATGGCGCCGGGCGATGGCTTCGATCCGGCGGAGCTCGTGGTATCGAACGCCGGAAACAACCAGCGCATCGACTTCCGCGAGCTGACATCGCAGCAATTCGAGGATTTCTGGCGTGTCGGCTGCTTCAGCGGTTTCCTGGTCGGGCAGGAAGCGGCTCGCCGGCTCGTGCCGCTCGGCCGTGGCACGATCATGTTCACCGGCGCTTCGGCCAGCATCCGCGGCAAGCCGGGGTTTGCGCATTTCTCCGCTGCCAAGGCCGGCCTTCGCATGATCTCGCAGAGCATGGCGCGCGAGTACGGGCCACTCGGCATCCATGTCGCGCACGTCGTCGTCGATGGCGGCATCGATGGCGATCGCCTGCGCAGCCGGGGACCCGCCGCGATCAGGGATCGCGGCGAGGACGGCCTGCTCGGCATCGACGCGATCGCCGAAACCTTTTGGCAGATCCATCGCCAGCCGCGTTCGGCCTGGACGCAGGAGATCGACCTGCGGCCGTTCAAGGAGACGTTCTGAGACCGGCCTCGATGCATCGCCCGAGAGGACGTGCGCTCGCCGACGGCGGGCGAGAGAACAAGGAGAGGAGTCATGGGTAGGCTTGAAGGAAAAATCGCGCTCGTCACGGGCGGCAATGGCGGCATCGGCCTTGCGACGGCAAAGCGATTTGTGAACGAAGGGGCATACGTCTTCATAACAGGGCGCCGGGCCGAGGAGCTGGCCGCCGCCGTCAAGGACATCGGGAAAGATGTGACCGGCGTGCGGGGCGACGTTTCGGATCTTGGCGACCTCGATCGCCTCTTCGCGCAAATCAAGCAGAAGAAGGGGAGGCTCGATATCGTGTTCGCGAATGCGGGCATCGCGAAATATGGGCCATTCGGTAAGATCACGGAGGAACTGTACGATCAGATCTTCAGCATCAATGTGAAAGGCCTCGTGTTCACGGTGCAGAAGGCCCTTCCGCTGCTGCCGGACGGTGCTTCCATCATCCTGAATGCGTCCATCGTGGCGAGCAAAGGGCTGGCGGCCAACAGCGTCTACAGCGCCACCAAGGCGGCCGTGCGGTCGTTCGCGCGGACATGGACGACGGACCTCAAGGATCGCCGGATTCGCGTGAATGCGGTCAGTGCAGGATTCATCGACACGCCCGGACTGAGCGACCTGCTGGCGTCCGCAGACGTGGGGAAGGAACGCTTGAAAATGATTTCCAACGCCGTTCCACTCGGTAGGTTCGGCACGCCCGACGAGATCGCCAAAGTCCTGGTGTTTCTCGCATCCGACGACAGCAGCTACATTACGGGAGCAGAACTGTTCGTGGATGGCGGATTCGCACAGGTGTAGCTGGCGGGAAAGCTGTGAGATAACGCGACTGCGAAGGCATCAGGAGCCAAGATCATTGAGCAATCGAGGCCCGCACAGAAGAAGGGCGGGTTAGCGGAAGGCGTAACGCGTCTTCCAAAGCGGAATGGCGGATTCGCGGGCAAAATTCGAACAAACCCGTCAATTGACGGCCGTCTCTGAAAGGGGCGTTGTCGGATACGGGGGTTAAGTCGCCGATGCTACAGGCGGCAAGGCGCGTGTTATCATGCGCCATTATGACCGGATGCTCGGACGTGCGCCCCCGTGGCACAGTTCCTTCCCGTTCGTTGGAGCGGATCATGAGATCGAGATGGCGGAGCGGATTGATCGCTTGCGTTGTCGTCCCTGTCATTGCGATCGTGTCGGTGCCGTTGCGCGCCACCGCGCAGCAGAATGACGTCGCAGTCGCGCAGAAGCGTTTCCAGGATCTCTACGCGGCCGGTGACTATTCCGCCGCGCTTGCCGAGGCCCAGAAAAACGAGGCGGCGGCCAAGCGTGGCGGCACGAACAATTTCGCCTACGTTTCGGCGCTGAACGACCTGGCCCGCGCCCACCAGGCGCTGGGCCGATACGGCGAGGCAGCCGGGATGTTCAAGCAGGTGCTCGGCACGCTGCAGAAGAATCTCCCGCCGGGCGATCCTCGCCTGGCCCAGCCCCTCGCCAACCTGGCCACGGTGTATCTGCTGCAGGCCAATCCCGGCGAGGCGGAGAAACTGTACAAGCAGGCGCTCGACATCTCGACCAAGGCGCAGGGCGGAGCCAATCAGAACGTCGCCCTGCTCATGAGTAATCTCGCGGACGTCTACAAAGCTCAGGCGCGCTATGACGAAGCCGAGGCACAATACAAGCGCGCGCTCGACATGGCGGAGAAGACCGGCGGCCCGTCGAGCCTCCTGGTGGCGCTGATCCTCAATAACCTCACCAAGGTCTACGAGGATCAAAGCCGCTTCGCTGAGGTGGAAGAAGCGAGCCGCCGCGCGCTCGGCATCCGCGAGAATGCGCTCGGCCCGAACCATCCCGACGTGGCCGCGAGCGTCAACAACCTGGCTCACGTGTACGAGCGGCTCGGCCGCTACGCCGAGGCCGACAAGCTGTTCCAGCGCTCCATCGAGATTTGGGAGAAGGCGCTGGGCCCGAAGCATCCTTACCTTGCCACCTCCCTGCTCAACCTTGCGAGCGTCTATGCCGACGAGGACCGCTTCGACGAGGCGGAGGCGCTCTACAAACGCGCCTTGGGCATTCGGGAAGCGGCGTTCGGCCCCAATCACTCCGATGTCGCCACCGTCCTCAACAACCTTGCAGCGATCTACGAAGCGCAGGGCCGCTCCGACGAATTGGAAACGCATGCCAAACGGGCGCTTGCCATCGTCACGAAGACCCTCGGCCCGAATAATCCCGACACCGCCAAGGTGATCCGCAAGCTCGGCGTAGCCTACGACGCGCAGGGTCGCTACGCCGATGCGGACGCCCAGTTCAAGCGCGCGCTCGAGATCGCCACGAAAGCGTTCGGCCCGGACCACCGCTTCATTGCCACCGTGCTGCTGAACCAGGGAGAGCTGTTCGAGCACCAGCGCCGCTACGACGATGCCGAGCAGGCCTACAAGCGGGCGCTCGCCATCAACGAGAAGGCGCGCGGCCCCAATCATCCGGACACGGCGCGGA